>Ga0208375_1004791_pt1 | contig 10410 bp, 9 predicted proteins | sample RifOxyD1_FD_184038 | JGI IMG/M metagenome (GOLD analysis project Ga0208375, IMG submission 184038) | Soil microbial communities from Rifle, Colorado - Rifle Oxygen_injection D1 (SPAdes) | ecosystem: Environmental > Terrestrial > Deep subsurface > Rock core/Sediment | place: Rifle, Colorado...
TTCCTTTATTACAAACTCCATCCGCCCTGGAAAATTTGATGTTTCGACAGTTAAAATTTCACCGTTTCCTCTTTTGGTAAACCAAAATCTTCCTAATTGGTTCCAGTCAACTTTTTTACCTGCCATAGAAATCCCTCTGGTTGTTATTTTGTAATCAATCGTCTGCGGTTCAACTGTATTCATAACGTAAAAAAGGAAAATAAGAACCACAAGCAAGATAACAGGCATGATTCCTTCAGCAAGAAATAAAATTAAACCAACAACGGAAGCAATGGCAATTGCGGTTACATAAAACTGTCTGGTTCTTCTTTTAAAGGGCCTGGCAAATGCGCTCCAAGAAACTAAATCGCGTTCTGGTTCACGTCTGACAACAACTGGTTCAGGCTCTTTGGTTTGGACAGTTTCGGGCATATGAATATTATACCTCATTTCCAATACACCCACTAGAACCATGCTCTTGACTCATTATTCGGGTTTTATTAGAATTAATTAATGCCCAAGAATTTCTCTACCAAAATTAAGGAATTACATTCAAAGGGTTGGTCCATCAAGGCCATAGCTTCACAATTTCATACAAAGGAAAATACAATCGTCCGCTATATCAATAAAAATAAATTTTCTAACAGATCTTTGGGTTATATAAAAAGTTGTGAAAGGAAACGCAAGACATTTTTCACCTTAGACCGTTTAAAAATAGGTAAAATTGACAATGATAAAGCTAAATTTTATGCTGCTCTTCTCTATTGGTGTGAAGGATCCAAATATCCGGCAAGTACGACCCTAAATTTTACAACCAGCGATATGAAAATGCAGAAGCTTTTCTTAGCTCTGTTTAGAAAGGGATTTGCTCCAATCGAATCAAAATTTAGAGTATGGGTGCAATTTCACAGCGAACAAAACCAAGAGAAATTATTTCAATATTGGTCAAGTATTCTCAAAATCCCCATTTCTCAATTTATGAAACCTGGCATAACTGATAAAAAGGGTGGAAGATATAGAAGAATTTATCACGGAACTTGTTCTGTAAGATATGCTGATTATTCAATGATTTTAAGACTAATGGGAATATATCAAAGATTTTATAAAAGGGTATTCTCCGCCTTGGTCTGATATAATTGTCATGCTTGGAGGAGTCGCATAGCTCGGTTCATTGCGGGGGATCGCTAATCCCCTGAGCCGTAAGGCTCGCGCGAGTTCAAATCTCGCCTCCTCCGCTCGGGTGAGGTCGCATAGCGGCCTAGTGCGGAAGACTTGAAATCTTCTGTAAGGATTTTCCTTACCGTGGGTTCGAATCCCACCCTCACCGCCAGTTGGGAAATGTCTTTGTTGGCTCGCCCTCTGCGAGGGCTCGCCAGCCGTTTTTAAGCGCAAATTGAAATTTTTTATCTTTCAAAATGAAGTTCGAGCCGATATTTTTTAGGAATGCTCGGATTTCTTGATTGTCGCTTTGCGACAAAAGAATTTTGGCTTGGCTACTGGCTAAAATCATTTCTTTCATCGGTTCGAGCCAATTATTTCCTTTTTGTTCAAAATCTCTTATCTTTCCCAAAATGTCCTGTTTTTCGTTAAGCAGTTTTAATTTTTTGGCTTGGTATTCTTCGGGTTCAATGCCTTTGCCACCGATAAATAAATCAAGCAGGTTTTCAGTTTTGGCTTCAATTTCCGTTTTCTTAGTTTGGAGATTTTGAACAAAAACTTTCGTTTCTTCTCTCGCTTGCTCTTTTTCCTTATCTATCTCGGCAAGCATATTGTTTGCCCAGTCATCAGGCAAAGAAACTTTTTGAATAATTCCTTTCATCTGTTCAACAAGGTTTTCTTCCCGCAAATATTTTTCATTGCAGGTTTGCTTTTTCTTAGTGCAACGATAATAGTGATGTCCTTTTTGTTTTTCAGCAGTTATGAGGCAGTCGCAATTTCCGCATTTCATCAGCCCCGAAAAAGCAAATTCGTGTTTTCGTTTGCGTTTCTTTTTTCCTCGATTACTCATTACTTGGGCAACAGAATCAAAAAGTTTCTTGGAAATAATTGGCTCATGTGTTCCGTCATAAATCTCACCGTTGAAAGAAAATACGCCGTAGTAAATCGGGTTTTGCAAAAGTCGCTGGACACAGGAAACGGAAAGAACATTGCCTTTGTAGCTTCTTAGCCCCGCTTGTTCCAAAATTATCGCAACAGCTTTCAAGGTATATTCGCCAGTTGCGTATAGTTCAAACGCTTTTCGCACAAGCGGCGCTTTTTCGCTATCAATATCAATAGCCCTTGTTTTTGGATTATTGGAATATCCAAGCGGGGCGAAGTTTGGCCAAATTCCTTTTCGCAGTTTTGCCCGATGCCCTCGCTTGATATTTTCGCTTAGATTATCGATATAATATTTGCTTTGGCCAAAGGCAAGGGTTGGCACAGATTGGGCAGGAAAACTGGCCGCGCCCCCATTCGCGGCCAGCAAATTGTATGGAAAATACAGGCAGAATTCGATTTTCTTGTCTTTTAAAAAGTACTTCGAGCCGACTTTTTTTGCCATGTCTGCAAGATCATGGCAATTATTTTCAGCGCGCGCGATTTTTGCGCACTTTTGTGCGCAGGTTATGAAGTTTGTTACTGCTTCGATCCAATTTGGGTTGTCACTCACTAATTCCTTTTGTTTACTAACCAAATTGGCTTTTCTTTCCATTAGTTCATTTTTCTTTTTAATATAACTTTCACTATCAATGACAGTGTCTAGGTATGCTTCTAATAATGTATCTAGTTTTTGTTCAGTTTGAGAAATTTCAGTTTCTAGGCTTGATGAACTACTTTTATTCTCAACTTTTTGAGTATCAATGTCTTGAACTAGAAACTTGTTCATCTGCTCCACCCAAGCCTCAGAAACTGAAAGACTTGATATCATTTCTCTAAACTGAACTGCTATAACTTCTTCCCGAGTGTAACCCTTTTGACAACACACACCTTTCTTTTTAGTACAGTGGTAGTAGAGGTAATTAACTCTGTTATTAGTCTTCGGGAAGAAAAATGGTCTGCTTTCTGCTGTTACACTACAACCACAATAATGACACTTGATAAAGCCTGTAAAGGCAAAATCATATCTTGGTGCTCTAAATAACTTTGTATGAAACCACCCACGCTTTTGGATAACCAGTTGAACTTTATCAAAAGTATCTTTTGTGATAATTGGAGTGTGGGTGCCTTGATATAGTTCGCCATTGTATAACATGTAACCATAGTAAAATGGCCTTTTAAAAACCTCTCTTACTGTAGTTGTTTCTGGTGGCTCACCAGTGTTTCTTTCTCGTATTCCATTTTCGTAAAAATACATACACATGTCATGCAAGGTATACTTGCCTGTAGCGTAGAGTTCAAAAGCCTTTTTAATAACTCCAGCTTTGACAGGATCTAGTACTACAGTTTTAAGATTTCTGTCATTTTTATAACCCCAAGGTGCAAGGGCAGGCCAAACACCCATTTTAATTTTATACTTCAAACCTCTATGTACATTTTGAGAAAGGTTGTCTACATAATATTTGGCCTGCCCAAATGCGATTGAGAGCATGAAGCGTCCTTGTGGTGTGTTTTCAAACCAATGTGTAGGAAACTTTAATGACTGGAGTTCTCCTGTGTCTAAAAGGTAAATGATCTTTCCTCCGTCAATTGAATTTCTAGCAATTCTATCTGGATTCCAACTAACAATTCCTTGAGCCTCACCTTTCTCTATTCTTTTAACAAGAGAGTTGAATATTGGTCTACCAGTGACTTTTGCACTTTGAGCTTCAGTCAGAAAATCAACTATTTCAAGGTTTTCTCTTAAAGCAAATTCCTTTAATTCTGAAATCTGATTATCAATTGACAAAACTTGTTTATCTTTTTCATCTGTTGATTTTCTTGCGTATGCAATATATTTCATAGTTTTTTAGTTTAAGTTGTTACAGAGCTCTGCTCTGAAAAATTTTTGCACATTTTCTTTTTTACTTTTTAAAAGACCGAATTCTGCCTGTATTTTCCATACAATTTGCTGGCCGCGAATGGGGGCGCGGCCAGTTTTCCTGCCCAATCTGTGCCAACCCTCCCGTTCTACCAAGAAGTTCGAAACTACTTCAAAGGAACATCGGCTGACCCCACCCAGCCGATGTACTATTCGTAGCTCGGCCTTTGGCCTCGCAAAAAGTTCGGCTCGAAATCCGCTGAAAGCGGAAAAAGAAAATGTGCAAAAATTTTTAATGTTCTGTTTTGTTTGTCCTAACAACTTAAATGGCCACACTGGTTGCGTTCAACTCGATTGCTCAAGCTGTCCAATGTGGCCACTAAAAAAGCAATCGATTAAGTTGAACGCAAATAAAGTATAGCAGAACTACCATGTTATAAAAGTGATAAAATCACAATATGAAGAATGACGAGTATTTAAATAAAATTGCTGGTCTTGATTTAGTTATGCTCGATTTACCACCGACACGCAATAAATATAGAAATATTGTAGATTCTGCAGTTTCTGCAATTCAAACAGGCGACATTCGCTTTTCTCCTGTGGACCAACTTGTTTTTGGCAAAATCAATCTTTTAGCCGAAAGTGGTCAGCTAGATTTAAATAGATGGCATATCATTTCCACAGGAGAAAGTTCTGTTGTCGTTAGTCAGGAATTTTTAGATATACAAAACAATTTCGCTCAACTTGAAGTTGATTCGTCAATTCCATGGGATAGCGAAAAATGTTTGCATTTATTAAAGAAATATTTACTGACATATACAAGCCAGCGAAAACTACATGCGGGATTATTTACTAAAACACTTGAAGAATTATCAGCGCACAAGCAAACAGGTCTGGCAAGTTTAATTAAAGATATTTGGACAAAGGAAAACGGGCTAACTTCATTTGAACAAACTTTAGATAATTTTACCAACTCAAATAGTTTAGTAGCTATCCCATGGGTTGACGATTCCTCGTATGTTTGGCAAGATGTGCTTAAATTGCCGACGCAATTAACAGATAGATATTCTTCTGTCAAAAAAATTAATGAAATTGGAATAATCTTTGCCAGCCGATTATTCAGAGGCACTTCAGCTCCAAGCCACGACTATTTTTCCTATGCATACAGTGTTGCCAAACAGCGAGGAATAAGTATGGAGGAAATGTTTTTGTCAACTGCAAGACACGAAGGAAGCCATGGGCCACTAGAAAGTTTACTTGCGGTTATATCTAAAATTCCTGAGTTATCGTTTATTTCTGAAGGATTTCCTTCAGCTTTCGGGAATGACAACAGAGAACACGACAAGACCGATACTGATTTTGGATCAATTACTGTTGATCGACTAATAAATCAAGAAAAAGAAATAAACGATACACACAAGAAAACCTTAATTTATATAGGCGGTGCAAGATTCTTTAAAAGTATATTAACTATTCTTGAAAGAAAAAACTCTAGAGAATCTTGGTTAAATATTTTTGAAAATATTTTTATATCCGCCGATGAAACTAAAACAAAGGAAGAAAAAGATAAATTAAGGTTTTTAACAGAACATTTACTAGCTAAATTACAAATTACAAAAGAAGAAATGGATCTGGAACTAAAAAGTTTTGAAGTGTCCTGACACGATTGCGTGAGCAATCGTAAAATCGCGCGCGCTGAAAATAAGCGAGGCCAAAGGCCGAGCTACGAATAGTACATCGGCTGGGTGGGGTCAGCCGATGTTCCTTTGAAGTAGTTTCGAACTTCTTGGTAGAACGGGATGTTCATCATGAATTTTCCTTGTGGCGTTGAGTCAAACCAAAATGTAGGAAATTTCAAATCTTTGATTTTTCCTGTGTCCAGCAGATAAATGATTTTACCCCCATCAATTGAATTTCTAGCCAGACGATCCGGATGCCAAGCCAAAATTCCGCCGGCTTCACCGGCGCAAATCCGATCAAGCATTTCGCCGAAAACTTTTCGGCCAGGTTCTTTGGCAGTTTTTGCCTCGCTAAGCGTGGCGACGATTTCAAGTTTTTCTTTGGCGGCAAATTCTTTTAATTCGGAAATTTGAGATTCAATACTCAAAATCTGTCGTTCTTCGCTGTCTGTTGATTTTCTAGTATAAATAAAATATTTCATAGTTCCTCCTTAAAAAGGAAAATTCGGGAAGCCCGCTTTTGGCCAGCCCCGCAGTTGAGGGGCAAAGATAAAAAATTCCAATTTGCGCTTAAAAACGGCTGGCGAGCCCTCGCAGAGGGCGAGCCAACAAAGACATTTCCCAACTGGCGGTGTGCGTTCGAAAAAATTCGAACAGATTTCGCCCAAAATTTGTAGGGCGGGCGGAATTCCCCCCAAACCCCCCTTCCGCCCGCCGCACCTGTCCGCCTCTGGCGGAGAAGCGACCCTTTCGGATTGAAAAACTGCCAAAGAACCTGAAAAAATATCGGCTCAAACTTCATTTTGGGCCAAAAGCGGGCTTCCCTCATTTTTAATTGAAGAAAATCAAGATACATGTTAGTATGTAAGTGTGAGTTATGGATAACCATCATTATAATACTAACATAGTATGGAAGAAATAAAAGGCAAAACAATTGGGGACAAAATTAAGTTGTGGCGTAAAAAGAAGGATTTAACACAAGATACCTTAGCAAAAACGGCAAATATTCCCTATACTACAATTGCGAAAATTGAATCCGATGTTATCAAAAATCCTTCCTTGCATACCATTACAAAAATTGCGGAGGGGTTTGGAATAACTATTGATGATTTAGTAAAAAACTAACTATGAACATAAAAACATTTAAAGGTAATTTTTTCGAAATAGGGAAACAACAAGGGTTGATTATGAAAAATAATGGTATGAAATTGGACAAGGTGATGGTAAATGAAAAAATTATCGGTGAACAGCTTAAAATTTATCAAAAATATTATCCAGAAAGAATAGAAGAATTACAGGGCATTAGTGAAGGCGGTGGTTTTAATAAAGAAAAGGTGTTTCAGATTTATCTTGCCGGCGAATTGATGCAATTCTCTAAAGGAATCAGAAAACCGTTAGCTTGCACGATTTTCGGAATTAAAAATAAAAATGGCGTTTTTGTAGGAAGAAATCTTGACTGGTTGCCTGTTACTGAAAAAATAATGGAAGTTTATAAACAGGAAGCAATCGGTAAATTTAAATTATTGGCCGTATCTGATATGTTCATCGGAAGCGAGGAAGACGTTCAAGGAAAGTTTCTTTTCTATGACGCTATTGACGTTATTAATGAAAAAGGGCTGTTCATTGGTATCACTTTTGCCTACGGAGATAATTGTTCTTATGGGTTTTCTTGGAAGGAAATTACCAAGTATATAGGAGAGAATTGCGCTACCCTTAAAGAAGCACTGGCGGTGTTTAAAAATTTTCCAGTTGGTATACCGAAGAACTTTTTTATCGCTGATAAAAACGGGGAAATGGCGGTAGTAGAACATAATGTTAGCGAATACAAAGTTTTATATCCAAAAGATGATGTCTTAATTCATACCAACCATTACCTTGATCCTGATCTTGCCAAGAAGGATCGGGTTCTAGTCGAACTTCCCTACCATAATACTTTTATTAGATATTACGAAGCTCTTCAAAAGATTAATTTTGTCAAAGATAATTTTGACCTTTCTAATGTTATCAAAATTTTGGGCGATCCAAGATACTATCTTTGTCAGAATCACGAAATTAGAACTATTTGGACATTAGCACTTGATATGACTAATAAGAAATATAATATTTATTGGGATATTTTAGGAAAAAGAAAAACAAAAGAATTAGAAATTTGAAAAGAATTTGCCGCCAAAGAAAAACTTGAAATCGTCCAATCCGAAAGGGTCGCTTCTCCGCCAGAGGCGGACAGGTGCGGCGGGCGGAAGGGGGGTTTGGGGGGAATTCCGCCCGCCCTACAAATTTTGGGCGAAATCTGTTCGAATTTTTTCGAACGCACACCGCTTATTTTGCAATAGTTAAACAGAATATTCTTTTTACTCCACCCTCTCTTAATACTTTTGAAGCTTCTAAAAGGGTTGAACCTGTTGTTAGAACATCATCGAATAATATGATGTTGGGATATTCAGGAATTGAGATGCTGGGATTAATCGCGAAAACTCCATGCAAATTCTCTCTACGCGCAGAACCAGTCAATTGAGCTTGTGGAATTGTTGATTTGGTGCGAATAAGTAAATCTGGGGTAAATCTCCAATTCATTTTCTGGGCAAGCAGTTTGCCTACCTCTTCCGACTGATTAAATCCTCTGACGTTTTTTCTATACCAATGCAGGGGAATGGGGACTAAAGTAGTGGGGAGAGGAAAACGTATAGCGTCTAGGTTTTTAACACAAACTTCGGTAAGCTCTTGGGTAATTTCGGTCGAGAATTTATATTTAAGAGCAATGATTGCCTTCCTGATTACCCCTTCATATCTAAAAATTGAGTATGCGGTTTTTGAAGTCAACCCGCCGGGTCGGATTTTCTTGAAACAGCTTTCACAAATATATTTTCCCGAATGCCCACACTCTAAGCAATTTTTAGGAAAAATTAAGTCCAAAATAGCCATATAAGGTACAATACTAAGTATATAACAGCTTAAAGCTGATATGTCATAAATGCCATGAGAATTTTTAATAAAAAGGCGAGATTTAATTACGATATTGAAGCGGGTTCCCATACCGAAGCCGGTATTTCTTTGTCTGGTGGAGAAGCAAAGTCGGTCAGAGAAAAACATGCGGATATTTCAGACAGTCAAATAAGAATACTTTCAGAAGAAGCTTTTTTAATTAATGCCAATATCCCGGTTCTTGGAGCCAAACTTGATCCGACTAGATCAAGAAAACTGCTTTTACACAAAAACGAACTTCTTTCAATTGCCACTAAGGTTAAACAGAAAAAACTGGTAATTTTGCCCGTTTCGCTATATAATAAAGGCCGCTTAATTAAGCTGGAACTAGCCTTGGGAAAACCCAAGAAACAGTTCGAAAAAAGAGAAGAAATTAAGCGCCGCGACATAAACCGGGAGATTGAAAAGGAATTTAAAACTGCGATTTAAGTCGGGGACGATCGGTTTCGACAGAAAGCACATTAAAAAGATGGCAAGCCGAGTTCGGTTATAACTCGTAACCCCGATTTAATCGGGGTAAAAGTAACCAAAAAAATTAAGCAAGACCGCAAGGTTATGCTCTAGCCTACGCGCAAGCGTAACTAGCATCCTGAGATTTGATTCTCGACCGAATTGACTGGGTGTAAACCCGTTCGAGATGCTTTGCAGATTTTACTGATTTAAAGGTCTGCAACTAAGACAAATAAATCTTACTTTAAGCGTCCTGCTCAGCAGGACTAAGCTTGTAGAAATCTTTTATATGACTTTTTGGACGAGGGTTCGATTCCCTCCGTCTCCACACAGAAAAAGGCCGGATTTATCCGGTCTTTTTTGTGTCGGAGGGAAAAGAAGAATTCGATAGCGCCCCTCGTGACTCGAATCTTGATCCGATCAAGTGAGATAAAACGAGGTAAGATATATGAAATTTCCAAATTTCATATTCCCTCCGTCTCCACTAGAGGTTTGTTAGATCTATCTGGATTAGTTTTTCTTTGGTTAGGATAATTGCCTTTGAGGTTTTTTCCGAAACAATAAGTCCAATTCCTTCCTTAAATTGATCCGACTGGTATTGGGCTTTATAATTTCCATCTTTCTCGAGAACAACTATTCTTCCTCCTTCTTTGTCTAACAGGTAAACATATTTATTGTCTTCATTGGTATGTATCGCCTGAATATTTGTTAAGTTTGGACTAACTCCTAAGATTTTAAAAACCACCGGATTTCCCTGACTAAATCTTGAGATATTTGAAGTTGAGGTTAAAACCCAAATTGTGCCATCGATGACAATCTGTTTTACGTTTTCAAAGTTTGGGGTTGTCCCTGTTGCTAACCAATTTTGTTTTGCCCCAAAGGAACCCCCCGATCCCGCATATCTCCAAATTGCATTTGCGGTTTTATCCAATAAATATATATTTCCGGTATATGCATAGGTAAAGACTTCACCGTCCCAGGTTTTTTCTACCACCTTCTTTTTAGTCGTTCCTAATAAAAATAATCCGTCTGAAAATACACCGTAGACGCTGTCTTGATAAGCAAAAATGTCTAAAGCCCCGTCTAACTGTTCCGGACCGACAACAACCTGAGTCTTTTTGGTATCAATGGCAATTTTGACAACCTTCTTTCCGTTTTTATCGAAAACGAAGATGTTTCCTCCGGAAAATATTACTTTATCTCCGCCAAATCCGCTGGAAAGAAGCGAAAGATCTAAATATAAAGAAGGGGCGGTGTTAATAATTCCCATAATTTCTGCTTCTTTTTCTTTTAGTCTTGTTTCAAGTGAAATTAGTTCTTTGTCTTCTATTTTTTTGGCAATGAGATTTTCTACTTTTGACTTGCTATCCAAAAAAAGTTCTC
>Ga0208375_1004794_pt1 | contig 10405 bp, 10 predicted proteins | sample RifOxyD1_FD_184038 | JGI IMG/M metagenome (GOLD analysis project Ga0208375, IMG submission 184038) | Soil microbial communities from Rifle, Colorado - Rifle Oxygen_injection D1 (SPAdes) | ecosystem: Environmental > Terrestrial > Deep subsurface > Rock core/Sediment | place: Rifle, Colorado...
AAGCCAAGCAACAACTATTAAGCGAGATAAATATTCGCTTAATAGTATTTATTAGGATAAAAAGCGAGATTTTATATACTTTTGAGTTATAGTTATTGTATGATTATTGAAACCAAAATTTCACCAGATGAGAGGTATCAGTTAATTGGAAAGCTTATAGAGGAAATAAAACTCAGAAGATATTCACATCAGACTGAAAAGTCTTACATCTCTATTGCAAAAGACTTTCTGGCTTCAGGCAAAACACCAAGAGAGTTTCTGCTATTCTACACAACTAAAAGCAAATCAACGATGAGATCTGCATACTTTGCATTAAAATTCTTCCATGAAAATGTCTTGAATACTAAATTTGATGAGAAGCTTCCTCTTGCAAGAAAATCCTTAAAACTACCCTTAGTTTTAAGTAAAGATGAAATAAACAAGATGATAGAATCTACAAAGAATTTGAAGCACAAGCTTATTATTATGTTTCTTTATTATGCAGGTCTTCGGCTAGATGAAGCAAGAAATCTCAAATGGCAAGACATTGACTTTGACAGAGAAATTATTCATCTAAAAACTGCAAAAGGGGACAAAGAAAGAGTGATTTTCTTCCACAAAAAACTTATTGATGTATTAAAAATGTATGGATTAAGGGAAGAAGGCCCAATTTTTGTTTCTCAAAGAGAGGGGAAATATAACAAACGGACAATCCAACAAATCATAAAATCTGCTTCAAAGAAAGTTGGAATTAAGAAAAATGTAACACCCCACACATTAAGACACAGCTTTGCCACCCATTTGTTGGAGTCAGGTGCAGATATCAGATACATTCAGCAGCTGTTGGGGCACAAAGATTTGAAGACAACACAAATTTACACTCACGTGGCGAATAAAGACATCAAAAAACTTGCGAATCTGCTCTAGGTTGAGGACATGGTGTTTTACTGCTCATTCTAATCAAATCCAGTCATCTATTTCCGCTTAATGCTAATTTGACTCCTACCCTCTCACATGATATTTATAGCTAAGGACGTAAGTATTTCCTCATGTCTTGCTTGAACTCATTATATCTTAAAAACTTTCTCAAATTTGAAAACTACCATTTTATAACATACTTCGCTCTCAGCCTTCCTTTTCCATTACAAGCCCTAATATACTTGGAAATCTCACACATGCAATTTTCAAGAGACATCACATTAATTTTTTTGTCATATTCTTCTAAATCTTGAAATAAATTATTAAAATTAAATAAATTTTGATTATCCCTCAACCAAAACAAGGCTTCTTCATAATTCATTTTATCAAAATCATCAAATATTAATTTCAGCCCTTTAATACACCCCGGCCCCGCAATTGTGAACTCATTTTCACTAAATAGAAATTCTTCCATATAGGTTAAATCAACAAAAATCTGATACGCAAGAAATTTCCCTATTCCGGGCATACTCAGCAAATTATCAAAAACCTGTTTTTGATTTTCTGATGATTTTATTCTGTCAGCTATTTTTAATTTTTTATGATAATAAACCAATTTTATTATTTTATTCGTCATATTTTTTTCATTTGGAAATAATTTATTGGCTGTGGTTTTTGGCCCGCTTGTAAAAAAAGCATTCGAAAAATAAATTTTATTTTTATTCATTTTTTTAAAAGAAAATTCCCTATCAAAATTTATCAAGCCAATTTCCTCAACTGTTGAAGATTTATTGAATAGTCTAAATAAAATGGTATTTAATATCTTATTTTCATAAGTCAGTTTTTGATTTAAACAGATATTTTTAATAAGCCACTTTGTTTCTTTATCATGCTCTCTTCTTACATTTGTGAATCTGTATTTCTGCAAAATTTCATCCTTTGTCCAGGGAGGACTTAATTTTTGAATATCTTTTTTTAGGTGTATTTTATATCGTTCGGAAATCCAGTATTTCAACAATTCAAAATTTTTCCTATTTAATTTAGGAATTCGCATTTTTATAATTTCCTTCCTAACTCCACAATAAAACTTGTCTCTTGGCTTATTTTTCATATAAATAACTATGTTTGGAAAGTTTTAAATAATTGGATTAGCATTTTTAAGGTATGAATCTTGAAAAAAGAAAATATGTCAAAGATGCATTAAACGAAAAGGATAATTCTAAAGTTGTTGTAGCTGGCTGGGTTGAAAAAATAAAATCCATGGGCAACATCAATTTTATTAATTTAAGGGACAGGACAGGAGTATTGCAGATAGTTTCCCAAAGGTTTAAGGAAATAAACAAATTAACGCCTGAATCTGTGATTGTTGCTTCTGGGATTATGAAAAAAGGCCAGAAAAAATCCGGGGAGAAAGAATTACTGTTAGAAGACTTTGAGGTTATGAACAAAGCAGAGACTCCGCTGCCAATTGATTTAGTTCAGGATACAACCCAAATTGATAAAAGAATAAATAATCGATTTTTGGATGCAAGAAACCCCAAGGTTAACGCAATATTTAGAATAAGATCTGAAATCTTTAAAGCAATAGTTGATTTTTTTTCTGAAGAGGGATTCATCAACATCAACACCCCAAAGATAACTTCATCAGGAGTTGAATCTGGGGCTGAATTATTTGAAGTGAAATATTTTAATAAAGGGGCATATTTAAGCCAGAGTCCACAGATATACAAGCAAATGATGGTTGCTGCAGGTTTTGAAAAGGTTTATGAAATAGGTCCTGTTTTTAGAGCTGAAAAAAGTCGTACAGTAAGACATCTTACAGAATTTACTGGCGTAGACATGGAGATGGGTTTTATAGAAAGCGAAGATGATGTTATGGATGTTGTTGAAAGAATGATGAAATATATTATTCGGCATACAACCGCTAAGTGTGAGTATGAACTTGACACCCTTAATATTGAATTAAAAATTCCCAATAAGATTCCAAGAATAAAAATGAAGGAAGTAAAATTGATGTTGGATAAATGTGGAAAGAAATTAGGTGAGGAAGATGATCTTGATTCTGAGGCTGAAAAATTAATAGGCGAGATTGTGAAGGAAAAATATAATTCAGAATTTGTTTTTGTAACAGATTATCCTTGGAGCAAAAGGCCTTTTTATCATATGAAACCAAAAAACAACAAAAATAGTACAAAATCGTTTGATTTAATCTTCAATGGAACTGAAATCGCAACCGGAGCACAAAGAGAGCATAGGTATGAGATTTTAAAACAACAGGGAAAAGAAAAAGGGGTAAACCTTGATTCAATAAAAGGGTACAAAGATATATTCAGATTTGGATGCCCAACCCATGGAGGGGTTGGTTTAGGATTGGATAGGATAGTTCAATGCCTATTGAAATTGGATAATATAAGGGAGTCTATACTCTTCCCTAGAGACCCCGATAGATTATCACCTTGATTCTGAACGGAACATTTAAATATGTACTTACCGTGTATATACATTATGATGAGAGAAGTTGATGCTAAATTATGGAAGTCTGGAAACAGTTATGTTGTTACAATACCAAAAAAAATTGTCAAGAAATGGAAATTAAAGGAAGGTAAAGAATTGGAGATAATTATAAAAAAAAGATAAGATGCATGGAGTTAAGTATACTAAAAATGAAATAAAGAAAATCAAGACACTTTATAATAATGGGGAGTCTACTAGGTCAATTGCGAAGAGTCTTGGAAGGTATCATTCGGGGGTTATATGGCATTTGAATAATCTAAATATTAAAAGGCGTAAAAAAAGTGAAGCTGCAAAACTTGGGGTCGTTAAAGGTAGAATAAAAATATTTAAACATTCATTGCCTAAATCCAGTAAGAAAATGAGCTTAGAAAAGTCTTATATTTTGGGCACATTGTGCGGTGATGGCTTTTTAAGCAATAAAAAAAGAGCATATCAGATATGTTTAAGTGTTACGAGTAAAGAATTCTTCAATGAATTTAGAAGGTGTTTACACGAGGTTTATGGAATAAGGACAACTAATGAAATAAGAATCTCTAAAATAAAGAATTGGAACAATCAATATTGCACAAGGTTATGCTCTAAAAATGCCTGCCAAAATTTAGCTCAGTATGGGAATTTTAAGACAAAAACATGGAATGTCCCTTATCACATTAAAAATTCCAGTTTAAATATACAGGCAAGTTTTGTTAAGGGTTTTAGTGATTCTGAAGGATGTGTTGATGAAAATTCAAGAAGGATAAGTCTAACCTCCATTAATTTTAAAGGTTTAAATGAAATTGGAGGATTATTAAGAAACTTTGGAATAAGGTATACAATCTTGGGGAGAATTCTTCTCAAGGGGAATAGGCATGATAAGTATGACTTAAGGATTCAGGATAGGAGGTCAATAGAAACTTTTTATAAATGGATTAATTTTACAATTAATTACAAAAAGATTAAATTAAAGAAAATAATTAAAAATTATGATGTTTATACAACCCCTCACAGAGAGGTTATTAAACTAACACCTTTGATGGTGAAATTAAGAAGAAATGGGTTGGGTTGTGAAAAGATAGCTAAAAGATTAAACATAGGGGTGGTCACGGTTTGGAGCCACCTGAAAAAGGGGGGCAAATTATGATTCCTCAAATTTTAATATTAATAATATCTTTGGTTCTTCTGGTTTTCAGTTCAGGTCTTTTTGTTAAATCATCTTCAAAGATTGCAAAACAGTTGGGAGTCAGTGATTTAATTATAGGTTTAACATTGGTTGCAATCGGAACTTCTGTTCCTGAACTGTTCTCTGGTATTTTTGCCTCTATTTCCAAACAAGGTTCTTTAACAATCGGCAATGTTGTCGGGGCTAATGTAACAAACATTGCCATGATATTTGGAATTTCACTTTTGATGGTAATTTATCTAAAGAAAAATGAAGATACTCTAAGGGAATTGAAATTTTTATTTCTTGTTTATATACTATTTTTCATATTCTGTTTGGATTTGAAAATTACATTATTTGAGGGCATGGCCCTGCTTTTAATGTTTGTTTATTACATGTTTGATGTGCTCAGAAGAAAGAAAAAACCTGAAGAGTATTTAAAGAAACATATTAAAATTCATGAAATAAAGGAAGAATCTCATTTTAATAGAATAAAGAATTATTTTTATTTTATTTTAAGCCTGCTTGTTTTGATATTCTCTGCAAAATATCTAGTCAGCTCTGCTGTTGACATTGCCAACTTTTTTAATATTTCAAAAGAAGGCATTGGAGTCTTGATTGCAATAGGAACAACATTTCCCGAGTTGAGTGTCACAATACAGGCCGCAAGAAAGAAATTCAGAGGGATTTTGGTCGGAGACCTCATTGGCAGCTGCATAATAAATATCCTGCATCGGAGTCGCATCTGTAATCAGCCCCATAAAGTTCAGCAGCCTAATCCTGTACTTCAATATCCCTGTACTTTTCCTTGTTGCATTCATTATGTACCTGTTCTTCAAGCATCATATAAAAAACCAGAAAGTGTTAAGCTACAGCCTCATTGGGTTTTATTTTCTATTCTTAATTCTTGAGTTGATACTTATTTAGAACTGATCTCTTCAGCCTGCTGAATTCATTCTCCCTTATTGATACTTGTATCTTTTTCATTAGATCCTGGTAGAAATACAGATTATGATAGCTGAGGTAATAATTGGCCATGGGATCGTTGTTTTTTGCAAGATAATTCAAGTACGCCCTTGAGAAATTCCTGCATATCTTACAGCCACAATTTTTATCCAAACTTTTCTGATTTGTCCTATACACTGACTTGTCAATGTACAATTTTCCCTCTGATGTAAAAACTGTATTATGTCTTGCATTTTGCGTCGGGAACACTGAGTCAAAGCAGTCAATTCCATTCTCTATGAAATAAAACAAGTCGTTTATCTCCCCAATCCCCATTGCATACCTCAATTTATTTTCCGGAAGAAAAGGCTTCACCCATGACAGCGCCTTCTTTGTGTTTTCCTTTGATTCCCCTATTGCCAGCCCACCCACTGCTATGCCCCCAAAATCCAAAGAGGTTATGAACTCTGCCGACTTCTCCCTCAAGTCCTTGTAAAATGAGCCCTGGATAATCCCAAATAAACTCTGGTGTTTGTTGTGATGAAGTCTCAACTGGACTTCCGCCCATGCGTGAGTGTTTTTCAGGGACTTCACAGCCGCTTCCTTTGAAGAATTAAATGGAGACATATCATCAAGAACCATTGCAACATCGGAATTGATTTTATTCTGAGTTTGAATAACCTTTTCTGGCGAGAATATTTGTTCCCTGCCTGTGAACGGATCCCTAAAAATGATTCCATCCTCTGCCGATCTTATGTACATGGACCTTATTATCTGAAATCCCCCTGAGTCTGTGAAGATAATATCATTAAAATTCATGAACTTGTGTATGTCCCTTATCTGATCCAATCCCGGATTTAAACTCAACAAAAAAGAATTTGAAATTATCGCCTCTGCCCCGAGCTCTGAATAGTCCAGAGAGCCTATATACCTCCCGACAGCCTTTGTTGCAACAGGCATAAAAAAGGGGGTTTGTATTTTTTTATTGTTCACTCTGAATATCCCTTGTCTTGCCTTGTCTTCCGCTATTAGCTTAAACATAATATTTATAAAATTGAGAGAGTTTAAAACACTTATGAAATTTATCAGCATTTCAGAAGCGATAAAGCGTGGAAAGGGTGAAGTGGACATCAGGGGATGGGTTTACCGAGAGAGGGGAAGCAATAAATTGAAGTTCATAGTCCTTAGGGACTCTTCTGATATAATCCAGTGCGTAATTGAAAAGGACAATGTTTCTAAAAATGAGTGGGAAGATTCCAATAAGCTGCTTATTGAAAGCTCTGTTGAAATTGAGGGTGAGGTAAGCAAGGATGAAAGGGCTCCTACAGGATACGAAGTAAAAGTTTCAAAACTAAAAGTTATTCATTTTGCTGAAAAATATCCTATCACGAAAGACCAGAGCATTGAATTCTTGGCTGATAACAGGCACTTGTGGCTGAGATCAAGAAGGATGACTGCAATTTTGAAAATAAGATCAACTGTATTCGGGGCAATCCACGAATACTTCCGAAGCAAGGGATTTTACGAGTATCACTCTCCGATATTCCAGTCTGTCCAATGCGAAGGAGGTTCAACTTTGTTCAATGTTCCCTACTTTGGGAACAAGGGTGTTTTTTTAGCGCAGACGTGGCAGTTGTATGCGGAGCCTGCAATATTCTCGCTCGAGAAAATTTACACCGTATCCCCAAGCTTCAGAGCCGAGAAATCAAAGACATCAAGGCATCTGACAGAATACTGGCATGCTGAGATGGAAGTTGCATGGGCAAGCTTCAAGGATATAATTGATTACGGTGAGGAAACAATCAAGTTCGTTGTTAAAAAAGTCCTTGAAAAGAACTTGGAGGAACTGAAAATTATTGGACGGGATGCAAAGGATTTAGAGCCTACAGTCGAGAAGGAATTCCCCCGGATAACCTATGATGAGGCTTTGGAATTGCTGAAAAAAAAGTTCAAAATCAACATCCCATGGGGCAAGGATTTAAGGACTGTTGAAGAGGATAAGTTAAGCGAATTGCATGACACTCCGGTAATCGTCACTCATTATCCAAAACAAGTTAAGGCATTTTATATGAAAAAATCACAAGATTCAAAAAAAGAAGTTGTAAATGGCGTTGACTTCATTGCGCCAGAGGGCTATGGAGAGATTATAGGCGGGAGCGAAAGAGAATCCGACATTGAGGAGATTAAAAAAAGACTAGGGGAGGATGGAGAAAGAGCAGATGAGTATAATTTTTACCTCGATACAAGAAGATACGGCTCAGTCCCTCACGGCGGCTTTGGAATGGGCGTTGAAAGGTTAGTGTCATGGATTTGCAAATTAGACAACATTAAAGATGCAATCCCTTTCCCAAGAACTGTTTTGAGGTACAAGCCCTAGTTTTTACAAAATTGGCAGCACTTCAAAAATATGTTATTTTTGATATTCGGATTTGAATTGTGTATCTATTCCCTGCATCATGATCAAAAGTTTATTGCTTAGTTCAAAGTATTAAAGAATAACTTTAATGGTTGTATGGTTTATTATCATAGAATCCTGTTTTTGAGCTCTGTGATTGTTATAGCGCTTATTTATATTTTTTAGAATATTTGCCACTGTAATTAGGAATTAAACCTTCTACGGAATCAAAGATGGTTCAAAATTCGAAAGATCAAACCTTCGGAACGATGTTCCTATAACTCTTCTTGTTTGGCTCAAATTCTCCTCAAATATTTTTCCTGTGAAACTCCAGATAAATTATTGAAGATATCAAAATAACGCCCCCTACCATTGTTGTAATCGTAAGAAACTCACCGATGATAAGAATTCCAAATATTATCGAGGATAGCGGAAGCATTATCACTGAGAACAATCCCGCGATGTCTGCCTCTGATTTCTCTATGAAAAGACTGTAGAATAGGTAAGGCAAGGCCGTTCCAAGGACTGCAAGTATCAGAACATAGATTAAATTTTCCAAAAGCAAACCAACCCCAAACATGAATGGGAATGGAAGCATGAACAGCGCTGCAAAGAACATAAACCATATCGTGTGGGAATGATGAACCTTCCTGTCAGTAAACCTCATATAGGCCGTCAGCAGTGCAAAAAAAAGCCCTGAAATAACTGCAACTATGTTTCCTACCATATCCCCGGTTCCGAGCGGATTTATTATGTAGATTCCAATGAGTGCAAAGACCAAAGTCACCACCTTAGTTGTTGTGATCTTTTCATGAAGCATAAAGTAAGCGAGGATCATTATAAAAAATGCCTGAAGGGACTGAAGCAGCACAGTGTTTGCGATCGTCGTCCTTGAAATGGCATAGACAAAAGTTGAAGTTGTAAGAGCGAAGAGCAGACCTATTATTGCATGCGACTTAATATCTTTTTTTCCCAAATTCATTTCATTCTTTCTCATAAATGGAGAAATAATCAGAAGGAACAAAAATGCGGCAAAAAACCTGAAGAAGTTGAGTGTAAATGGATTTATCTCATGATCTATCAATTTCACAGACACACCAATAAAACCCCAGAGAAATCCTGCAAGCAGAATGTAGGCCAGCTTTTTCATTTTAATCTCGGTGGATTCTCCATGACAAGGAGAAGCAATTCAATCGTCTTGACTATATCTTGGTAATGTGCAATTGAAATTGTTGAATGGATGTTCCTGATTCCAACTGAGATAACTGTTGCGGGAACTCCCCCCTTATGTAGCATTATGTTTGTTGCGTCCGTCGTCCCCGTATCCTCAACTTCAAGCTGTATCTTTATCTTGTTTTTCTTGGCCAGATTCTTGATATGCTCATTCAGCTTGGCGTTTGAAATCAACTCTGAATCTTTTACAGTCAGAAAAGGGCCGTGACCCAGCTTGTGCTCCTTTATTGATCCATCTTTGGAAATAGTGGTGTCAACTGCAATGGCAAAATCTGGGTTTATGTCATACACTGAAGTTTTTGCACCGTACAAGCCAATCTCCTCCTGGACTGTAAAAACAAAATAAATGTCAAGTGGAGATTTTTTCAATTTTTTTGCAGCCTGGATGAGAGCATAGCATCCAATCCTGTCGTCAAGGGCTTTCCCAGATATTATGTTCTTATCTCCAAGAAAATCAAAATCAGCATCAGGGACTATATAATCTCCTATTTTCACCTTTCTCTTCAGGGCATTAAGCTCAAGACCAATATCAACATAAATATCTTCAATCTTTGGTATCGCCTCAGGCATCTCTAAATCATCATGGAGCTCCTTGAACGATATTACTCCCTTGCATATGACTTTATTTCCTCTTAGGATATTCACTCTCAGGCCAATGAGGCTTATTGGTTCTATCCCTCCTATCCTTGAGATGTTAAGAAATCCCCTCTCCGAGATTGCCTTCACCATTGCCCCTATCTCATCCATGTGGGCAGCCAGCATTAATTTCTGGCCTTTTCCTCTCTTTCTTGCTATTAGATTGCCCATCTTATCTGTCTTTATTTCATCGACATAAGGAGTTATCTCCTTTTTTATGATAGCTCTGACATTATCCTCATAACCAGATGGACCTAAAGAATTAATCAATTCCGACAATAGTTTCATATTCACACCTCTTTCACAATAAAAAGAATTTATTTGTATTTAAAGATATTTATTTATGTCCTGCTCTTTCCAGCCTGACTTCACCATAGATTGTTTTATCTGTTTATTGCTCATCCCTTCCGCTTTTGCCTTGCTTATATAATCTTTTATCTTTGCCTCATTTGATGAACTAAGTGAGTAATTACTTTTATTGCTTTTAGCTGGAGACCCTTTAAATATTTTATTCCTAAAAACTATCAGCAAAGCCGCCACGGCAACCACAATCACTATTATTGCCACAATCAAAACTGTTGAAGATCCTTCATTTCCTTCGGCAGCTCCTAAAAGATTCTGTGATAAAGGGGGTTGCGTCCGCTCAT
>Ga0208375_1004796_pt1 | contig 10402 bp, 12 predicted proteins | sample RifOxyD1_FD_184038 | JGI IMG/M metagenome (GOLD analysis project Ga0208375, IMG submission 184038) | Soil microbial communities from Rifle, Colorado - Rifle Oxygen_injection D1 (SPAdes) | ecosystem: Environmental > Terrestrial > Deep subsurface > Rock core/Sediment | place: Rifle, Colorado...
CATTTCTCCATTTGAGGAATTTTCTGATTCAAATTTGTATCCTATCCCAAGTCTTCCTTTTCTTAATCTTGCCTGAACGAAAAAATTTGTCGGAGTCAAATTTCTATCTCCTTCATCAAAATTTTGAAAAAATCCTTCTAAAGAAGGGTCCATTCTTTGTTTAAAATAATTATTAACTGAACTTCCAATTCCAACCAATCTTTCAGTCAGGTCATTTCTTTTTAATTCAGCTCTTAAATATCTGATTTCATTAATTGCCATTTTTTCTCTCCCCAAAACAATTTTCAAACATTCTCGCCATCTCGTGAAACTCGGATTTGAACAAGTCATACGGAATTCTTTTTCCAATTAAATAAGAAATAATTTTTTTCGGAAAAACTGAATAGTCTAGATTATTTCTTTTTATCATTCCAAGCATTTCTATTTCTTCGACTAATTCTACAACTCTTCCTGACTTTGGCGGATTTCCCCAAAAACTCATTCCTTCAAAATATTTCGGAAATCTTTTTTTGAACTGAAAAAAAGCCGTGTGAATTTCCCGCCCATCTAAAAATCTTTCATCTCGGAGATTCGCCATCATTCCAAGTGTAGCTTCCAATTCATATATCTCGACGTCTTCCTTTCTTATCATCGTAAACTCGTTATAGAACAATTTAATAAATCTTTGTATTTCAAATTAAACCTTAATTTAGTAGATAATCTGGTTCAAATCTTCAGAGGTGAGATTTCTCATTTTTTCAAACATTTCTTGGGTTTTTTCAATTTCTCTTTCTATTTTTTCCCAGTCAATTTTGCTCGGTTTCCTTTTCATGAAACGGATTAACTCTCCAGAAAATTTTCTTATGTTCCTCTGGTGGATTTCTCCAGAAAATTCTGTTTTTTCAATAAGTGTTTTTGCTTTGTCTTGGTCAACTCTGTATCCTCGTCCTGAAGCAATTAAAATTTTTTCATTATATGCTCTTTTTATTACTTCTTCAAACTGATTAGGATTAAAATTATAAATCGGACTCTGACTAACATATTTCCAAAATTCAAAATTTTTATGTTCTCTTAACTTTTCTCCACATGTTCCAATAAACGCAAAAAAATTTTGTCCAATGAAACCCTCAATCAATTTTGAAGTATCGGAAATTCTGGGAATATAAGTCAAAACACTCAAAAATAAATTATATGATTTATCGTCCATGAAAAATAGATAGTTTCTAAATTAATAAATATTCCTATGCTTCAAATCCAATCTCGTTTCTAAACTCTTTTCCATCAATTTTTGCAACCCTTAAAATTTTTCCTTTCCTTAATGCACCTTCTCGAACTTTGGCGAAATCTTTTTCATTTTTCAAAGAAACTGGGACGATAATATCCTCAACAAAAAAAGTATGATTGACACTTGCTTCTTTGAAATCTTTTACTTCAAAAATAAAACTTTCTCCAATCTTGGAATCAGTCGTAACAATTTTACAGAAATCTTGTTTCTTTTCTTCTTCACCTTCTTTTGCTCCACCTTTAGGTTTTCCAGTTTTTGGCATTTTCGGTTTTATCTTCAAGGTAGTTTCTCCGTCAGGAGTTGAAAAACTCAAAGCAAAAAATACTTTGGGAAATTTGTTTATCAAACCTAAAATTTCATCACCACTCATTTGTCCATTAATTTCGTATTTTTTTATTCCTTGAAATTGGCTCTTGCCTGAATAAACTAATCCTTCTTTATCCAAATCTGAAGTCGTCACAATTATTCCTGTGACTTCAACTTTATTCTTTCCAACCTTTCCAGCAACTAATTTAACCAAGTCGTTTCCAAATTCAGCCGAAGTGCTAATAGCATATTTGTTTCCGGTTTTTTTTGCAGAAATTCCTGCTTTGTCCCTAAATTCTCCCCGAGAAAATTTTTGAAATTGAAAGTGAACGTCCACATCAATTTTCTTTTCAACAATCTTTTTTATGAAGTTCATTCTAATAAAACATTTTTCTGCCTTATAAACTTTTTTGAGCTTCTTTCGACGATTAAACAAACCTTTATAAATTTAAACTTCCTTCCAAAATAATTAAGAGGTAAATATGGAACAAGAATTTTACAAGAAATTTATGACTTTTAGTATATTCGTAATCCTGGCAATTTTGACTTTTTTTCTCATTCGTCCTATTTTAATGGCTATTGTTGCCGGTGTGCTTTTGGCGTTTTTATTTAATCCAGTTTACAATTTCTTTTTTAAGTTTTCCAAATCAAAGAATATATCTGCTGCTCTTGTCTGTGTTATCCTCCTTTTGTTAATCCTAATTCCACTCTGGCTATTTGTTCCCAAGATGCTCGACCAAACATTTAATATTTATTTAGCCGCACAAAAAATTGACTTCGCTCAAATACTTCAACAGATTCTTCCGAACATTTTTAGTTCTCCCGAATTTGCCTCTCAAATAAGTTCAGTAACTTCAAGTTTTATTAGCAAGACAGTAAACTCAATTCTTAATGGATTTTCAGATATAATTTTAAATTTAGCGACGGTAATGCTACAAATTTTGGTTGTTGCTTTCACTTTCTTTTTTGTTTTAAGGGACAAAGAGGACATTACTGAATACATAAAAAGTCTTCTTCCTTTTCCAAAAGAAATAGAGAAAAAACTTTTTGAATCATCCAGAGAAATAACTTTTTCAGTTATTTATGGTCATTTTGCCGTCGGAATCCTGCAAGGTTTAATCGTTGGACTTGGTCTGCTTATATTTGGGGTTCCTAATGCTCTTTTCTTAACTACTCTTGCTTGTTTAGCTGCAATCATTCCCGTTCTTGGTACACCAATCATTTGGATTCCAGTAGCAATTTATCTTTTCATTTCAGGCAACGTCGCTGGAATGTGGGGTATGCTCGGATTCGGGTTATTCTCTTCAACGATAGATAATTTCTTGAGACCTTGGATTATCTCAAAAAGAGCAAAGCTGAATACTCTTTTAGCGACGATAGGTATGGTGGGGGGATTGTTTGTTTTCGGTTTCATGGGACTTTTACTCGGGCCTTTAATTCTTGCTTATCTCGTTATAGTTATAGATCTTTTCCGGGATAAAAGAGCATTCAATGTTTTAGTTCAACCAGCTGAAAACAAATAAAATGAAACTTAAAATAAAATTTCTGAAATGGTCTGCTGGGCTTCCCGTTGCGATGCTCAATGAATCTACTGCCAAAAAAATTGGGGTTTATCCAAAAGATCATGTTTCAATAAAAACTTTTTCAAGTTCTCCGAGAAAAACCTCAACGGTGATTGATGTTTCAAATGATTTTGTAAGAAATAATGAAATTGCCGTTTCATTGGAATTAAAAGAAATTTTGGGAATATCTTCTGGAGACTATGTTTTTGTTACTTTAACACCACCACCAAAAAGTTTGGATATAATCAAGAAAAAACTTATTGGTGGAAAACTTTCTCAGGAAGAAATTCAAAACATAATTTCAGACGTTGTTTCAAATACTCTTTCTGAAGCAGAAATCGCGATGTTTGTTTCAGCGATGTATTCTAAAGGGATGGATATTGACGAAACAGTTTATTTAATCAAAGCAATGCTAAAGACTGGAAACAAAATTAGTTTTAATAAAAAAATCGTTGCAGATAAACACAGCATCGGCGGAATTCCTGGAAACAGAACAACACCCATTGTTGTTTCGATTTGTGCTTCTGTGGGATTAACAATTCCAAAAAGTTCTTCTAAGGCTATAACCAGCGAAGCTGGAACTTCAGACGTCATCGAAACAATTGCTCCTGTTGAATTTTCTCCAGAAGAAGTTAAAAAAATTGTTGCAAAAACTGGTGCCTGTTTGGTTTGGGGCGGAGCGTTAGAAATGCTTACTGCTGACACAAAAATTATTCAGATAGAAAAAACTTTGAAACTCGATCCAGAAGCTCAACTTCTCGCATCGATAATGTCAAAAAAACTCGCAATGGGGAGCAACCATATTTTGATAGATATTCCTTTCGGCGATGGTGCAAAAGTTTCTCACAGTAAAGCAATGGAATTAAAAAATAAATTTGAGCTAATTGGAAAAAAATTTAATAAAAAAGTAAAATGTGTTTTGACTGACGGGACTCAGCCAATCGGCAATGGTATTGGTCCAGTGTTGGGAATGAAAGATATTCTAAAAGTTTTACGCCAAGATTGTGATAGACCTTTTGATTTAGAAAAAAAAGCATTGTTTTTATCTGGAGAATTACTTGAGCTTACAGGGAAAGCAAAAAAAGGAAACGGGGAAAATCTTGCGCGCGAAATCTTAAGTTCAGGAAAAGCTCTTGAGAAATTTGCTCAAATCATTGAAGCACAAGGTGGAAAAATAAAAGATTTTCCCGAAGCTGATTTCCAAAAAGATATTTTTGCACATAAAGATATCAAGATAAAAAAAATTCATAACAAAAGATTAATTTTTCTTTCAAGAATTCTCGGTTGTCCGACGGATAAATTTGCCGGAATTTATTTATACAATCATGTAAATGAGCATGTTAAGAATGGCCAAAAAATCGTAACTCTTTACTCAAGTTCAGAATCTAGGCTGAAAGAAGCGATTGAATACTATGATAATGAGAAAATCATTATATCTGATTGAAAATAACTAAATTTTTAAACTAACACTTTCTCTGAAATATATGGAAAAGTCAGCTAATCAAAGTCTTGTCGACTATTTTAAGAAGAATTTTAATAAAGGATACAGCGAAGATTCATTGAAATTTTCTTTAATCAGACAGCAAGGTTATTCACGTGCACTTGTTGAAAAAGCACTGGAACAGGCTAAGAAAGAGATTGCGATGGAATCTCCAAGGAGATTAGTCTCTGAAGAAAAGCCCGAGATAACTATTACTGAAGAAGTCGAAGAGCAACCAAAAAAAGGATTCTTCAAAAGATTATTCGGTTTGGATTAATTTAATCTAGTAAATAGAAATCTTTAAAACTATTCTTTTAATTCTTAATTTGTAAAATCATTTGAATTTACTTCAAGCCTCCGTGGCACAATGGTACTGCACCTGCCTTGAGAGCAGGGCCTTTACGGCATCCCGGTTCGATTCCGGGCGGGGGCGTTTGTTATAAGGTTGAACGAAGTGAAATCTCGCTTCGGGAATTCTTGAGAATTTGCAAATTCTCTTCGTGAGAAGTTTGCAATTTTCGTGGAAAATTCGTTTTAGCAAACTTCTCTTAACAACATTTCGGTTCGATCGAGCGATTTCATTTTCAAAACAATTTCTGAAATGTAAAACTCGAAAATGAAATCGCGAGTAGGGCGGGGGCGTTCGTCTGATTGACAACATTTATATTCCGTTTTTCATTCCTTTAACTATGGTTAGTTATGGTTATAAAAAAGCGAAAGCTATTCCTTTGACTCCTAAGGAAATAGAAGAAAAACTTAAAGAAACCGAAGAGGAAATGCAAATTGTTCTTGAGTGGAAAAAAGAAAATGAAGCAAAAAAACCAAAGGACAAACGCGCACTTTCCTGGAAAAATCGCGAAGCCGCAAAAATAAAAAAAAGAATTGATTCTGTCAACGGAATGTTAATGTATTGGAAATTAAGAAAAGCAGGCAAAAGTCATTTTTACGCAAGCATAGAACTGAACGAATACTGGGCAAGTTTGAAAGGAAAGAAGGAAGACAAAGATTAAATTAATTTTTTAATTCTTTGAACTTCATTTAACACTTTCATCCCTAAAGAAGTTATTTTATAAAATTTAAATGTTCTATCATCTGGATTAAGGCATTTTAACAATTTATTTTCACTTAATTCTTTTAGAGTTCTGGAAATATGCGATTTGTACATTTTAGTTTCTTTTTTTATTTCTGGCTGACTTAATTGTTTATCTTTAAACTTGGACAATATCTCAATTCTTCTTTTACTGCTCGCTGTAAAACTTATTAGTTTAGGATTAACTTCCATAAAAATTAAAAGTTACCATATCTTTTATTACGAGGTTACCTTTTGAGTTACCAAATATTTAAAAACAGGAATTGCTTGATTCTTTTAAGAGATGTTTCTCTTGATTGTATACAAATAGAAGGGGGTGAAAAAAAATGGTTGAAAAAAATAGTTGGGTTGGAATTGTAGCAGTTATTGCTTTGATACTTTCTGTCGTTGCTATTGCAGTTATTCTTAGTGGAGGAATGACTGGAAATGTGATAAAATTGAATAATGTTCCTACTGGGAGTTATTCTGTTTATACAAAAGCTGAAGTTGATACTTTGCTTCTTCCACTAACACAAATAAGGGTTCCATTACTTAATGGAGAAACAAAAACTTTTCCTTTTCTTGGAAATTTCCATAGTATGAGTATAGATTACATAAGTTTAGATAATAAACTAAAAATTCAATTGGATGGATCTATTTCCCCTGCAATGAGAATTGGACAAGTATATACTGTTGCAGGTTTTAAATTATGGATTGAGGCGATATCTGGAAGTCAGGGAAAAGTAACTATTGGTATGAAGAGATAGTTAAAATTAATTTTTCATTTTCTTTTTTTATTTCCCAAACTCATTCAGCACCCGTTCGTCAGGACTCAATAAATAAATATGGTCATTCTTGAATCTTAATCCACGATAAATTTTTTGAAGCAATTCTCGATGGGCTTTGTCTCGGTAAAAATCCCAATAATAATTCGCTTTTGTTTCCATCAAAACTTTCCAGAATGGGTCCTGAACATTTGGATTTGGATATTTTGTAAAAACAATACTATTACATTCATCTCCCGGAAAATCCACTCCTCTTGCGCATCTCGTTGAAAAAAGAACATCAACTTTCTTATTTTTAAAATTTCCAATCAGTTCTCCATCGGAATCATTAATTTGCATTTCAGAAAGTTTTTCTCGGCTTATCAGATTTTTTAGATTAAACTGAATTAATTCTTCTTCGCTCGGCAAATCCTGAAACGCATTTACATGAACCAGCGTCGGCTGTTTTGATTTTTCAACGCATTTGTCCAACGCAATTAAATAATCCTCTCGGCTAAATTTTCCGCTTGAAAAATTGCTATACTTACAATCCATCTCAAAACCAGTTTTCAAGATATCAATATTTCCTTGCTGAATTGTTTCCGCTTCGACTCTTTTGTAATCATTTATTCCAAAAATATTTTTCAACACACTTTCTGAATGAACCGTCCCAGACATTAAAACCAGCACTTTATTTTTTCTAAGAAGTTCTGCAAATTTTTTCTCAAGATTAGTCGTTATTAGGCTCGCAATAATTGTGTTTTCTTTTTTTTCAAAACTAACATAAGTTTCGTCGAGGGAATTTTCAAAATTCAAAACTCCTTCCATAACTTCCACAAGATAACTTTCGTCTTCAAGTTCATAAACGAAATCTGAATTTTTTACCAGCATATGAACCAAGTCATACATTCCCGTTTCCTTCAATGGAACGACTTTTCTTGAAATCGCTAAATCATTAGTTTTTTTGTTTAATTTAATTTGTTTAATTATCTCTCCAACTTCGCTTATTTTCGAATCTAACTCATCGCTAACTCCAATCCCATTTATCAAAGAGTTTGTTAGTCTGTCCAAATTAATATTTTTTTGATTTGCAAAACTATCCAAAAATTCATCACACTCGTCGATAATTTCAACTTCAGTTAATGGTTTTCTGTCTAATGCCACTTCAAGTTTGTATTTAGCTGCGTTAAAAACCATAACGTCCGAGTTTATATAAGAGTCATATTGTTCGTAAAATTTACATCCCGGTTTTCCTTTGTAAACAAAAAATTTTTTTCCACTTAAACCCATATACTCTTTTTTATTTTGTGCCTCAAAAATTTTAAGTTCATACTTCGACGGCAAAATCGGACTCCAATACGGGCAAACTGGCGCAATCGAGGCTCGTTTAACGTCTTTTATTTCATCAAAATCTTTCCAATTTACCCTATTGTTTTGTTTCAAATATTCTTTTATTTTGTTCCAATTTTTTTCTTTTATTTCAATTTTGCATGGAAGTGAAAGATTATCTGCCGAACCATCATTTCCAAAATCGTCGTCCATCTTTCCTCTTTTTTTCTCAAAAAGTTCATTCAATTTTAAATTAATCTCTTTAGTAAAAATAGGTATTGCATTTTTATTTTCTTCAAGAAATCGGCATCGATGATTTTTTCTTCCAGTCAAAACGCTTATCTTTAATTTTTCCTTTCCTTCTTTCAAAAGATATTTTTCATTCTCGTAATCTTTTTTATACTGGCTCTGCAAATTTTTTCCTGGAACAACAATTGAAGTTTTTCCGAGTTCTTTTGCGATGTTCAAAGCAATCGCCGATTTTCCAGTTCCACAAACGCCATGAATGAAAATTACTTTTGCCCCATTTTTTATCTCTTTAACAACTTCATTGACGACATCTTCCTGCGTTTTTCCATTCGAGAACTTCAATGGCTCGAGAAACTTTTCATTTTTGTATAGGTTCCACATCTTTGCAATTCATTATTTAGAATCCGTTAAAAAATTTTCAAAGAGTTATAAATCTTTGTTTATGGAAATTTGTAAAATTTCTATTTCTGAGAAGTTTTAATAATTTATTTATTGTTCTGAAATTGTTTAAACTTCTCTAAAAAGGATGGGGGCTGTTGTGATTAGTTACGTTACTCTTTCATAAAAGTAACAGAAGCGAAAGATTTAAATAGTTATTTTTTCTGAAACTACTTATGAAATACTTAACTGAAAACAAAAGAAATTATCTTGAAATTGGAAATGGAAAGCAATTTCTACATCCTGCTTTTTACGGAAATCTTGCTCAATTGGTTTCTGCAATAGATGGAGCTGGTTTGAAAAGACCAAATTCAGAAGATGTTGCTGATTTAGTTTATGATGCATTTCAAGACAAAAATGAAAAATATTCCGCAGAAATAATTAAAATTTTGGAAGATTTATTTTTAAGAGAATTTACTGGAAACTTATATCTACCCAAAAGAGATGGCGAAGAAGTTCACAATGGAGTTATTGTTGAATCTAATCCTTCAATTATTAAAGGAAGAACAATTATGGATAAAAATTCTTTGATAAAACGGCTTCAATCAAATGACCCTTTAGTAAAATTTGTTCCATTCGGATTTAAAACAGGAGAACTTCCAAAAAAAGGATTCGGAAAAAATGATTACAACATCGCAAGATATGGAGAAGAAAGAGCAGACAAAATTGAACAAGTTGCTTCGCAATATAAATTTGATCCAGTTCTAAATGTTTTTAATTCAGTTGATAAAGAAATAGTTCGTGGTTCCGCGTTGGATTCCAACGGGTACATCGGCGGCGTTAGGTTGTATGTTGATGGCTACTGGGGTTGGCGGTGACGTTAGTTGTGCTTTCGGGGTAAGTCGCGAGGCACTTGGTGCCGAGCTAAAAGAAAGTTCAGCGAAGCCAACACAAAAAATTTTGTACTCTATTGAAGATGTTCGAGAAGCATTAGAAAAAGCAAATTTCGGACCTCTTGCAGATTCTATTATAAGTCAATTATCTAAATAATTATAAATTCTATTTTTATAAAATTCTTGTCTTAGTTTCAAGAAAATAAACCTTCTTGGCTAGGGCTACACGCCGATTAATAGTATTTTTTCTTTGAAAAAAGAAAAAATCATGAAATTCAATCGCGACATTAAGTACTGGTAGAACTCCGGTTTTATCGATGGCTTACCAATTTGAGGCACATCGAGGGAAATATGAAGTGATGGTGATTTACTTTTAATTAATTGGCTACATAACTTTCCGCATTGAATTCCAACAGGAACATCGACAACGATAGGTTGTATGTTAATGGCAACAACTGGAATGACGATAACAATAGTTATGCTTTCGAAATAGCTTTAGCAACTAAGACAATATTTAATATGAAAACTTACAATAAGCTGTATGAAGAAATTTGTTCGATGAATAATTTAGCAAATTCTTGGAAAGAAGCAAGGAAAGGAAAAACAAAGAAACTTTATGTAATTGAATTCGAGGAGAACTTACGAAAAAATCTCCTCGAATTAAGGAAAGAATTGCTAAATCAAACATACAAACCAAAACCCTTAGTGACTTTTACTTTACGAGACCCAAAAACCAGAAAAATTTCTAAGTCGGCATTTAGAGATAGGCTTATTCATCATGCCGTAGTCAGAGTTATTGAACCAATTTTTGATAAAACTTTTATTTATGATTCCTGCGCAAACAGAAAAGGAAAAGGAAATCTGTTTGCGCTGAAAAGATTTGAAAAATTTGCAAGAATCGTTTCAAAAAACGGAAAAATAAATGGTTGGTTTAACAACAATCAGATAAAAGGTTATTGTCTCAAGGCAGACATAAAACATTATTTTCAGGAAGTTAATTTAGAAATTTTGCTGAAAATAATTAAACGAAAAATTAGTGATGAGGAAACTATCTGGTTAATTAAGCAAATTCTCAACAATTCTGCGAACATTTCGGGGGGGGGGGGCG
>Ga0208375_1004797_pt1 | contig 10401 bp, 10 predicted proteins | sample RifOxyD1_FD_184038 | JGI IMG/M metagenome (GOLD analysis project Ga0208375, IMG submission 184038) | Soil microbial communities from Rifle, Colorado - Rifle Oxygen_injection D1 (SPAdes) | ecosystem: Environmental > Terrestrial > Deep subsurface > Rock core/Sediment | place: Rifle, Colorado...
GAGGGTTAACCATGGAAGACCTGCAAAAGCAATTGTGAACATTTCCAGAGGAACGTAAAAATTTTGCAATGTGCCCAGGTTCAAAAGATAAAATAATCCTCCCAAAAAAGAGGCAGGATAAATCCAAAGTGTCACTTTTTCTCTTTGGAAAACATATTTAAGCAAAAAGTAGATTCCCAGAGGTCCCAAGATCAAGCTGAAAAATATCGAAAAATAACGGATAAATGAAGAGGGTATCAATACCGAGACAAGCCATAAGGTAAGCACCCTGGGCAAATCTGACATATCAGAATGCGCTGAAATTGCTCCCAAGCCCATCTCCCCTCCCCAAACGTGAGAAAGCATTCTTTTCGCGTTAAGTGAGAAATTGAATTCCGGATGCATCGAATCCCAACCTATTAGGTAGGTTTCCGGAGTGTAATTTTTAAATGAAATGAACAAAACTCCCAAAACAAGCACTATCGGAAAAAATAAACTCAAAAACTTTGATGATTTATTAATTGAAGACATTTTTAGAGATCTAATTAATCATATCACTTAGAAACTCTGGTGTTGAAGCTGAAACTACTAGGGGCTGGCAGGAATCGAATTGACAAAAAACATCAATTTGAGTTCTCACCAACCCCCATCTTAGACATAAGCCTAAGGCCAACCTACCAAAACCTTGGTAAAACAGCTTCCCCCGCCTGAAAGTTCCATCGTGATGATGAAATTTCCGCCGGGATAGGCATAGTCGTGCCAAGTCTGGCCGGATCCGGAAGGACCGGAAAATTGTTCGGTATGTGTACCATCGCCGAATGAAACTGAGTGAGACCCATCACCCGCTTCGCTCCAAGTTGTATCGAAAACGACATGATTGGCGTTTTGACTCGAAACCGTTATGGAACAAGATGGGTTTTGACCCGCATTCATTATGATGGGAAGGTAAACCGTATAGGTTTCCTCTACAGGTCGATCGTCGACAACAATCTCACCGGTCCAAACATCAACCCAGTTTCCCAGATCAATAGACGGATGGTAAGTCGTCAAACCACCGACACTATAAGCGTAGTCGTGGGAAAAGCTTGCGCTACCCGAGACCCCAGAAAGAACAGTTTCTGTACCGTCACCGAATTGAAAATGCCAAATGGCAGTTTCCGCCGGCTCATCGGTTACCCACTCGACGTGGAACTGGACGCGATTGAACGATTGTACCTGTTGCACACCTAAAGATGCGCCACTTTGAATCGATTGTGCACTGACCACAAAAGGCAGGCACAACAAAATCAGGATTATCACTGCTGCGATAACCAGATAGACAATACTTCTCTTCTTGCCTTTTCCACCCATTTCATCCTCCTTTAGGATTGGCTTAGGAATGATTAAAAGTGCGAATTAGATAACTCCGCATTTGGAATTACTTAATACCTTTTTCTTGTAAACACTTAGAATAAAGGTCAGAAACGGGGTACCAAACAATGACATTGTCAGCTCCAGTTACTTGATATCTAGAGCTCTCCGCACATTGGAATCGTGCTTCATTTTCAATTTCTATTTCCCTCAATGAAGCGAACTTGTTTAAGCCAACAAAAGAAACTGCAGTGAGAGCTGCAGTTAAAATAACAAAACCCAATAACGTTCCTATCTGGTTTTTCATTCGGCTAAATTAACAAAGAAGATCTTTTATTGACTTAGTCGAACGGCCCTGCACAAATCAAATTTAATCACCAAAAGGTGAAGAAAAAGAAATGTGCAGAGCCGGATCGAGGCAAATATATAGGACCCAGTCCTGATGACCCTACTGAGTAGGTTTTACAACGGTCTTAGCCTGCGCGATAATCGCGTCACCAGCGTGCACAATGACGGTAACATCAATGGATTTACATCCACCGGGGATACCGCAGTTTGCACCGCTATTGCCAGGCTGGCCATTGTTCATCAATTCTCCAGGGTGGGAATAAGTCTTCATGTTCAGCATAGATGCCGAACCGTGAGACACAAGTCCCCACACACCCCATTCCAGGGTATCGCCATTAAAATAACGGCCACGGAGAGTGAATCCATTGTCTACGTACTGATTCCTCCAGGTGTAGGATTGATCCATGACATTAATCAGAACCAACATGCACCCTTTGGACATATCACCCTTACAAACCTGATCAAGGAATTGGTAGTCACCGGTAATATACCGATACTCCCAAGCCCCGACGGGAATGTCGCAAGGAGATTGCCAACAATACGGCGTACTGTACGTGCCATATTCCATTCCATCCGGAACACAATCCTTCTCAGGATTGTCCGCGCATTTGACAACGCGAAAATCCGGAACGTCTGGATTGGGAAGATTTGGGAAGTATTTCCATAAAGACGGAGCTGGGTCCTTAAGGCGTCCGAGCCATCCGGCGACAATTGAATTGTCAGCCAAACGATCGGTGCCTTGGATTGTCCAAGCTCCATGAGAAACATCTTCCACAAATGCGACAGGTGCTACTGCAACAACTAAGTCATCCTTAGAAGCAGCTGCACTCTGTGCCAATACCGGATCTGGGATTGTCGGTGTGGCGGTTTCAATCACGGTAATAATTACCGTTGATTGAGGTACTGGCGTTGGCTGTGAAGCCAAAGCTTTGTCCACCATAACCTGTACAGTCGCGTTAAGATCCGGGGTGGGTGTCGCAACCTTAATAGCGTTACACGCTGAAAGGAAGAGACCCATCAATACAAGAAGAACAAGAATCTTTTTCATGGCTCCCTCCTTAGGAGACATTTCTTTGTTTGGTTACCATAAGGGTCACGATGCTGATCACTGCAAAAGCAAGGCCAGCTGCCGCAACCCAGAGAACCCAAGGTTCCACCTGCACATAGCGCAAGAGTTTTACAAGCGCGATTGCGACGATGGACAAAACGGCCACAATCGCTACAATACCAATTCCCAAGCCGATCAACGAGAAATTTCTCCTCGCTGTCAACCAGGTCATTGCCGTAGATGCGGCCCTATCAGGTACAAGCCAAGCCATCAGGACTAAAAATCCGATGAGAAAAGCTGCACCACCCAACAAAAACGAATAAAGATCAAAATTCATTGACTCCTCCTTCTCTTTAAAACAGGATGATTTCTCTGGCCAGAGAACTCGTCGAGCGACGAGAGTCTGAAAACTAATAAAGGAAAAAACAAAAACTTATGCCTTTAATTTTCAGAATCCCGCCGCCGGAAAAGCTTAGCCAGAAATTTGCCTCGATTTGTTAAAGAACCTTTCGAGTCTGCTCAGGGACGTATTACCCTAGCTATTAGGGCTGCCTTGAGATTCGAATTTGTAAGTAGTCAGCTGTCCTTTAATTTTAAAAGGACAGGTAACTACCCACAATTATTCAGTCTTTTTAAGTTTTCTTGAAAAGTATGCTATAACGCCTGAGGCGCCAAGAAAACCTGAAGCAATAAGGGGAATGTTTTCGGCAATACCGGTTTCTACGGGAGTATGAACTCCACAGACAACTCCGCCCCCATAGTTCTGGGTGCAGACAGTTACCTCACCTTGTGCCGAAACACCGGCTGGCAAGGCGAAAAAGACAAAAACGATCATACTGATAAGTAGCTTTTTCATTAGGGTTGAATTGTATCTCATAATTTTTGATTTGTCAAATATTATAGGTGGTTACTGTTAAGAAACCAGTTTGGCGTATACAAAAATCCTCTCCGGACCGCTCAGGGTTTCACAGGTATAAAGGATGAGGTCGGCCGAATAGTCGGTAATTGCCTCACCTTTTTCGGTTTTATAGACCCCATAGGTATATTGCCTCTGTTCCCAAATTACGGTAACTACATCCCCGACCTGGACTTTAGGGAGGTTGTAAAAAGAACTCTTGTGTCTAAAGGAATTAGTCCAAGCTAAGTATCCAAACCTGTGAGCTGCCAAAATTATGGGCGCTCCGTCTACATCAGGTTCTCCGAAATCCGAAACCCTCCAAACTCCCTTTTTGAGAGCGGTTTCATAATTTTCGTAAGTAGATTCCTCAATGTCTGTGTCTACACCAATGGATGGAACTGAGAGGCGGTTAATCTTGGAAAGTGTAGGATCAAAACCCGGTAAGGTTCTTCCGTTTGCAGACTCGGCAGCTTTAGCAAGCTTATCAGCCTCGCTACCTGAAAGTTTAAGATTGGCTACAATTCCCGGAATAAAATATATTGCCAAAATGAAAGCTCCTATAATGGCCAGAATTCTTGCCAATTTAATGGAAAATGGCTTTTTTTGAACAGTTGTGTCGGCTTCGTAAGCCACACCAGAACTTTCCTCTTCCAAGGCTATCCCCTCAAGTAAGTTGATCTTAAAACTGTTTTTCAAACCTGAATTCAAGTTTGTGTCCTCCGACCAACCTGCATTGTATAAATCATAAAAAGATGTTTCTGTCATATTTATAACACCAAAAAAGCGCGACTATTCTATCTCCCTTAGGAATGGGTAGATCCCCTGCCCTAGAATCCACCCATCCCTAAGATTGACAAACAATCGCGCACTTTCCGGAGTCAATATGCCTAAAAGGCACTTGACAACCCTTTCTAATCGTTTTAGTCTGATTACGATTTGTCTTGATTGTTTAGCCTGTTTCCTGTCCGCAAGACAAATCCCGTGTCCAGACATTTTTTACGAAACGTCTGGTTTAGTTATTGAAAGAGCATCTCTATTCGTGGCGAGTCCCACTAGAAATTAGAGGAGAACCCAACGATGGCGATGCTCTTTTTTTGTGTTTCAAAGTTCCACCTAAAATACTACACCCCAAAATCAATTTTGTCAAACCCTATAGCCATAATTAATTCACATTTTGTTGCCCCCATAGTATTTTTATGCCTTAAAAGAGCCGTATTTTCGGTTAAAAATATTACGCAAAAATAAATGTGGATATCTCGGGGATATCTGATTATTTGAGAAATACGCTTACTCCCGCTTACCTGAAGAGGTGCTTAATAGCTTGATTTATGTACTTGTAGTCTTTGGAGCTTATCGGGCTTTTGAAGCCAAGCCTACTGGCTTCTCTCATCCTCTTTTCCTCTGCCACGACTTCCCTTATTTCACCCAGAAGACCCACCTCCCCGACTGCAATAGTTGATCCGGGAATTGGTTTGTCATAATAAGCCGAAGCAATAGCAAGACAAATGGCCAGGTCAGTAGCCGGTTCCGTAATTTTAAATCCTCCTGCTACATTTACAAAAACATCACTGTCATAAAGAGGAAGACCTGAACGCCTCGTTAAAACTGCCAAAAGAAGTTCCAACCGCCTTGAGTCAATTCCTTGCGCAACACGCCTTGGAATGGCCAATTTTGTGGGCACAACAAGAGCCTGAATTTCCATTAATATCGGCCTTGTTCCCTGCATGACTGAGGTTACGATGCTTCCGGAAACGCTTTTTTGATTTTTCTCTATGAAAGCCTTTTCAATATCCTCAACAGGCTGTAAACCCCTGTCAACCATCTCAAAAACACCTACTTCATCGGTCGGACCAAACCTGTTTTTAACAGCTCTTAAAATCCGCGTCGTTAAAGTCTTATCGCCTTCAAACCACAAAACAGTATCTACTATGTGAGCCAGCACAGCAGGCCCTGCCACAGTACCTTCTTTGGTTACGTGCCCAACTAAGAATAAGGGTACATTTTTGGCTTTGGCTATATGCAGTAATCGGTTTGCACACTCTCTTACCTGACCTACGCTTCCGGCCATGCCTGAGAGATCCCCTGTAGTCATGGTTTGGATAGAATCAACTATAATCGCACTAACCGTACTGTCATCAAGTTGGGATATTACATTATCTACATCCGTTTCTTCCAAAAGGTCTATATTTACCCCTTTAAGCCCAAGCCTGTCTGCACGCACTTTAACCTGATTCGCCGATTCCTCACCACAAACGTACAACACAGATGATTGGATTGATAATTGGGCCGCCAGTTGAGTCAGGAGAGTCGATTTACCTATACCGGGTTCTCCGGCTATAAGAACTGCCTGACCGGGGACAAGCCCCCCACCAAGTACTCTGTCTAATTCCGAAATCTTGGTAGAAACACGTCTAATTGAGGCTGATTTTATTTCAGAAAGTTTAATCGGTTTAGAAACCGCTGCCGTTCTATTCCCACCTTTTGTCTCCTTCTTTTTACCTATTGAAACGACAGTTTCAACGAGTGTATTCCACTCTCCGCAATTCGGACACCTTCCAAGCCAACCGGTAGATTCATATCCGCACTGCTGACAAACATACTTTGAATGGAAAGCCATTTGGCCAATTGTAGAAGTTATTTCAAGACCTCGCAATAGTCTTGGAATTGAGGATTATTTGTAGCCAACCGGGAGAGCTGTCAAAACAAGTCCCAAAGCGATTCTTTTGTCCTTAACATTGACCTCTTCAACTGTACACTTAACTTCCTCGCCGACAGTTAGCTTGACCGCAGGAGGAACCTGGGTAATATGGATAAGTCCCTCAACACCGGGGGTAAGTTCAACAAAGTACCCGAAATCGCTAGCTCTAACAATCTTTCCGGTAACTTTATCTTCAGCCTTAAATTTCTTTTCAACCGCATCCCAAGGATCTTTTTGAGCCTGTTTAATTGATAAAGCAAGTTTTCCTTCGTGGGCTGCCAGTACTTTAACGGAAACATTGTCACCAACCTTAATAACATCTGACGGAAGGTTAACGCGGCTGAATGAAAGCTCGGACACATGTACCAAGCCCTCAACACCGGCCATTTCCTTTTTGATAGGTACTTCAATTTTGACAAATGCACCAAAAGTAGCAACTGTTGTGACAACACCTGTATAAACTTCGCCCTCTTTGATCTTCTTCAAGGCTTCTTTGGTTAAGGCAATATCCCCTGCTTCTGAGATTTCTTTCTCGGAAAGAACAACTTTATTGTTCACTTTATCTACTTCCATTACTTTAGCTTTGAAGTATTTATCAACCAAATTTTGAGGATTTTTGGCTACCTCTTTACCTAATTGAGACGTCGGTATAAACCCTTCGATGCCCATTACATCAACTACAAATCCGGGTGCCGAAACACCTTTACCTAAAACCGGAACTTCCTCACCCGATTCTTTAGCTTTTTGAAGCTTGACCCAAGAAACATCTTTCATTGCATCTTTAAGACCTAAAATTGTGATGCCGTCACGCGTTTCGGGAACTAATATAGTAACCAAAACTTTGTCCCCTTCTTTCAGGGACTCTATAAATTCTTTGGCATCGGTGTAACCTTTTTCTTTAACTATACCTTCGCTTTTTCCACCAACATCAAAAATGACGTTTGTTGAGTTTTTTGAAAGGACAATAGCCTCAACTCTTTGACCTTTTATTAATTTTCTGACTTTACTTTTAGCACGAGCAAGAAGCTCGGCCATTGTGGTTGCGCTATTAGAAGTTGTTTTTGTAGTTGTCACTCTTCATTCCGTCCTTTCTTTATTTAAGTACACTGATTATATTTTAAAACTCGAAGATTTACTAGCTGATTTGCTAAATTTTTTCAAAACATTGTTCTGGCGGTGACATATTTTCGCGGTAGGTTGCCCCACAACTATCGTCTGCGCTAATCCGTTTAACTTCTGAGTTCGGAATGGAATCAGGTGGTACCAGATCGCGTAAACCACCAGAACACTGTCTTGAAAAATAGGATTAATTGTCTCGTTAATTAGAAAAGGAAGGTCGCGTCCCATCGTGTGGGATCGCAAGACTCAATCTATTCGTACAGGTAACCTTAAACCCTTACAGGTCTTCCAGTGCCTGCCGATCAACCTGGTCTTCTTCCAGAGATTTAATATGGAACCCTAATCTTGGAGTTGGCTTCCCACTTAGATGCTTTCAGCGGTTATCCGTTAGGAATATAGCTACCCGGCGTTACTGCTGACGCAATAACCGGCACACCAGGGATCCCTCCAGGGAGGTCCTCTCGTACTGTCCCCAGCTCTCCTCAAGATTCCAACGCTTCCACAGGATAGAGTCCGACATAATAGTTACAAATTAATAAAACTCTAATATTTTTGAAATTGACAAAAACTTTCAAAAACTAATATTAATAGGGCTAATTTTTGATTAGCACCTTGTATCGCTACAAGGATCCGACCATATCTTTCCTGATTTGTTGTCAGGATCAGACGTATGGCCTGTGAGGATTTCCCTCGATTCGGCTAAAATAGCCTCACTCGGGATCTTTCCTGCTGATTGACTCCACCGGTTAGATTGTTACCTTGCGGTACCAACCGGATACTGAGTGTTTCCAGCAAATAGTCTGATTTATTCTTGGCGGGGTGCCAAGACTATACAAAATATAACAAAATATACTAACCTCTACTCTTAAAAATAAGATGATTCAAATACGTCTGTATAGTAAAGACAGCTTAAACTTGTCGTCTTAATATGCTTAAGACCAACTGTCTCACGACGTTCTGAACCCAGCTCGCGTATCACTTTAACGGGCGAACAGACCGACCCTTGGCACCTTCTTCAGCGCCAGGATGTGATGAGCCGACATCGAGGTAGCGAACCGCGCCGTCGCTATGGACGCTCGGGCGCGACTACTCTGTTATCCCCGGGGTAGCTTTTATCCATTAAGCTCCAGGCATACCCATTATGCCTTGGAGGATCACTAAGACCTACTTTCGTACCTGCTCGACCCGTCGGTCTCGCAGTCAAGCTGGCTTAAACCTTTACGCTTTGAACCGCCATTTCCATCGGCGGAAAGCCAACCTTTGTGTCCCTGCGTTACAATTTGGCAGGGTACCGCCCCAGTAAAACTGCCCGGCAAACACGTTCCTCTTCCGAGTATTCATCGGAATTAAGTAAGCTTCACATTTTTCAACGAGTGGTATTACACGGTTGCCTTGCGGCTCCCACCTATTCTAGACAATCAAAAAATATGAAAGCAATATCTACCTGCAGTAAAGCTCCACGGGGTCTTTTTGTCCATGTAGAAGTAGGCCGCGTCTTCACAGCCATCGCTATTTCGCCGAGTAAATCCTCAAGACAGTTATTAGCTCGTTACGCTATTCATGCGGGCCAGAACTCACCTGGCAAGGAACTTCGCTTAAACGTCTTCATTCCGAAATTTATTCAGAATTATAAACACTGTTTTAGTATGTGAGTTATCAGTGCTTCTGCATGTCGCCATGCAGTTGGGACTATATCTTCTTAAATAGAAGCTTTCACTTCTAAAAAAGTCCAACGTCTAGTCTCTGAGGGTTCCCTTGCGGGTCTTCCCTGCTGATTGACTCCACTGATCAAATTATCACCTTACGGTATTGTCAGATACAGAGTTATTCCAGCAAATAGTTAGATTTTACTAAGGCAGCTTTTAATTCCACCTTAGAACAGTTCATTTTTTACAAGCTACGATTTAGAATTACGTAGACTTACGATCGCTCGTAAGATAGGACTATATCATTAACCAAATTCACGAAATTTAGTCAGTTGACGTGTAGTCTCTGAGGATTTTTCTTTGGAAAAACGTCGTTAATGCCGTATTTTCTTGTTCTCCCAGCACCCGTATTAAGATTTTCCCGAAATTCGAGAATTTTTCTTAAACCGGATGAATTTTTATGTTCCCCCTTCTTCATCAAAGATGCTATCTTACAAAAAATTGCAAAATTTCTCTTTTTTGATTCTGAAAGAACCGGATACTTTTGAAAAAACGGTATAACTTTCTCAATTATTTCTTTCGGATTTGTTACATCATAAGAATGAAGATTGTCTTTCCTGCGAACTTTTATGATTCCGCAATCAAGAACTTCTTTCAATATCTTTAGAATTGTGGGGTCTTTCTGGGAAACATTAAAGCTCATTACAACCTGCCAATTAACTTTGTAGTCAATCTTTCGGCGTAACGAAACATTAAAACTTCCTTCCCCTTCAACAAAACCGCTTAAGAAAAAATTAAGATTTCTTCCAAAAAAATCTTTCCTGCTGATTTTCCGCACTGTTCGCATTATTACCATAATATATGGTAGCGTCAGATACTTCAACCGTTTGTAACGGTACGGATATTCCAGCATTTGGTCAACTTTTGCGTCATTTTTCTGTAGACGGTAGGATTCACACTTATACCTACATAACTACAACTGATTCATAGTTACTGCTGCCGTTCACCGGAGCTTAAATTCGGGGCGGTAGCCTTGCGGCTACTACTCCTCCTCTTAACTTACCGGCACTGGACAAGCGTCAGCCCGTATACTTCGGCTTTCGCCTTTGCACGGACCTGTGTTTTTGATAAACAGTCGACTAATAAACTTTAGGTGCCACCTTGTTTTTAAGCAAGGCAACCCATCTCCCTAGGTTACGGGTAGTTTTTTTGCCGAGTTCCTTGAGGGTTTGTCTCTCGATCGTCTTAGGGTTCTCCCCCAGTCCACCTGTGTCGGTTTGCGGTACGGCTTATGTTAACTCTCACTACGAATCTT
>Ga0208375_1004798_pt1 | contig 10400 bp, 19 predicted proteins | sample RifOxyD1_FD_184038 | JGI IMG/M metagenome (GOLD analysis project Ga0208375, IMG submission 184038) | Soil microbial communities from Rifle, Colorado - Rifle Oxygen_injection D1 (SPAdes) | ecosystem: Environmental > Terrestrial > Deep subsurface > Rock core/Sediment | place: Rifle, Colorado...
TGAAAGTGCACATTTACTGGGTGACTATTCCGAAAGGAGGTCACTCTTTTTTGTGCTTAAGAACAATATGATAAATACTTTAATTGGAACTAAAAAAAATATGACTAGCACATATGATGCCCGCGGTAGGCGGACGGGTGCCACTTGGCTTTCTATTCCTTCCAATTTTGTTACCCAAATCAAATCAAAAGAAAAAGATGGATATGAGGCTGTCCAGCTGGGGATGGGTACAAAAAAGAGTGTCAAGAAACCACAGATAGGACACGCCAAAAAAGCGGGAGTTGACCAAAAATTAAGATGGTTTCGGGAGATTAGAACTGAAGAGAAGTTGCAGCTTGGTCAGGAAGTTAAAGTGAACCAGGTTTTTTCTGTTGGAGACAGTGTCAAAGTTACCGGTACATCAAAAGGAAAAGGCTTTTTGGGAGGGGTTGGCAGATATGGTTTTCACGGCGGACCCAAAACACACGGCCAATCAGACAGGCACCGCGCTCCCGGTTCAATTGGAGCGGGAACCACTCCGGGTAGGGTTTACAAAGGCAAAAGAATGGCCGGACACACAGGAGTTGATGCAGTTTCTATAAAAGGTTTGGAAGTAATTAAAATTGATAAGGAAAAAAATGAAATTCTAATAAAAGGCGGCATTCCGGGATTTACCGGAGCTTTGGTGGAAATTACTAAACTGGGTAAAATTAAGGGTTACACCCCGCCACCGGAAGAGAAAGAGGTTCAGAATGACTCAGAAAACTCGGACACGCCAGAAAATCAGAATATCAGTGAAACAGATAACCGGAAGTCTGAAACTACTGATTTATCTGATCAATCTGGTACTCCGAGTCCTTCTGAGTTTTCCGAAAGCGAGGTAAAAGAAAATGCCGAAGTCTAAAGTTATAAAAAACGAAAAAGTAGTTACCAAGAAACCCGCTGTCAAAAAAACAGTTGGGTTATCCGTTCCCTGTTTTTCTTTGGCAGGTACTAAAGTTGCGGATCTGGAACTTCCCAAAGAAATTTTCGGGGCTAAAGTAAATAAACCACTGCTCGCTCAAGCGATCCGCGTCTACCAAAATAACCTTTTGTCCCACCATTCGCATACTAAAACAAGATCAGAGGTTAAAGGTTCAACCAGAAAAATCAGGGTCCAAAAAGGTACGGGTGGGGCAAGGCATGGGGGGATTCGTGCTCCTATCTTTGTGGGAGGCGGTATTGCCACCGGGCCAAAATACAGGAAAGTATATTTAGACCTTCCTCAAAAAATGAAAAAAGCAGCCCTTGTATCCGCCTTATCGGATAAAATGGCGGAAAAAGAAATTTTGGGAGTTGTGGGTCTGGAAAAGGCCACCGGTAAAACAAAAGAAGTTGCCAAACTTATGGGTAAATTTGGGAAAAAAAGCGTGCTTTTCATATCGGGTGGAAATGAAAAATTCCAAAGGGCAGCCAGAAATTTGCCAAAGGTGGCAGTTTTACCATTTTCAGGGCTTAATGCTTATAATGTATCTTTATATCAGACTGTAATCTTTAACAAAGATGCATTAAAAGTTACAGAATCCAAGGAGAAAAAATGAATATTGTTTTAATAAAACCGATCATTTCTGAAAAATCAACCAAAATGGCAAAAGCCGGGCAATTTGCTTTTATAGTGAGTAGATTTGCCAGAAAGCCGGAGATTAAAAAAGCTGTTGAAAATCAATTTAGTGTGAAAGTTGTATCGGTAAAAACTGTCAATCTTTCCGGTCAAACTAAAATGCAAAGGACAAGGCGCGGGTGGTTTGAAACTCACGATATCAAAAAAGCCTATGTCACTCTCAAAAAGGGGCAAAAAATTAATTTATTTATGCCGGAAGAAGTAAAAGTGGAAAAGGCGGAAGATGAAATCAAAGAGAAGAAAAGCTTACTAAAAGGCACAAAAGTGAAGATAGAAAAGAAAGGAGAGAAAAGTTAGATGGCACTTATACAATATAAAGAAAAAACCAATACCAGAAGGTTTGCTTCTAAACTTGTCCGCGCCGGAAAGGGAGAAAGAAATGTACGCGCTTTGAAATTTATTTTGCCGAAAAAGAGCGGCAGGTCTTTTGGTGAGGTGACTGTGAGGCACCAGGGTGGCCGGGAGAAAAGGTATTACAGGGTAATTGATTTCAAGCGTGACAAATTTGGTGTGGAAGGAACTGTTACCAGTTTGGAATATGATCCAAATCGTAATGTTGATATCGGGTTAGTTAAATATACAGACGGTGAGTACCGTTATATTTTAGCGCCTTCCGGGCTCAAGATTGGAGATAAGGTTATTTCGGGAGATAAAGTGGCAGTCAAGACAGGCAATGCCATGAAACTAAAAAATATGCCGGTTGGTACGATGGTGCATAATGTTGAGCTTATCCCGGGGCATGGGGGACAAGTAGGAAGGAGTGCCGGTACAGCCTTAATCCTGCAATCAAAGCAGATGCCCAGTGCCAACTTGAAACTTCCATCAGGAGAAATTAGAATGGTTTCCCTGGAGTGTTTGGCAACAATCGGGGTTTTAGGCAATGAGGATTGGAAAAATGTCAAATTCGGTAAGGCAGGGCGGATGAGGCATATGGGGATACGTCCTGCAGTCCGCGGTGTGGCAATGGACCCTGCTTCCCATCCGCATGGCGGAGGAGAAGGAAGGAGTGGAATTGGCCGTAAAAAACCAATGACTAAATATGGCCGGCCGGCAGTTGGAAAAACCAGAATCCGCGGCAAATATTCGGATAAGTATATTATTAAAAGGAGGAAATAATGAGCAGATCTTTAAAAAAAGGTCCATATGTGGACAGTAAACTTTTAAAAAAAGTGGCGGTGCAAAAGGAAGCTGGCAAAAAAGAGCCGATTAAAACATGGGCCCGTGCTTCCCAGATCGCTCCGGAATTTGTAGGAAATACATTTTTAATTCATAATGGCAAAAATTTCATTTCGGTGTTTATTTCCGAATCGATGGTTGGCCACCGTTTGGGAGAATTTGCCCCGACCAGGATATTTAAGACACACGGAAAAATGACGGAAAAATCAGTATCCAAGACTTAAAATATGCAAATTACAACTATACAAAAAAATATTCATACTACCCCCAGGAAACTGGCGCTTGTGGCGGATATGGTGCGGAGTATGGCACCCGCAAAAGCTCTTATCGCCTTGCAATTTACCAACAAAACTGCTGCCGGGCCTTTATCAAAAGCCATAAAAACAGTTTTGGCTAATGCCAGATGTCAAAATTTAGACAGCGAAAATTTGGTTTTTGAAAAAATTGAAATAAATGAAGGGCCGGTCATGAAGCGTTTCCGGGCAGGAAGTAAGGGCCGCGTTAAAAGATATAAGAAACGAATGAGCCATATAAAAATAGTGTTAAATGATGAGGGAAAAGTGCCAAGTCGAAATACAAAAAACAATAAAAGCAAAAAGGAGGAAGAAAAAACTAAGGAATAAACTTTACACTGAGCACTATTCACTTAGCACTAATTCTTATGGGACAAAAAATACATCCAATCGGTTTTAGGATAGGCAATTCTGCAACTTGGCAATCGCGCTGGTTTGCCGGAGGAGATAAATATAAAGATTTTCTCAAATCCGACATTTTACTCCGGGAACTTTTGATGAAAAAACTTCGCCCGGCGGGTATCCAGAAAGTGGAAATTGAACGGGCTGCCGGCAAGATGAAAGTAATTATCTATGTTGCCCGCCCGGGTATTTTAATAGGCCGCGGCGGTGTAGGACTTTTGGAACTGAAGAAATTCCTGCTTAAAGAGCTTACGCTTAAAGATGAAAACGCCTTGGAAATTGTACCAATGGATATTAAGAGCCCGGATCTGTCAGCTTATCTTGTAGCAGCTAATGTGGCCGAACAACTTACCAAGAGGCTGCCGGCAGCGAGAGTTATGAATCAGGCAATGGACCGGGTGATGAGATCCGGTGCTAAAGGCGTGAGAATTACCTTAAAAGGTAGGATTGGCGGAGCGGAAATTGCCCGGCGTGAATGGAAGGCAACGGGCAGTATGCCACTTCACACCATCAGGCAGGATATTGATTTTGCAGCTGTTCCGGCTTTAACAAAATCCGGTTATGTGGGAGTAAAAGTCTGGATCAACAGAGGGGAGGCAAATATAAGTTAAAAGTGCGAAGTTAAAAGTTCAAAGTTACAATTATCAATTATTAATTGTAATTTTACACTCTGCATTTTGAACTTTGAATTAATTTTATGGCACTGCTTGTTCCTAAAAGGGCAAAATACCGTAAGGCCTTCCGCGGTAAGCGGGGAGGCGTTGCCACGCGCGGCGCAACTTTGAGTTTTGGGAGTTTTGGCTTAAAGTCAGAAGAGGCTGGTTGGATTACTTCCCGCCAGATTGAATCGGCCAGACGGGCCATTACTCATTTTACTGCCCGGGGAGGAAGGCTTTGGATCAGGATTTTTCCCGATAAGCCAATTACTCACCACCCTGCCGAGTCGCGGATGGGTTCCGGCAAGGGAGATGTGGTAGGATATGTAGCTGTAGTTAAGCCCGGCACAATACTTTTTGAGATGGGGGCAGTTACAGCTGATATAGCAACAGAAGCGCTGCGGTTAGCAGCTTATAAATTGCCTGTCAAAACAAGGATGATTATTAAGGAGTAACTAATATATATCATGAAAAGAAACGATTTTGCAGAAATAAAAAAAATGGAATTGAAACCGCTTTTAGAAAGGGTAAAAAAAGAGCGCCAGGAATTGGCTGGTTTGATTTTGGAGCAAGGCCAGAATAAATTAAAGGATCTGAAAACCGTGCAAAAGCGGAAACGGAATATTGCCCGGATGCTAACGGTTATCAGTCAAAAAGAGCAGCTTTCCGAGTTGGAGGTAGAAAATAAGCAGAGCTTGAAATTTTAGAGGACTAAAATTATGAAAAAACAAACAAATAAGCAGATTAAATCTGAAACTATGAAAACAAAATTTGTGCCAAACATTAAATCCCAATTACTTAGAGGTAGGGTAATTTCTGCCAAACTGCCAAAAACTGTCACGGTTTTAGTGGAAAGTATAAAAACTCATCCGCTTTACCAAAAAACTTATAAGAGAAGCAAAAAATATCTTGCCAATGATGAGGTTGGGGTAAGTTTAGGAGATATTGTGGAGCTTGTTAAAATTAGGCCAATATCAAAAAATAAGCATTTTAAGATAGAAAGAGTGGTTGGTAAAAATATCGCAGCAGTTGTGACGGAACAACTGAAAGAGCAGACTGAAAAGGTAATTGCGGAGATAATGCCGGAGAAGAAGGAAGAAGTAATAAGTGATGAGGAAAAAGTGATGAGTCAAAAAAAAGAAAAGAAAGAAACCAAAAAAATAAGAAAGGAAAAACTAGTCACTAGACCCTAGTCACTAATCTATGGTTCAACACAGGTCAATGTTAAATGTAGCAGATAATAGCGGAGCAAAACTTTTGCAGGTTATCCAACCTTTGGGTGGGTCAGGCAAAAGAAATGCGTATCTAGGTGAAGTTATGGTAGCTGTTGTTAAACTGGCTGACCCGAATGGGGGGGTCAAACAGCATGAAATTGTGAGAGCTCTGCTGGTGCGGGCCAAAAAAGAGTTAAGAAGGCCGGATGGCTCCCATATTAAATTTGATGAAAATGCGGCCGTGGTAGTGGACAAAGACGGAGAGCTCCGCGCCACCCGTGTATTTGGGCCTATTGCGCGTGAAGTTAGAGAAGCCGGTTTTATTAAAATTGCATCACTGGCACCGGAGGTATGGTAATTATGGAAGTGAGAAGTGGGGAATAAAGTATGAAGATCAAAAAGGGAGATACAGTAAAAATACTTTTGGGAAAAGACCGGGGGAAGACTGGTAAGGTTTTGCGTGTTCTGGCGAAAAAAGGCAAAGTGTTGGTAGAAGGAGTAAATGCTTACAAAAGGCATGTCAGGAAAATGAAAGGTATGGAGGGTGGAATTATTGAAATTAATAAACCGATAGATATTAGCAATGTGCGCAAGGAGGTAGCAAATGTCAAGGCTTAAGGAGAAATATACTAAAGAAGTGGCGCCGAAATTGAAAGAAGAATTTGGCATTACAAATAATATGGCAGTACCGAAGTTGGCTAAAATAGTTATAAATACCGGAGCAGGCGATATTAAAGACAATCAGGCTATTTTGGACAAATTGCTGGAAAATATAGCCACACTGTCAGGCCAAAAAGGGGTGCCTACCCGCGCCAAAAAATCAGTTGCTGCTTTTAAATTATCCAAAGGCCAAACTATTGGAATTATGGCAACACTTCGGGGAGACAGGATGTATGATTTTTTGGATAAGCTCCTGACAATAGTTTTACCTAAAGTCAGGGATTTCCGTGGAGTGTCCCGGAACTCTTTTGACGGATGGGGAAGTTATACTTTGGGTTTGTCAGAAATGGCGATTTTCCCTGAAATTGAATTTGAAAATGCCTCCCCCGGCAAAATAAGGGGGTTGGCAATTACGATTGTAACAACGGCTAAAAACAAAGCGGAAACCCATAAACTTTTGGAACTTTTAGGAATGCCTTTTAGGAAAGGATGATATGGCGAAAACAAGTAATAGAGTCAAGCTTAAAGAAAAATATAAAGTAAGATATCACGCCAGATGTTTAAGGTGCGGCAGGTCGCGTTTTGTTTTTCGTAAATTTGGTATTTGCAGGCTTTGTTTTAGGGAACTGGCACATACGGGATTGCTTCCTGGTGTCAAGAAAGCGAGCTGGTAATGGATACAATTGGAGATTTACTCATTAGAATTAAAAATAGTTATATGGCCCGCCGTGGTGAGACAGAGGCGCTGTATTCAAAAATGGCACTTAAAATTTGCGAACTTTTAGTAAATGAGGGCTATATTGCAAGCTGCGAAAAGAAGGATCACAAGATTAAGATTGTCCTGAAATATGATTCAAGCGGTTCAAGTATGAGCCGGGGTGAGCCGGCAATAACAGGAGTGAAAAGGATTTCCAAGCCGGGGCGGAGGGTTTATAAGAGTAAAAATCTTTTACCGTATGTTTTTGAGGGTATGGGGGTTGCTATTATCTCCACACCAAAAGGAATTATGACTGACAAAAAAGCACGTAAGGAAGGAGTGGGCGGAGAAGTGGTTGCCCATGTTTGGTAATATGTCAAGAATAGGAAATTTGCCGATACCAATACCGCAAAATGTAACCGTTGAAACAAGCGGGCGGGCTATTTTGGTAAAAGGTCCGGAGGGTACGCTGGAAATGGAAACAGACCCAAAGGTAAAGGTGGAAATTAAGGATAATCAAGTCATAGTTTCAAGGAAGAGGGAAGACCGTTTCCATAAATCAATGCATGGCCTAACTAGGACTCTTATTGCCAATATGGTTACTGGTGTAAATGGTGGCTGGCAGAAGAAGTTGGAGCTTATTGGAGTAGGGTTCCGGGCCCAGACAAACGGGGAAAAACTGACACTCAATGTAGGTTTTTCACATCCGGTAGAAATTGTGGCTCCCCCGGGTATCAAGTTTGCTGTTGAAGAAAATACCAAAATAACCGTCTTGGGAATTGATAAAAGTTTGGTAGGGGAAGTAGCGGCTAAAATCAGAAGTGTCCGCCCGCCCGAACCCTACAAAGGTAAGGGGATTAGGGTAGCCGGGGAATATGTCAGGAGGAAGGCAGGGAAAGCCGGAAAGGTTGGGGCAGGAGCTAAATAAGTGATGAGTGACTAGTGATAAGTGATAAGCCGGAAAATGAGAAAAACTATGAAAGAAATAAAGGCAAAAGATAAAAGACATTTTAGAATAAGGAAAAGAATCAGTGGGACAAAAGATTGCCCGAGGTTGGCTGTGTTCCGTTCAGGTAAATATATCTATGCCCAGCTTATTGATGATGAAAAGGGTCGGACTCTGGTATATGTTTCTGATTTGAAGTCAAAAGGGAAGGGAACAAAATCAGAAAGAGCACTAACTGTGGGTCAGGAAATTGCCAAGAAAGCAATTGCTTTAAAAATTAAACGGGTGGTGTTTGACCGTGGAGGATTTTTATATCATGGCAGAATACAAAAGCTGGCAGAAGGCGCCAGGGAGGGAGGATTGAAATTTTAAATTTCTAATTTATTAATTATGGCAGGAAATTATTATCAAGAACCAACAGGTGCGCAGGAATATTTCGAAAAAGTGATACGGGTGAACCGTGTGTCGAAGAAAACTAAGGGAGGAGATAAGCGGTCTTTGTCGGTTCTAACTGTTGTCGGCGACAGGAAAGGAAGAGTGGGGGTAGGTCTTGGCAAGGCGGCAGATGTACAGTCAGCTGTCAGGAAAGCAGCAGCTTATGCAAAAAGGCATTTAATTTCCGTGCCGCTTAAAAATGGACGGACAATTCCTCACTCAATTATGATTAAACGCGGGGCGGCAAAAGTTTTGTTAAAACCCGCACCTTACGGAACAGGGATTATTGCCGGCGGAGCAGTCCGTGTGGTAGTAGAAGCAGCCGGAATTTCCGATATAGTATCTAAAATTTTAGGTACCAGTAATCAGGCTTCAAATGTTTATGCTACACTGGAAGCGCTAAGCAAGCTAAAAAATGTGGATAGAAAGAAGATATAAGAGATGAAACTTAATAATTTACCAAAAATTACAGCCCGCGGCAAAAAAAGATTGGGTCAGGGTTTGGGCTCCGGAAAGGGCAAAACTGCGGGCCGGGGGCAAAAGGGGCAAAAAGCCAGGGGAAAAGTAGCTTTAGGATTTATTGGCGGGACGCTCCCCCTATATAAAAAATTGCCCTTTAGAAAAGGGTTGGGCAACCCCAAAATAAGCACAAAACCGGTTACTGTTCCCCTATCCCGGCTGGCCATTTTTAAAAAGGGAGAAAAAGTTAATGTGGAAAGCATTGTAGCCAGGGGTATTGTCAGTTTGAAAAAAATTAAGAAAAACGGTGTAAAAATTATGGGGGATGGGGATTTGACTGTGGCCCTGGAAGTTAACCTCCCCGTTTCAAAATCTGCCGCAGCAAAAATTGAGGGTGCCGGAGGGAAAGTGGTGTGAATGATTTTTTTGCCCCAATAATTAATTCTTTCAAAATTGCTGAACTTCGCCGCAAAATTATTATTACTGCTGCCATTATCGTAGTCTTTCGGATTGCTGCCCATATTCCGGTAGGTGGAGTAGATCTTGAGGCACTACGCGCGCTTTTCTCCGGTAACCAATTTTTGGGCCTTTTGGATATTTTTTCCGGAGGGACTCTGGCCAATTTTTCCATACTTTCACTGGGGTTAAACCCATATATTAATGCCTCAATTATCATCCAGCTTTTAACTATGGTTTTCCCGTCGCTTGAAGCTTTATCTAAAGAAGGGGAATATGGCAGGCAAAAGATTAACCAATATACAAGATATTTGACAGTTCCTCTTTCCATTGTACAAGCTATTGGGATGTTTACCCTTTTAAAGAATCAGGGAGTGGTTCTTGATTCGGCACCTTTTACTATTTTATCGATTGTTGTGGCGATGGCGGCCGGCACAATGTTTGCTATGTGGTTGGGGGAGTTGATTACAGAATATGGTATCGGTAACGGCATTTCTCTCTTAATTTTTGCCGGTATCGTGGCAAGGCTTCCAATTGCCCTATTCCAGACGGCTTCAATTTTTGACACTCAACAAATTATCAATATATTATTCTTCTTAGGGTTAGCTTTGGTTATAACTTGCGGGATTGTTTTCGTCAATGAGGGCAGACGGCAAATTATGATCCAGCACGCGCGCCGCTTTTTAGGGGGGAGAGAAGCATCAGGCTCATTTAGCTATTTGCCGCTTCGTGTCAATCAGGCGGGAGTGATTCCGATAATCTTTGCAGTGTCGCTTGTGTTGGTGCCGTCATTTGCCGGGCAATATCTGGCCGGGCTTTCACAACCAGCCCTCCATAGTTTGGGAGCATGGTTTGTGTCAAACTTTCAAGTCAGTTCTATAACATATAACCTGGTTTACTTTTTCCTGGTAATTGGCTTTACTTATTTTTATACGGCAGTTATTTTTAACCCGCAAAAAATTGCCGAAGATATTAAAAAATCAGGGGCTTTTATTGCCGGTATCAGGCCGGGTAGTGCTACGGCTGCCTATTTAAATTATATTCTGGTACGGATTACACTGGCTGGTGCGATCTTTTTGGGGACGGTAGCCATTATCCCGTCCATTGTTTCACAAATTACCAACGTCCAGACATTGGCTATCGGCGGTACCGGGCTTTTAATCGTAGTATCGGTAGTTCTCGATACTGCCAAACAATTTGAAAGTAAACTGGTTGAGAGAAACTACGAAGCATTCCTCAAATGAAGATTTTTATCACAGGTCCGGCCGGTTCAGGTAAAACTACCCAGGCAAAAATGTTGGCAGAAAAATTGGGTCTCTGTTATGTTTCGGGTGGAAATGTGGCTCGAAAAAAAGCTGCGGAAGATA
>Ga0208375_1004800_pt1 | contig 10397 bp, 17 predicted proteins | sample RifOxyD1_FD_184038 | JGI IMG/M metagenome (GOLD analysis project Ga0208375, IMG submission 184038) | Soil microbial communities from Rifle, Colorado - Rifle Oxygen_injection D1 (SPAdes) | ecosystem: Environmental > Terrestrial > Deep subsurface > Rock core/Sediment | place: Rifle, Colorado...
TATTCAAAAAGTTCTGATTCATGTTTTTGAATTTTATCAAAGCCAATTTGTTTTAAGTAATCAATTGAATTTCCCAATGCAATAACATCTGCAAAATTTTGGGTTCCTGCTTCAAATTTTCTTGGAGGATCCAAATAAACAGCATTTTCATAATCTACTGAATCAATAGTGCCGCCACCGACCAAAAAAGGAGGCATTTTTTCCAATAATTTTTTTTTGCCATAAAGAACCCCGACCCCTGTCGGACCCATCATTTTATGGGATGAAAAAACTAAAAAATCGCAGTTTAATTTTTTTACATTAATTTTAAAGTGTTGAATTGCTTGAGAGGCATCTATTATCGTCATGGCCTTCTGAGTATTTGCCAATGAAATTAATTTTTGGGCATCATTAATTGTTCCCAAAACATTTGAAACAAAAGTAAAAGAAATCATAGCTGTTTTTTTATTAATAAGCTCTTTAGCTTTATCATAATCTAATTCATAATTTTTAGTTAGGGGGATAAATTTTAATTTGAATTTATATTTTTTTGCAAAATTCTGCCATGGAAGTAAATTTGAATGGTGTTCCATATCCGTCAAAACAATTTCATTTTTATCTTTAGAAATAAGCTCTTTAATTGTGTTTGCCAATAAATTAAATCCTTCTGTTGCATTTTTAGTAAAAATGATTTCGTCTGCATTGGAATTTATAAAATTTGCAATTTTTTTTCTAACTAGTTCATAGTTTTTTGTAGCATCTTCGCTTAATGTATAAATCCCTCGATGAATGTTAGCATTCTCTTTTTCATAAAAATTTTTCAGAGCATCAACTACAATCTTAGGTCTTTGAGAAGTTGCCGCGCTGTCTAAATAAACTAATTTTGGCAAGTTTTTAAATATTGGAAAATCTTTTTTAAATTTATCTTTCATTTTAACAAACAGAATTTTCTATTTCTAATTCAATGAGTCTGTTTAATTCAACTGCATATTCCAATGGAAGAGCTTTTATCAACGGTTCTATAAATCCTGCAACAATAAGTTTAATTGATTCGTCTTCACTTAATCCTCTTGACATTAAATAAAATAATTGCTCTTCTTCAATTTTTCCAACAGCAGCTTCGTGCGCAACCTTAACATTATTTTCATGCACATCCATCGAAGGAAAAGTCAGCGCTTTTGAAGAATTGTCAAGCATTAATCCATCGCACCGGACATTTGATTTTGAATTTATTGCTCCTTTTTTTATCTGAACCAATCCTCGATAAGAACTTATTCCTCCCCCCACGCTAATTCCTTTGCTTAATATTGAAGAGCTTGTATTTTCTGCTAGATGATAAACTTTGCATCCAGTATCTTGATATTGCTCTTTTCCTGCATAAGCGATTCCAATATAATCCGTTTTTGCGTTTTTTCCTATCAAAACGCTGCAAGGGTAAAGCATTGTAACTTTTGAACCAAGATTTCCATTAATCCATTCCATAATTGCATTTTCGTGGACAATTGCGCGTTTTGTATTTAAATTATAAACATTTTTAGACCAATTTTCAATGCTAGTGTATCTTGCCCGGGCATTTTTTAAAACATGAATTTCAACGCATCCAGCATGAAGAGAGTTTTCTGAATATGTCGGGCTTGAGCATCCTTCAATATAATGTATTTCGGCGCCTTCATCTACAACAATCAAAGTATGTTCAAATTGTCCGCCTTTTTTTGCGTTCATTCTAAAATATGCCTGCAATGGAATTTCAACTTTGATATTTTTGGGAACATAAATAAAAGTCCCGCCGCTCCAAACTGCTGCATGAAGCGCGGAAAATTTGTGCAGATTTATTGGAACGCAGTTTGTCATAAAATATTTTTTAACCATTTCAGGATATTTTTGAACAGCTTCATCCATATCTAAAAAAATTATTCCTTGGCTTTCAAGTTCTTTTTTTAAATTATGGTAGACTATTTCACTTTCATATTGCGCCCCGACACCGCCCAAAGCATTTATTTCTGCTTGAGGAATTCCAAGTTTTTCATAAGTATTTTTAATATCTTCTGGAACTTCCTTCCACGAATTAGAATTTTTTTTAGCGTTTGGTTTCATATAATAAATTATTTTTGATAAATCCAAATCATCTATGCCTGGCCCCCAGTTCGGCATTGATTTTTCTTTAAAAATTTTTAAGCCTAAAAGTCTTTTTTTAAGCATCCATTCTGGTTCATTTTTATCTTTAGAGATTTGTTTTACAAGTTTTTCAGTTATCCCTGGTTCTGCCTTAAAAGTAAGATTTTCGGGATTGTAATGGTCGTAATTTTCCCTGCTTATTTCTATTTGTTGATATTTCATCTTAACAATAGTTAAGTTCAAGCGTATTTAAAATTTATGGCAATACTTAAATACTATTTTTCATTTAAAATTAAATGAAACTTATGCCCCAAGAAGTTGAAGTTTGGTATCTAATTCCTGCTTTAAGACGGGAATTATCAAAAATTTTTATTTCGGATTTTAAATTAAGTCAAAAACAAATATCTGAAGTTCTTGGAATTACTGAAAGCGCTGTTTCCCAATATCTAAGCTCAAAAAGAGGAGATGAATTAAAATTTTCCAAAAAAGAAATTGATAAAATTAAAAAATTTGCAAAAAAAATTATGGCTGATAAAAAACATTCAAAAGAACATTTTTACAAACTTTGTTTGGATTTAAGGGGAACTAAAAGCTTGTGTGAATTGCATAAAAAACAAGACAAGAATATTCCAAAAAATTGTGAGTTGTGCAATTGTTAATCACTCATTTGGTTGAATGATTTTTTCGCAATAATCTTCTGCTTTGAATTTTTTCCCGGATTCAACCATATCAAAAAATTTCGGAAAATTTATCCAACATTTTTTCTTCAAAGATTTTTTTATGAGTAAAATTGCCCTCGATGGAAGATGTTCTCTCATATATTCATATTCCGGAAGTTTTTCTAATAATTTTTTCATAAATTCTTTCATGTCTTCCATTTTTGGCATATTCTCAACTTTATAATGCCCTTGACTTGCTCCAACCCAAACATAAGATTTTAATTCAATAAAATCCGGATTTCCTCTTTTTATTAATTCAGCATATCCTTTTTCATCGCACATATTTTCATTTTTTATCATTGTTAATCTAATGCAAGTCCTATAACTGCGCGTTTTTAGTAAGTCCAAACATTTTAGCATTCTTTCCCAATAGTCAGGAAATAAAGGATTATCAATTTTTTTCATAAGCTCTTTGTTTGGCGCATCAATACTTAGGTATAATTGCGTAACTTTGTCAATTTTTTTTATTTGTTCAGGATACTGGGAATTTGTAACTAAAAAAGTTGAGATTCTTCTTTTATGAAATGCTTTTAATATTTCATTTATTAATGGATAAGTAATTGGCTCACCAGTTAAAGAAAGCGCAACATGGCGGACATTATCCATTTCTGAAATAAACTTTTTATTATGTTTTTCATAACCCATTCCTTTAAATCCTTGCAATAATTTAAGATGCTCATCAATTGAATGGTTAATTATATGTTCTGGGGAATCTACGGGACCATACCACTCTGAAGCAACTGGTGCTTTTTGCCCTCGCCAGCAAAATTTGCATCTTGAAGCGCAAAACATTGAAGTAGTCATTTGAAGACATTGGTGCGAGCGTATTCCATAAAAAATAAATTTATAGCATCCACCCTTTCCTCTTAACATCTTTCTTGTCCATTCACAAATTTTAACAGCAGAATGATTTCCAACCAAGCGATAGCCTTGTTTTTTTAAAGAATTTTGTTGATCACGAGTTAATTGAGAATCTAATTGCGGTTTTAATTCTGATGATTGAATTACTTTTAAAGAAATTTTATTTTTCATTATCTAATTCTTCCAAAGCTTTAATCGGCTCAAAAGCTTCTTTTATATTAATCAAAGGTTTTTCTATATTCAGGATGTCGTCTGTTCCTATTCTCGGACAGGCAGTATTTACCCAGCATTGTATAAAGGGATAATTTTCTAATTGAGAGAGATTTATATTATTATCAATAAAAATGTAGGCTTTTTTCCCTTGTTCTTTTAATTTTTCTTTTAAATTTTTTGCTGAATTAAGATATTGCTGTCCAGGTTTTATTGTAACCAAAATCCCTAAGGTTTTTGAATTAATAAAAAGTTTGAGATTTCTTTTGTATTTTTGAATTTGTTTTTCTATGTCTTTTTTATTTATTTCTTTTATTTTATTTGCAATAGGGTCAAAAATTATAATCGGCTTAAAATTTTTACTTTTTATTTGCGAAAGCAACAATGCTTTTGGATGAAATAATCCGTCGCCGATGTATAAAATAGCATCAGAATTTTCTATTATGTTGTCCTGAAAAGAATCTTCATAACAATCACATCCCAAAATTTGCATCTTTTCATTTGTTCTTTTTGCCTTTGTAATATTAACTTTAATTTTATTTTCTTCCAGCTCTTTAATGAAATCTTTTAAATCAGTAAATTGCACCGAAGCAAAAAGCGCAACAGATTTAATTTTATTTTTTTTAAGATGCTCTTTTAGTTCGTCTGTTAATTTTATCTTTCCTTCCCATTTAGCATCTATTAAAAGTAATTCTACCATTTTTTTACCATACTTCTTTATTGAATTTATTATGCCCCAATTGGACTATTAAATCAATCTTTAAAATATCCATTCCCAAAGGCAAATCGCACGCTCCAAAACAACTTCCAAACCAAATGAATGCTTTTGCATCTGTTTTATCTTCAATAAAATCAATTATTTTATCTGAACCTTTTTTTAAGCCATCTGGTAGCTGAATTAAAACTTGTTTTGAATTTCGTTTTTTTATTTCTTGGATTAATTTGTTTAATTCTAAGTTGTACATAAAAATAATTTGGTTAAGAGATTTTTAAGGTTTTGTTTTTGAAATCTTATCTAAAACTTTTCCCGCATCCGCAAGATTTTTCTGCGTTGGGGTTGTTGAATTTAAAACCAGATTCATTTAAATTATCTACAAAATCAATTTCAATTCCGTCTAACATTTCAATTCCATCTTTAGCCACAGCAATATTTATGTCTGATTTTTTAAAATTTAAATCTGATTTTATTGGCTTGTTTATTATTTCAAGATTATACACCAAGCCAGAACACCCTCCTGAAAGAACCGATATCCTTAGAATTCCGCCTTCTTTTTTTTCTTGCTTTAAAATCTGTTTTATTTTCTCTATTGCGGTTTTTGTGAATAATTTTTTATATTTTTAGGTTCCCCTTCAGATTTTGAATTTTTCTCTAAGACTTCATTTATTTGTTTAACAAGATTTTTTAAATCCTCCTCAGAAAAGCCATGCCCCAAGACGCCCTGCTCTAGTGTTTCAAAAGCAGCTGCTCCGCAGCCAACGCAATGGATTCCAAAATCAATCATCATCTCAGAAAGTAATTGCGCTTTTTCTGGATTTTCTGCGAGAATTTCTGCAATAAGCATATCCTTCGTTATTTTTCTGGTTTGTGTTTGTTGAATTTGTTTTTTCATTTTAATTATTTTTTAGTTTTATTAAAATTTTCCTCAATTTTTTCCCAATTAATAACATTCCACCAGTTTTCCATATATTCTGGTCTGCGATTTTGATATTTCAAATAATACGCGTGTTCCCAAACATCTAATCCCAGAATTGGAAGTTTATTTTCAATTAAAGGAGAATCTTGGTTTTTTGTGTTTATTATTTCTAATCCCCCATTTTTATTTACAATTAACCAAGCCCACCCGCTTCCAAAAATCTTTAGGGCAGATTCAGTAAATTGTTTTTTAAAATTTTCAAAACTTCCAAATGTTTTTTTTATTTCTTCTGCAATTTTTCCATTAAATTCTTTCTTTTTTGCATCAGGAGTCATGATTTCCCAAAATAAAAAATGGTTTGCATGCCCACCCCCATGATTAATAACTGCCTGTTTTTTGTCCTGCGGAATTTTATTAATATTTTTTAATATTTCAGCAATTTCCATGTTCTCAAATTCTGTTCCTTTAATTGCTTCATTAAGCTTATCCACATATGTTTTATGATGCTTTCCATAGTGAACTTCCATTGTTTTAGCATCTATGTACGGCTCTAATGCATCAAAAGAGTAGGGTAAATTTGGCAGTTTGAACATTTTATCTTAACAATTGTTAATTAAAAGCATATATAAATTTTTTGTTAAAGTTTTCAGTGCCCGAGACTACTCCCGACCTCACTCAGCGATTAATCAGTTATTTGTATAATTATTTTGTCTTCCGTGAAGTCGCTCGGGATTTGACACCAAGGTTCAAATCAAATTTTAAATGCTGTTTAACAACGGCACAAATGCCCGAGATAGGATTTGAACCTATGACAACCAGGTTAGGAACCTGATGCTCTATCCAGACTGAGCTACTCGAGCATAATTCTAAAAATAAATGCGGGTAAAAGGATTCGAACCTTTGTAAGCACTAAGCTAACAGATTTTGAGTCTGTCCCGTTTGACCACTCCGGCATACCCGCATAAAAATTTGTGGTCAAACTTGTTTAAATCTTTTTCGTAGAAAAAGTTTAGGCGAAAATCTCATTAGAGATGTTTTCAGCCTGACCACTCCGGCACATCCACATATGTTTCTCATTAGTGGAGTGGGAAAACTAGTTTGACTCGGGCATTTACGTTTGATTTTATTCCGAAGATAAATCTTTTGTCTCAAACGCGGGTGCGAGTTTCGGCACATCCACATAAAAAATTAAGCTCAAGAACATTTTAAAACTTAACATTTTGGTTTTTAGAAACCTTTAAAAATCTTAAATCCTCTGATTTTCTGAAGACGGTCTTAGTAATCGTGTCATACCTGATCTCATTCCGAACTCAGAAGTCAAGGCGATTACGCTGTTTGTGTTAGTGGCCGACAAGCTGTGAAGCAACAGTGCCGTCTCACTTGTTTATTCTCTATATGCGAAGTGTATCCTCACGAGCATAATGGGAATTGTTTATTTCCTTATGAAAAATATTCCAAAAAAAGACGCAGAAAAAAGAATTGAAGATTTTTTCTTAGACCTTAAAAATAAAAATTCAAAGCAAGTAAAAAAAATTAAATCTCTTGCAATGAATAAAAAAATTTCATTGAAAAACAAAAGAAAATTATTTTGTAAATTTTGTTTAACACCTTATTCTGGAAATGAAAAAATTAGAATAAAAAAAGGAATGAAATCCGTTGAATGTAAAAATTGCGGGAAAATAAATAGGTGGAGAATTAAATAATTAATTTTTTAACTTTTCTTAAACTTACTAATCAACTCAAGTGTATCAACCTGACCCAAAAATACTGACCTGCAGCACATTCTTTCTAATCCAAGCTCGTCAAGAACTTTTTTTTGATTTTCTCCAGATGCAACTCTTTCCTTAAATTGCTCCCACAAATGACCCACTGGCTTTCCACATCCAAAACAACGAACTGGAATTATCATGTAATTAATCTTTCAAATTAGTTTTTAAAACTTGTGATTATTCTATTTAATGCAAATATTTAAAAAGAATTTAAATATTAATTTTTAATAAAAAAGAAGATGGTGAAAAAATGCGTTTATTGCCGAAATGATATTCAAGATAAAAGAGCAATAGATGTTTGTGATAAATGCGGAGTTGGCGTTTGGGGTCAAAGAATGTTTAATACAATTCTTCAAAGTATGAATCAAGCAGATGAAAAAGGAGATTTGTGTTTTGAACACGAAATTCCTCCAGAAAAAAATTAAGTTCGTAATTCTAAAAATTAAAGGATAGGTTTTTAAATTAGTCATTTTTGAGTATTTCATGCCAAACAGAAAAAAGATAAGAGAACGTGGAAAAATCAACTTTAGCAGAGCTTTTCAGGAGTTTAATGAAGGAGATTCTGTTTCAGTTAACATAGAAAAAGCAAAATCCCCGACATTCCCTAAAAGAATTCAAGGAAGATGCGGAGTTGTTCAGGAAAAACGCGGACGTTCATTTATTATAAGTTTAAGTGATTCAGGAAAATTAAAAAAATTTATAATTGACCCCGTCCATTTAAAAAAAATAAGTTTAGTCAACCCATCAAAATGATAATAAAAAGCACCCCCTTAAGCGCATCAGAATCAAAAGAATATTTGGGAAAAGAACAAGAACTTATGAAATCGTTTATCAGCAAATTTACTAAATTAAATGTGAAGGAAGCAAAAGTTTTCAGGGAAAAATTAGAAGCATTGAATTTAATAAAAATGAATGCGCAACATATCTCAAAAATAATTGATATTCTGCCTTCTAATTCAGAAGAGATAAATAAAATATTCATAGACATAAGTTTAGATGAAAATGAGGAAAATAAAATACTTGATATTGTCAAGCAATTTGAGTAATAAAGAAAATGAAAGCAAAAACGGGAAATTTTTGTATTCATTTATCTTCTCAGGAGAAAAAATAAATGAAAGACGAAACAGCAACAGTGTTAGAATATCTTCCGAATGGTTATCCTTTAGAAAAAAAGATGATGCCTTTAGCTCAAGCTATAGGGGAAAGTAATTTTACTCTTCTAGAGTTGGTCCCAAGAAGAGGGATTGCATTAGAATCTGGAGAGTCAGTTTATATCGGTCAGGGAAAAAGGGATAAAATTTATTATATTCTTGGGCGATTGTCTCCGGAAAAATTAACTGAATCCTCAAAACAGCAATTAGAAGAATTTATAAAGAAAGTTGTTGAAAAAAAAGAACAAGAATTTGTGGATTTTTTTAATAAATCAGAAGCAATTAATAAAAGATTCCATCAGATAGAATTGCTTCCGGGATTAGGCAAAAAACATATGAAAGAAATAATAACTCAAAGACAGGAAAAACTATTTGAATCATTTGAAGATATGAAAAAGAGAATTCCAAATTTACCAGATCCCCATAAGTCCATCGAAAAAAGAATGTTTAAAGAATTAACGCAAACAGAAAGACATAATCTTTTTGTAAAAGGAAATTAAAATGTTAAACGAACAAAAAATAAGAAATTTTTTGACAAACTCGCCAAATGGGAATGAAAAACAGGAAGTTTTTCAACAAATTCGTCTTCAGGAAAAAGCCGAATTAAAGCGTGGTCGAGTTAAAGGAAATTAAAATGTCAGAACAAAAAACCAAAGAAAAGATGCCTTCTTCAAATACTAAAGAAAAATCTAAAAAAGAATTCGTAAAAAAGAGTCCGCAAACTCCTGAAGCAGATAATCGAGGAAGAATTATCAGAATTATGCAAAAAGATATAGAAGGCGGAATGAAACTTTATCCTGGTTTGACAAAAATAAAAGGAATTTCATGGAGTTTGTCAAATGTCGTTTGTAAAAAACTCAATTTTGATAAAAATAGGAAAATAGAATCACTTACGGGAGTTGAGATAAAAAAACTTGAAGAATTTTTAAAAAATCCGGATGTTCCAAACTATTTAAAGAACAGACAGAAAGATCTTGAAACTGGCAAGGATGAGCATTTGGTGGGTTCTAATTTAGAATTAAGAAAAGAATTTGATATTAAAAGATTAAAAAAAATAAAATCATATAAAGGATACAGACACGCTGCTGGACTTCCAGCTAGGGGCCAAAGAACAAGAGCTCATTTTAGGAAAAATAGATCCAGAGGAGCAGGGATTAAAAAGAAATAGCTTTAAATTAAAATGAAAATAAAACAAAACTTTTTAAGGAAGGTTGATTGTCAAGGGAAACTTGGTTCCCTTACATTTTTGACGCATTCGTCAAATAGGAAATTTGCCAAATGAAAAGAAAACATAAACTATATTCAAATCCAAAAAAACCTTTTGACAAGTTAAGGATTGAGGAAGAAAAAAAGATCATAGAAGAATTTGGATTGAAAAATAAAAAGGAGATTCGGAAAGCGGGTGCAAAAGTAAAATTAGTGAGAGAGAAAGCCAGAAAACTTCTAAAAAGTTCTCCAGAAGATCAAAAACGTTTATTTAATCAATTAAAAGAACTGGATATTAAAGTTAACTCTCTTACGGACGCTTTTGCTTTAGATATAAAAGATTATTTAGGAAGAAGGTTGCAGACAATTGTTTTTAAAAAAGGACTTGCAAATACCATAAAAGAAGCAAGACAAAAGATTGTTCATAGGAAAATTTTAGTTGATCAAGAAGTTATCAACAAGCCGTCATATCTTGTCCCAGTTAAGCTGGAGGATAAAATAACTCTTAAAATTAATCGTCCTTTATCAAAAGAAATTTCTACTCTAAAGGGCGCAAGCGAAAATAAAATAAAAGAAATTGAACAATAAATTTATGGAAAATAAAAAAATAAAAAAAAGCAATTCGACAATTACAGAAGAAAATACCTCATCGTCTAAAGAAGAAATTGTCAACTCTATAGATTCTGACTCAAAAGAGGTCTCCTCTGGAGAAAATGAAAATAAAGAAAAAATTTTAGAAACAGATAGTGGATT
>Ga0208375_1004803_pt1 | contig 10391 bp, 7 predicted proteins | sample RifOxyD1_FD_184038 | JGI IMG/M metagenome (GOLD analysis project Ga0208375, IMG submission 184038) | Soil microbial communities from Rifle, Colorado - Rifle Oxygen_injection D1 (SPAdes) | ecosystem: Environmental > Terrestrial > Deep subsurface > Rock core/Sediment | place: Rifle, Colorado...
CCTTTTACTAAATCATTTTCCGATTCTTTAAAATCTCTCAACTCTTCAAAAAACGACGCTTCTCAAACTTCTACTTCTAATTCTTCTCCGGAAAATTTCTCTCTTTCTCGTCCTACCGAAGAAGAAATTTTTACCAAACTTTGGCCAAGCTACTACCGCCAACACCTTTCTGACATTCAAGATTTTCTTTTAATAGAAAATATTATCTCTCCCGCCGATAAAAAAGAATTTAAAACTGAAAGCGAAATTTATTCCTTTCTCAACGTCTTTGCCGACTATTATCGCTCTGCCGCTAGCCTTAGCGATGAAGACTTTTTAGCGCTCAAAAAACAGCTCATTAACATTCCTCGCCTGAAAGCCGAACAAAAAGAAAAAATTTTAAACGGCGATCTCGGTTTTTTCTACTTTTTGAAGAAATTTATAAATTCCGCCAACGCCTCCTGGATTGGCGTTCCTCCTTTCTGTTATAAAGACTTATCTCCCGGAAATTCCGCTCCCGGCATTGCCTCTCCGGTTTTCTGCTGTAACTGTGGCTTTCATTGTAATGCTGACGGTTGCACTTATATTTATAATTGCGGTTCCGGTGGTGCCGCTTGCAATGTCCATCTTGGCTGCTTAAACTCTACCTGTCGCTCCTTTCCTAACGGCATTTGGGACAACTCCACCTCTATGTGCGGCTGCGGCTGATTAAACACTAAACTTAATCTTTTTATAATATGCCTCGCAAACTTGGCCAACACTTTTTTCGCCACTCTCCTTCTCTTAAAAAAATTACCTCCGCTTTAGAAATTAAAAACGGAGATTTTATTTTTGAAATCGGTCCGGGCCATGGTGAACTTAGTGATTTTCTTATTTCCACCGGCGCCGAAACTTCCTTTTTTCTTCTGGAAAAAGATAAAAAACTAGTTTCTTTTTTAAAAAACAAATATGCCGATTCAAAAAATATTGAAATCATAGAAGGCGACGCCTTAAAAACCCTCCCTCTTTTAGTGGAAAAACATCAACTTAAAATTAATGGCGGCGATTATAAAATTGCCGGCAACATTCCTTATTATCTTACCGGCCGGCTTTTTCGTATTATTTCCGGTTTGCACCCTCTTCCAAAACTAGTAGTTTTTACTATTCAAAAGGAAGTTGCCGAAAGAATCTGCTCAAAAAAAGGGGACTTTAATCTTCTTTCCGCCTCTATTCTTTTCTTTTGGGATCCCCAAGTCATTCTTCGCTTAAAAAGAGGGGATTTTAATCCTCCTCCGGAAGTTGATTCCGCCGTCATTCTCCTAAAAAAAAGTAATACCCCTCCCATTATTTCTGAAAGTACTTATTTTTCTTTTATCAGAGCCGCCTTTAAACAACCTCGCAAAACTCTCACTAATAATCTTTTTTCCGGCCTCAAAATTCCGAAAGCCACTACCGAAAAAGCGCTTGCAGATTTAAACCTTTCTGCCTTATCCCGTCCTGAAGATCTAGACTTTCCTCTTCTCCAAAAACTTATTAAACTATTTTCTTAATTTCTATTGAAAAAGTTAAACTTTGCTTTCCGTTTATGCTATAATTTTTACAAGACTGCTATAAAATACATTTTTATACGGTTCTTAATATAAGGCATGAACCTTTTTTCCGAAAAGAAAACTTTTAGCCTGCTTGTTTTTATTTTTCTCATCGGCTTGATTTTGTTCTTCTTTTATTTTATTGGTTTAAAAGAATTCAAACTTATTTCCACGCCTTCCGATTCAGAAAATAAAAATAACGCCACGCAGAAAAGCCAGCCCACTGTTGTAAGCGGGGAGGAAAATCTTACAAAGGAACTTGCTGGTAATATAATTGGAGAAATCGCTAAAATAAATTCTTCTTCTGAAAATTCAGATAGCAATAAAGGTGTTAAAGTCCCCACTCCCGAAATTATCGATAAACTTACCGCGGAAACCATTGATAATTTTAACCCTGAAAGCTTTAAACCTCTTATTAAGGATGAAGATATAAGAATAATTTCCGATAACAGCTTAAATTCACTCTCTAATTATTTTAAGAATTTTTATTCTCTTCTTAAAAAAAGCTCTACCTCTCTTGCTTCTATAGATTCAAAAAACGAACTTCAAGCTTTAGATAATATGATAGATATTTATCGCCAGCTTATTATTTCCTTTTACAATCTAGAAGCTCCTCAATCAATTACTCATTTTCATAAAGAAGAAATAGCCCTGCTTTCCGCTAAACTTTCCATTTTAGAAAAAGAAAAAGCTTATTCCGACGATCCTCTTCTCGCTATCCTCGCCATTAAATCTGACACTTACTTTGACGACCAGTTTACCATTCTAAAAAATTCCATTAATGATTTTTTAAACAAAAACAGGATTTCCTTTATAAACTGATTTTATGAAAAGAAAATTATTTAGCTTTTTAATCATCTTATCTGCCGCTCTGCCATTTTTCATTTTAAAACCGCCCGCGGCTTATTCCGCTGTTCCCATTTTTGAAACCAATCCCGCTATCCTTGAACCGACCGAACTTACGAGAATTTTCACCGGTGGTAACTTAGCGCAAGTTATTAAAGAATTTGTTTTTAAACTAACTATGGAAAATATGAAGCGTCAGATGCTTGATGCTTTAGTTGGCCAGATGGTTACCGGCATCGCCGGTGGCAAACCTCAATTTGTCACTAACTGGAGCGATTTTACTAGAGAAAACTACAATACTGGTGTTGATGAGGGAGTAAGAGATTTGCAAAATTCTGGTCTTCTTGGCCGTAACTCCTTTGACCCTCTTATTATTTCAGAAGTTACTGGCCGACCGGTTACAAGTTACAGCGGCCCAAGCGCTGAAGAAAATTTACGCCGCGAAAACTTCACTAGTTGGGATGATTACCTTTCTCTTTGGTCTCCGGAAAATAATTATTACGGCAAAAGACTTCTTGTTGAAGACTATGTTACCAGCCGCGGCGCCGCAAAAGCGGAAGCCGCTAAAAACGAAGCTCTAGCCGGTGGCGGATTTCTTTCCGCAAAAGATGCCCAAGGAAACATTACCACTCCCGGAAAAACCGTTGGCGACACTCTTTCCCGCGCTGTTACTTCCGATATTGATTATATTGTCAATGCTGACGACCTCGCTAGTTTTGCTTCCACTATCGGTAATTCTATTTTTAATAAAATGCTTGGTGGCTTTAAAGGATTTAGCGGCATTGTAGGCGCCGCCGAAAGCATTCTTGGTGGAGAAGGAATTGGCTCTTTTAATCCTCAAGATTTATTAACTTCCGAAAATTTATCCAATCTGGCTTCCGGATTTTTATTTGATAAAGGAGAAGGCTTTTTAGATGAAACTCTTCAAAAATCAACAGGCACTGTTGGCAATTCCGGCGGAAGAGTGGATCAAATAAACAACAGTATTTCTGGATTAGCGACTAATGCTGTTGATGATATTACTTCTAACAGCCTTCTCGGCGGCAGTGTTTCTGGCTATGCTTCTGGTTATTACTCTGGCGATTACGAAGGTAATAAAAAAGAATCTTATCAAGAAGTCCAAAAAACTATTTGGTATCTAGAAGATGTAAAAAAATCTAGCGGATCTTCAAAAGTAGATAATTTAATTGTAAGCCTGCAAACAATTTTAACCGATCTTAATAATGATATTAATGGAATTGCCACTGCCAACAAAGACAATGCCAACACCCAAAAAAGCACCATCCAAAAAATTCTTCTTACTGATCTTTTTTCAGCCGACCTGACTGTCAAAATAGGCAATAACTTTGATTTTGCTAATACTCTTCCTATAAATCTAAATACGCCCAATATGGTTACCTTCAACTCCGCTAACGCTCCAACTGTAATTACAAAATCAGACTATCTTTTTACCAATAAAACTGCCTATCGTGATGATCTTGGGAAAACCTCCGGCGGCAGTGAAGACTATCTTGGTATTAATATTCCTAACGTCTCCAAACCGGTGCCATTTTTTGAATATCACTCCGGCAATTTAGATAACTATCTCGCCGCTCTTGATAAAAAAATTAAAAATTACAACGATAATTACACTAGTCGTCTAAGTACCTGGATAAACGACCAAACTGGTTCTGAAACCCTTGCAAATGAATACCAAAAACAACAAGAAATTTACTCGTTAAAACAAAAAATAGATTCTTTTATTTTAGAACTTTATAAAGCCAAACTTTATCTTGCCGATGTTGGCACTATCAGCCGCGACCCAACAAACGTCTTTGAAAACTTAGACATTTTACAATTTAATATAGATGAATCTCTTAAAGAAAAACAAAATCTTTCCTCTCTTAACTTAAATGAAATTAAAGCAAAATCAGACCTAAAGAAAAAACAGTTAGTTTCCTCATTTGATGGCGGCGTCTTAGATCTTTACTCCGCTGGCTTAACCGGCAGGCAGAATATAGATTCTCAAGGAAAACTTCCTATTACCGATGACACTTTAAAAAACGGCGTCGTCCCCATCTCTGATTTTGACTTGGCTGTCAATAGCTCTATCTTACCTCCTCCCTATTCCAGCCAAAGCATTTTTGGCTCTATTAACACTAAATACTTCTGGATAGGCGATAATAAAAGCAACTTCTTAACCGCCTTTGATGGAAGAATAAATAAACTAACAAGCTCTAATCTGTTACTCTCTTTGCCCGCCTATGGTATTAAATTTGATGAAGATTTCTCTAATTTTTCTGGTTATTCAAACTGCTCATCTTCGTATGACAATAATGATGACAAGATAAAAAGTGGAGAATGTAAAAGCTTTAAAAACAAAGATGATATATATGGCAATAATGCTAATTTATTTTCTTCTGTTAATTTACTTATTTATAAATATTGGAATTATTCTTATTATAATTATCCTTCTCCGAGATATGCCTCATTATCAATATCTTTAACTCTTCCATCGTCTTCTTCTAATATCAAGCTTCGTTTTTATCGCCTCTTTGATAATAATCTTTTTTATAATAACGTTGGTAAACGTTACAGTACTAGATTTTCGGAAATCTTATTAGATGATAAATCTTTGGAATCAGAATATCTCCCGGATTCTGCAAGTGTGGTCTCAATAAATGTTCCTAGAAAAAGCTGGGCTTATCGTGAATACAATATTTCCAATCTTTCTGGTAAAACAGTAAACTTAACCTGTAAATCTACGGATAATAATATAAAACTTTATAATAATTATTGGAAAGGTGATCAGCAACCTCTTTCCTGCGGCCTAGACAACATTCAAATCGTCTCTTATTAAAATGGCCCTCTTTTTTATTAAAAAAGCAAAAAAAATTATCCCTCTCCTCCTTCTTTTTATTTTTGTTTTTTTTCCTTTTCATAATGCTTTTGGGCAAAATATATATAATCCAAGTACAACAGATTTTTCTATTGGAGGTATAGACCCTGCTAAAGAAAGTGGTAGTTGGTTAATGGGAATTGCCGCTTCCGCGATAGAATATATTGTTTCTTGGATCGTCTATGTTATTGGTTTCGTTGTTGCCGTTATTTTTGCTCTCGGCGGCTCTCTCCTTTCTTTTTTTCTTGAGCTGAATAGTATGATTTTGAATCTGGAAGTGATTCATAAAGGCTGGCAGATTACCAGAGATATCATCAATCTTGGTTTTGTTCTTGCTATTCTTTTTATCTCTTTTGCCACCATTATCCGTTATGAAAGTTATGGAATGCGCTCTCTTTTGTCAAAACTTATAATCACTGCCATTCTCATTAACTTTAGCTTGGTAATTTCCGGAGTCATTCTTGATTTTGCCGGCATCATCACTGAATTTTTTGTTAAAAACTCTACCGGAGATTATCATCAATTTGCTTTAAAACTTGCTGACATTACACAAATCCAATCTTTAAGCGTTCCTCCAGATTCTGCTGCCGCCGGCGGTGCGGCTGTTGCTAGTTCTCTTCTTACTGCAATTATTGCTCCTATTTTTGCAGTTGCTTTTGGCGCTGTCGGCGCCGTTGTTTTTTTAGGACTAGCCGGAATGTTTCTCTGGAGATTTGTTAAACTTTCCTATCTTTTAATTCTTTCTCCTCTTGCTTGGTTTTCCGGAATCTTTCCCGCTTTTTCCAAATATAATAAAAAATGGTGGAGCGACTTCTTAAGCGCCACTTTTTACGCCCCTGCCTCTACTTTTTTTCTTTATCTCGCAATTCTTTCTATGGAACCTTCTTCTGATAAAAAATATAATTCTCTGTCTGATTTTGGAAATTTATTTGTTTCCGGTTCTTCTGGCGGTAATGATTTAACTAACAATCTAGACAGCACCGCTAGTGCGAGTATAAGTCTTGGTGGCGTGTTTGGAGCTTATCTTAGTAGTATCGGGACTATGATTATGGTTATGGGATTTTTAGTCGGCAGTATTTTAGTCGCCTCAAAAACCGGCTCTGGCGCCGCCTCTTTAGCTATGGGCACCGTTAATAAAATGAAAGGCTGGGCAATGGGAAAAATGAAAAATATTGGCGCTGGAATCGGTAGGGCGGGCGCTAGAGCTGGCAGAGGCATTGTTCGTGGCGCTACTAGTCCTATTACCCCTGGGGAAGAAACAATAAAAAAATGGTCTGAAGCAGAAGGCAGATTTAGCGGTATTAAAAAACTTGCCGCTAAAGGCGGTATGCGTTTTTCCAAAGCTGTTTCTGCTGAAAAATCAACCAAAGCGCATGAAGCTTTTGTCTCAAAAATTAACGACGACCAGCTTCAATTTGAATACAATACCGCTATAGATGGCGCTAAAAAAGCCGCTATCGTTAAAGAAGCTATTAAACGCGGGAAAGCCGGTAAGCTCTCCTTAAAAGACTCTGATGTTGTTAATTACAAAAATTATGGCGGTGATATGAAAAAGTTTGAGACTTCTTATCCTTGGCTTGCTGAAAAAATTTCCGCCGCTAAAAATAAAGCAGACGCTAATATTGGCGATGTTGAACAAGCTACTTTTGATCATTTTTCCGGTATTTCCAGTGAAGATCTTGGGAAAATTGACGTTGTTAAAACTGCCGAAAAATTATCTGACATTAAAGTAGGCGAAGCAGGCAAAGAAAAAAGTTTAGACTTCTACGGAGTGGTTATTAAAAAAGGCGATGGCTCTTTTGCTTCCGACTTATTACGCGGTAAAGACAATGCTAAGCGCCGCCAAATTGTTAATAATTTAGTAATTGCCGCTCTTAGTAAAGATGAAGTAGAAGAAGTTATTATTAACGGCCTTACAAAAGCAGGTGACAAAAAAACATTAGGTGATTTAAATGATGAAAAAAGAAAAAAAGGTATCACTAAATTTAAATTTGATTCTGACGATCTCTTAAGAAATGAAGAAATCAAAAGAAAATTAATAGCATTAAAAAAGAAAGGAGATGTTGACCCAAACTTAATAGACTTCCTGCTTAACGTAAACGCCGCAAGGATGGGGACAAAGAAAACTGAAAAAAAGGAAACCAAAGAAAGCGGTCCTCCTTTGCCAAAATCTGGCACAGAAATTCCCGGAACCGGAGAAACTTTATGATATTTAATTTAAACACTATGCCTGTCATTCCCGCGAAAGCGGGAATCCAGAATCAAAAAATAATTAGTAATTATGCTTAACTTAACCGACGAACAAATTGACAAAAAAATAGATGAGCTTCCGCAAAATCTTCAAGATGTTTTGTTTGATTATGAAATTTTGTCTAAAGTTGATTCTATCTGCCTAAAACAAGGATTTCTGGAAGAAAAAAAAGAAATTTTATTTTCTGTTTTTGGCCAAGTTATTATGGGTTTTATTAAATCCTCCGACTTGGAAAAAGAACTGAAAGAAACTCTTTTTATAAACGATTCCGATGCTAAAAACATCGCTGAAGAACTAAACGAAAAAATTTTCAATTCTTTTGAATCCGATCTTGATAAATTGGCTACATCAACACCATCAGAAACTCAAAAATTAAAGGACACCCGCGTTTCTCCCCCAGTTCTAAACTTGAAAAATATTATTACTTCTTCTGAAAACAATCAAACCAATCAACCTCCCTCCACTCCTGTCGTAGTCGCCTCTTTTAAACCGCCGGTTTTTTCTCCCATTCCAATTAAACAAGAAAACCAAATAAACGCCTCTTCTCCTGCCACTCCAAAATCTTTAGATAAAATTTCTAAACCAGCGCCTGTTCTAGCAAACATTCCATTTTCTAGTGCTAAACCGGATATTTCTTCTACTCCTTTTTCTACTAATCTTCCTATTACTCCCGTCTTTCCTCTTACGCCAAAATCAGCTGCTCCCTTTTTTCGCGAACAAAATTTTTTACGTCCGGTTCCGGGAGATTCTCCTTTTATGATTCACGAGGAATCGTCATTTAAACCTATCACCGGCTCTTCTGATATGGAAAGAGTTGCCGTTCCTCAAATGGAAAAAAATATTAGTCAAAAAGAGACTCCTCCCCCTGTTCGTGCTAGAATTGAAATAGGAATAGGAAAAAGCCGCTGGCAAGAAAGCCGATCCGAAAAAAACGTTACCGCTAAAACAGAACTGGAAAAGAAAAAAATAGTTAATTACAGCGCCTTTGTTGCCCCGACCGATCCCTTTAAAAAAGTTAATACCGCCACCGAATCTTTTAATCAATCTCCGCTCCCTTCTTCTATAGACCCTACTCTTGGAAAAGTCTTTACTCCATCTGCTTCTCCTATGCCTTCTTCTCCTATTTCTGATTTTTCAAAATCTCCCGTCTCTTCTTTAGTTCCTAGCTCCCCAGTTCCTTCTGCCTCGTCAGCCGTTTTTTCTGATCCCACCGGTCCTAAAATCAATGGCAACATAGTAGATCTTCGGAAATAAAATAATTTCCGTTTGTTATTAAGGGTCTGTCGCCAAATGCGCTTTTGTAGCGAAATTTATGAAATTAGAGATAAATTTTTTCAAACAAACTTTGATGTTTATATGATAAAATATAAGCTGAAAAGTTTTTTGAAAAATTTAGCCTAATTTCGAGAATTGCAGCCAAAATGGCATTTGGCGACAGACCCATTAGGATTTCTTTAAAAATATGGTCTTCCAAGTTCCTCAATTTATAGATATAGAAGACAAAATTGTTGGACCGCTTACTCTTAAACAATTTGCCTGGATAGCCGGCGCCTTTCTTTTAAGTTTGGGATTCTTTTATATTTTTGTTACTTGGCTCTGGCTTTTTTTTACAATTATTCTTGCTGGCTTAGCGGGAGGATTTTCTTTTATTAAAATTGGCGGCAGGGGACTGGCTTTCTTTTTATTTTCCGCTCTGGAATACTACTGGCGGCCTCGAATGTATTTTTGGCAACACGAAATACTCGTGCCGGTAAAAGTTGAAAAAAGGATATCCTCTATTAAAGAGTTACCTGTTTTTATTCCAAAAACTACTCCTTCTTACCCTAAAATAGTTATTACAAAAAAACCGGAATTAACTCCCTCGGGCATCACCTCTGGCAGCGGTTTAAAAAATCTTTCTGAAAAAATGCTCATCACAAAAACAGCTATTATTAACCGCGAAAAAGCAAGTTTTTGGTTTAACCGCGGGCCACGGGAAAGATATGAAGTTCTGGAAAAACTTACCGGTGATCGTGTTGTCGCTAAAAGAATAGACTACCGCTAAATATATTTTTTTCAGTGTTTGGTGTTGGCGAGCCGTTAAACTGATTTTATTTGCGAAGCAAATTATTTCACTGGGGGTTTTCAATGTGTTATTAAAATTGTATAATTTACTTTAATGAAATCTTCTCCCTCTACCCAACAGTTTATTGATATAGAAAACATTGAAGAAGATGTTGTTATTTTAAAAAATAGCGGCTTACGCCAGATTGTTATGGTTTCTGGAATTAATCTTGACCTTGTCTCTGAAGAAGAACGCAATACCACTCTTCATCTTTATCAAAACTTTTTAAACTCTCTTGATTTTCCTACGCAATTTTTAATTCACTCGCGCAAATTTAACATTGAAAATTACTTGAAGAACATTGATGAGCTTGAAAAAAACGAAACAAATAGTCTTCTTAAAAACCAAATTTTTGAATACAAGCAATTTATTAAGTCTTTTGTGGAACAAAACGACATTATGTCAAAAATGTTTCTCGTAGTTATACCTTTTAATCCTATAAGCTTAATGCCTAAATCCGGCCTTTTCAGTTTTTTTAACTTTGGGAAAAAGAAAGAGGATAAAACTGACAAATTAAATACTATTGCCGAACAGGAAAAACAAATTAATTTTCGCCAATTGCGGGGGCGCACAGATCAAGTCATAGATGGTTTGCAATCTGTCGGTTTAAGGGCTGTTGCTTTAAATAATGAAGAGCTCATAGAACTTTTTTATAATTTTTATAATCCCGAAAATACTGAAAAAGAAAAACTTGCTATATTAAATCAAACAGAACAAAAATCCTAGCCGCATTTATTTTATTAAAATGGATCAAGAAAAATTTAA
>Ga0208375_1004804_pt1 | contig 10387 bp, 8 predicted proteins | sample RifOxyD1_FD_184038 | JGI IMG/M metagenome (GOLD analysis project Ga0208375, IMG submission 184038) | Soil microbial communities from Rifle, Colorado - Rifle Oxygen_injection D1 (SPAdes) | ecosystem: Environmental > Terrestrial > Deep subsurface > Rock core/Sediment | place: Rifle, Colorado...
TCGTGCGGCTTTCGGCGGCGTTTCAACAACTCCGACGACCCCAACGACTCCGACCACTCCAGTAACGGGCAACGGCCTCAGGGTCATGCTCGCTTCGGATTCTCCGAACAATGTTGCTCTCGTGCAGGGTCAGGCAGCAGGTGAGCTTGCGAAATTTGTGTTCGCAAACCCAACGGCTAGCCCGATCAACGTAACTTCAGCTTCGTTCAAGCGCATTGGTGTATCCAATGACTCGACGATGTCGAATGTCTACCTCTACATGGGTGCGAAGAGAATTACCGATTCTGCTGGCATCAGCAGCTCGGCATTCAACTTCAACGACCCAGTGGGACTCTTCACGGTTCCAGCAGGTAGCTCGGTAACGATCTCGGTACGCGCAGATATTGCTGCTTCGACTTCGGGTCAGCAGATCGGCGCACAGCTCGTTTCGGTTGCATCGAACGGTACGCTTGATTCGTCAGTTGTATTCCCAGTCAACAGCTACACGCAGACCGTTTCTGCAGCTACGCTTTCGACTGTAGACTTCAACACATCGACTCTCCCGACCGCATCGACTCTCGATCCTCAGGCTGACTACACTGTCTGGCAGAACACCACGACAATTGGTACACGCGCAGTAACACTTCGTTCATTTGCTCTCAAGAACATTGGTTCTATCCAGAGCGGCGACGTAATTAACTACCGCCTCTATGTAGACGGTGTTATGGTCGGCTCGGCTGTTCCAGCGCTTGATGCAAACAACATGGTGACCTTCGATCTTTCCGCTGCTCCAGTCCGTCTTGAGACGGGCGGCCGCGTGATCAAGGTAGTAGCAGACGTTGTAAAGGGTGCTTCACGTACCTTCGCAATGTCGCTCCGCTATGCGGCAGATGCATTGTTCTACGACACCGATCTTAATCAGCCTGTTCTTGCGACGGCTAACAGCTCGACCTTCTCAGCTCGCACTGCAACCACCGCAACGATCAACTCGATTTCGACCTCAGCTCCGTCTATCACTCGCGCTACCGACTCACCTACAGCAAACGTTGCTCGTGGTGCATCGAACGTGAAGTGGGCAACCTTCAAGATTGTCGCTAACGGCGAAGATGTGAAGGTAGACAACCTTAACGTTACTGCAGACACATCCTCTTCAGGATCAGGTCTCGACAATGGTAAGGTGTTCCTCAATGGCGTCCAGGTGGGCTCCACAAAGGATCTTGCTGAGTTCGGTGGTACGACAACCAACTTCACGTTCGGTTCGTCGTTCATCGTAAGAATTGGTCAGACAGCAACGATTGACATCTACGCAGATGCTAAGACGTCATCGGCTGGCGACCTCACTGCAAACGAGACGGTGAGAATCTACCTTGCTCTTGGTTCATCCAACGGTCAGGGTCAGGTATCGCTCTCTTCGGTTAACATCCCTGCTTCCGAACTTACTGGAAACGCCATCACTGTTGCTGCAGGCTCGCTTTCGGCAACAAAGGCTTCCGGTTACGGAAATCAGACTGTTATCGCAGGTGCACAGAACATGAAGATTGGTTCATTCACACTCTCGACGGGTTCAACCGAAGGAGTAAACGTGAACACGATCGATATCGCTTTTGCTTCGGCTGTATCGTCAACCCTCAGCGATCTTGTTATCAAGAACAGCTCGACGGGTGCGATGTTCGGCACGTCTAAGGCGACGATCGGCACTTCAAACACGTTCTCGGGTAGTGCTGACATTGCAACCTCCGGTACTGCTACGTTCGACGTCTATGCGAACGTAAAGTCTGGTGCTAATGCAGGCGCTCTTCCGACAACGACCGTTTCGACCAATACGACTGGTACGGGTAGTGTCACTGGATCATCAGTTTCAGTGGGTACTGCAGCTACGCTCCAGACGATGACTATTGGTTCGTCCACTCTTACAGTGACGCAGAATGCTGGTAACACACCAGACAGCTCGCACGTAATTGCTGGTTCCACTAGCGCAGTGAAGGTAGGTTCCTTCCGCTTCACGACTCAGTACTCTGCGTACACAGTCGACAAAGTAGCGGTTAAGGTTCCGGCAAACACTGCAACGTCGGTATCGAGTGTAACGGTGAAGTATCTTAACAGTGCAGGTACAGAAGTTTCGCAGTCGGCTGCTCTCACGCTCTCGACTGGTGCACAGACGTACGCTACGGCTACCTTCACAGGTATGACCTTCTACGTACCGGCTGACACAAACCGTAACTTCGATGTGTATGTCACGGTTCCGACGGTCGCTTCTGGCGCAACGTCTGGACATGGCATTACGGTAGTACTTGATGCTGATGAAAGCTTCAACGCAACTGACTCGTCTGGTACAGCTGACACATCTCTTGCTTCATCTGACCTCGCTTCAAGCGATACGTCTGGCAAGGGTACGATGTACGCACGTAAGTCGATCGTAACGCTCGCAGCTCCGTCTGTAGCGAATACGACGCTTGCTGCAGGTACAGACCAGGTTCTCGGCAAGTTCACGGTTGCAGCTGATGCAACCGTGAACGTTGACTGGGGCCAGGTTGTCTTCACTGTAACGAAGACCGCTGGTGTTACCATCGGCGCAACCTCGACAGTAGCTCTTTGGGATGTGACAGGTGCTTCGACGCAAGTCGCTGGTACTTTCGCAACCACAACGGGCGCACTGCTTGGTGGTCTTGAGTCGTTCGGTAGCACGGGTACTGCTTATTCGACTGGTGGTTCACTCCACTTCCGTCCGACAACAGTACAGACAGTCTCTGCTGGCAGCACTCGCACCTACGAACTTCGTGGTACGGTTGCAAACCTTGTCTCATCGGCAAACAACAGCGTGAGCGTCACGATTGCTGCTGTGAAAACCTCTGCTTCGACGAATGCTATATTCTCATCGGCAGCTGGTACGCTCGGTACTTCGGGTAACTCGTCGTTCGTTTGGTCTGACTGGTCGGATGCAACTGACCATGCTTCAAGCGCAACGGGTGGCTCGACGACTGACTGGATCAATGATTACCTCGTGAAGACCCTTCCTCTTACGGTTGGTTCTCGCTCGGTAAACCTCTAATCCATAGTTTTTCCGCATAGCGGAAAATCTCTAGCCGCGGATACTAGCCCGGCAGCAAAAACCCCCTCGAAAGAGGGGGTTTTTGCTTTTTGTGCTATGCTAAAATGCATGAAGAATTGGATAATATACGTTCTTGTGGCCCTATTTGTTGTAGGGTCAGTCGCTGGTTTGTGGTACATGAATCGTGAACCTATTTCGTATGAAATTGTACTTGCGCCTGAAGACACAATTGTCTCTTGGAAATTTAAAGGTTTGTATACAGATAGTCCGGAGCTTGTAAGTCGAGCACAGAAAGAGATCAGTCGTCTTCAGGATCTTCTTGGGAATGAAGATGATGATTTTACGGAATACGAACTGTACGTGAGTATTGCAAATCAATATGACCTCCTTGGTAATGGCGAGAGAGAGTATCAATACTTGAAGTATGCTCTTGCTATGGACAGTCAGCAGGCAGGTCTCGCTTGGAGCAATCTGGGGATTCTTCTCGAAAGGGTTGGAGCATACCATTCGGCTCGAGAAGCTTTCGAGAAGAGTATTGCTGTTCAGTCGCTACCGCAATACCGTCAGATATATTTAGAGTTTTTGATGAAGCATTACCCGGGAGATCCCGCTATTGCCACGGAGAAAGCTGCGCTAGAAAATAAATAACAAACATGATCTCCATAGCGTATCGGTGGATACTTCTTGCCCCGACTCTCTTGCCGCTCTTTTATGTCGAGGGTGTGATGTATCCATTGATTGCGCCGAAAGCGCTCGCTTTACGAGCACTCGGTCTTATCGCTTGCGCTCTTTTCGTGTACCTTGTTGCGTCCGGGCGATCATTTTTCTGGCAGCGACTTTCTCGTATTGAAGCGTGGATTCCGGCGGCATTGCTGCTCGTTGCGTACACCACTTCTTTTTTTGGTGTCGACTTCTACCATAGTTTTTGGTCTACATTTGAACGCGGAGATGGTCTGCTGACTTTTACGCTGTGTGTTTCCTATTTCTACCTCGTCCTACTGTCAGCGGACGAAAAATTCGTTGAGCGTTTTATCCGCATCAATGCATGGATCGGATCGCTCACCGCTGTCTATGTGATCTTGCAGTGGCTTGTTGTAACCAGCGGTCTCGACACGTCGCTTTTTGTTCCAGCAAATGGTCGAGTCGGAGGAACTATGGGAAATGCTGCGTTTCTTGCTGCATACCTCGGCATGACTCTCTGTATTACTGGAACAGCGCGACGCTTTTACACTGGAGAATGGCGTAGGTACCTCTATATAGGGGCAGTGTTTCAAATGATCGCAATACTTCTCGCAGCAACGCGCGGTACACTACTTGCACTTCTTGTGGTTGCTGGAGTTGCACTCGTGTACTTGGCTTGGAAGGGGAGTGGAGAAAAACGAGTCTATGCGCGTCGAGGACTCGTTATGTTGCTGCTCGTCACTGGGCTTTTCATCGGCTTCCGTAATTCGCTCTCAGAAATACCATTTGAGCCTATAAGCCGTCTCGCCTCTATTTCATTGACCGATGCAACCGTCTCCAGTCGTTTGTTTGTCTGGTCAAATGTTCTTCGCGAAACGAAAGAACACCTTTTCGCGGGGTATGGTGCCGAACATGTCGATGTGCTCTTTAATCGTGTGTATGACCCGAGTGTATTATCAGAGGAATGGTTTGATCGTTCGCACAACGCATTTCTCGATTATCTAGTGCAGTTCGGTGTCTTCGGATTACTTTTGTATCTTGCGCTAATTGGCGCGCTTGTGCGCTTCGGGTGGCGACTTGCTGTTCGCGGCGACTCGTACGGTCCTTGGATTCTCGGTTTCGCTGGCGTCTACACTATTCAGAACTTCTTCGTGTTTGACACGGTAATCACGCTTTGGTTACTGCTCGCTACGTTTGCCGTTGTTCTTGTGCATGAACGAGTTGGTGTGAGTAGTGCCGCTTCCTTTAAACCAGCCATTATTTTATGGATAGTTTCTGCAGGTCTCGTTCTTCTTCTAATTCCAGTATCGATTCAACCGCTTTTGGCGAACTTGAAGGCGTTCGAAGCGTACCGGTACCAAATCGTAGACGTGTCCCGTGCGGAAGCGGCGTTTAAGAATGGTCTAGGTCTTTCTACGTATGCGGATCTTGAATACGGTTACAATGCGTATTTCATGTATACCGATAACCAGCTTCCTCGGCTTTCTGGGAATGATCTTGGTTTGGCTTACACCACCACAAAGTCTATTCTTGAGCAGACGTATGCTCGGTATCCATATGATGCACGGACGGCGTTGTATTTCGCACAAGTCCTCTCGGAAGCTCCTCCTGGAATATCGGTTGATAGCGAAGCACTCTCTGGAGCTATTGCTCGAACAATCGAACTTTCTCCGAAGCGTGTACAGCCCTGGTTCATTCTTGTGAATGTTGCTATAGGCAATGCAAATAAATATCCGCCTGGCTCTGCAGAACGCAAGGCAGGATATGCGGCTGCCGGGGATATTCTGCAGCGGTATATCACGATGGTTCCAAATCTATCTGAACCACATTTTGTGCTTGCGCAACTAAAGCTTGCTATGAATGATCGTGCGCAGGCCGCCACCGAAGCTGCTCTCGGGAAAGCATTGTATAAGAGCAATCTGAAAACTGCGCGCCGCGCCGCGGCGTATTATGGGAGTATTGAGAAATGGGAAGATACCAAATTCTTTCTTGGAGAAGTGATAGAGCGCGATCCGCATGACTACGCGTCCTTATTTGATTACGCGAAGCTGACCTACATGCTCGGTGATCCAGGAAAGGCAAGTGAGCTAGTGGGCCGGTTGCGCGTTGAGCAACCAGCCATTCTTGAGACCGATCAGAACTTCCTTTCTGCAATAACGGCGTATGAAGCTCGTGCGGGCGCCAGGTAAACGCGATAGTATTAAGATGATGCATCAGGATCAAAAAGAAGTCTCTAATAGTAAAAGGTCTGGACGGAGTATTCTTCCATTCCTTATTGAGTTCGTGAAGTTTTCGACGGGTTTTGCCGCTCTTGTTGCTATTGGTCTATTTTCATTACATATTGCAAACGCTGTACTGTAATGCCGTTTTCTCTGCCGGGAGCGGTGCGCGTGTCGGGCGCGATGTACTTTTCTCCCTCATTCTGTTACAGTGTTTCGCGTACGAACCAAAGACCGTGAGTGGTTTGCTTCCTACTGAATAGGAACAGACGTGAATCTTACGCAGGGAGACCGTAATGGGTCGAACTCTCCTTTATTTCGTTCGTACGAAATTACCGTATGGCAATATCAAAAGATAAAAAGCGCGAGATAGTCGCGAAGCTCACCACTGCTTTTAAGGGGGCAACCTCGATTGCGTTTGTTGGCTTCACGAAGTTCACAGTCGCAGATGCTTCCCGCGTACGCGGAGAGCTCTCAAAGGCTGGTGTGCAGTATTTCGTAGCAAAGAAGACACTTATTCTTCGTGCGCTTAAAGAGATGGGATATCAGGGGGAGGTACCAGCATTGCCTGGCGAGATTGCTGTTGCATGGACTACTGATGATTCAACTGCTCCAGCTCGCGGCGTGCATGAGCACGGCAAGAAGTTGAAAGGCATTCTTTCGCTTCTCGGCGGCGTGTTTGAAGGCACTCTTCTTGATGCGGCAAAAATGACAGAGATTGCAACGATACCTCCGATGATTGTTCTTCGGGGTATGTTCGTCAACGTCATCAATAGCCCGATCCAGGGATTTGTCACCGCTCTCGATAAGATTCGCGAGAAGAAGGCAGCGTAAGTTATTAATTCATTAATAAAATAGGTATGGAAGAAACGAATGCATCCGCTCCGGTAGAAGTACCGAGCAAGTTCAAGAAGCTCGTTGAGGAAGTCGAGGCGATGACCGTCGTTGAGCTCTCTGAGCTCGTGAAGGTTCTCGAAAAGAAGTTTGGTGTGAGTGCAGCTGCGGTAGCAGTTGCTGGACCTGCAGCTGCAGGCGCACCGGCTGAAGAGGCAAAGTCGACCGTAGATGTCGAGCTTACCGATGCTGGCGCAAGCAAGATCGGTGTTATCAAGGTAGTGAAGGAGGCTCTTGCTCTTGGTCTCAAGGAGGCTAAGGATCTCGTCGATGGAGCACCATCGATGCTGAAGCAGGGCATGAAGAAGGAGGACGCTGCGGAGCTTGCAAAGAAGCTTACAGATGCCGGAGCGAAAGTAACCCTTAAGTAAGGGTTACTTGAGCGGAGGTACTTGAAGCCTCGCTTCAAGTGCGAGGCACTCAAAGTTACGATTATCCATATCCGTACTTTGACTCTAACTTTTGTGGAGTGATGCCCAGAAGGGAATTGCTCGAAGAGAAATTCCCGGAGTGGGTATAAACCCTCAAATAAATCCCTTATCGGATTTGCAGTAAAAACACGGCGCCGTCAATGACGGCGCCGTGTTTTGCATTTACAAGAAAGAACGTCTACACTGCCTTGCACCTATGGAACCGCTCGCAAAACTTTTTGGCTCGAATGCACGTCTCAAAATCTTGAGACTTTTTATATTTAATAAAGATACCGCTTTTGGCGTCCCTGAAGTTGCTGAGAGGACGAAGCTCAGTAAGGAGGTTGTGCGGCGAGAACTCATCGATCTTTTTTCGGCTGGCCTGTTACGAAAGAAGGGTGTTCAGGCTCCAGTCCGGTACCAGACCAATCCAAATTTTGCACACCTAAACGCTGTGGATACCTTTATTCGCGAAACAACCAATGTCCGCCCACAAAATATTCTGAAAGAATTCAAACGCGCCGGCACGTTGCGTCTTGTCGTACTATCGGGTCTCTTTACGGGTGTCATCGAGACCCAGATCGATCTTCTAGTAGTGGGAGACTCCCTCGAAGAGCGTGTGCTCGCAAACTCCGTGCGTACTCTCGAGGCCGAGCTTGGGCGCGAAATTCGCTACGCTTCTTTCGCTACTGGAGACTTCCGCTACCGTTTGGGGGTCTATGACCGCCTTCTTCGTGATGTTTTCGACTATCCACACCGCCTCCTTATCGATAAGATAGGACTCTAAAAATACTATACTCTTAATGTAGGCTCGCACGATTACGCGAGTATTAGCCGCAATAAATAAAAGAGTTATTTACCATGGGTGTCACTAATTGGGCAGATACGTTGAATCAGTCTTTTCAGGGTCTTTTTTCCGGGGTCATCGCGTTCATTCCTAACTTAGTTGTCGCGATCGTCATTTTCGTCGTTGGTTGGCTTGTAGGTAAGGGTCTTGCTCGCATCGTCGCACAGATCATTAATTCACTCCGTGTCGATCAGGCACTCAGATCGACTGGTCTTGAGTCTGTTCTTTCCCGAGCTGGGTTCGAGCTTAATTCTGGAAAGTTTCTAGGATTCCTCGTTGAGTGGTTCTTCATTATCGTCTTCTTGGTGGCATCTCTCGATGTGCTCGGTCTTAATACGGTGAACGAGTTCATGAAGGAAGTTGTTCTTGGTTACCTTCCTCAGGTGATTGGGGCAGTTCTTATTCTTCTCGTTGCCGCAGTTGTCGCTGATGCTTCAGAGCGCGTTGTTACGGGTTCTGCAAAGGCAGCATCGCTTCATTCGGCTGGGTTCATTGGTAAGGTTGCGCGCTACTCGATCTGGATCTTCGCTATTCTTGCGGCCCTTCTACAACTCAATGTTGCAGCTGGGTTCGTTCAGACACTTTTCTCGGGTATCGTGATTGCTGTGTCGCTTGCGCTCGGTCTCGCTTTCGGGCTCGGCGGTCAGGCTTCAGCAGCTCGCTATCTTGAGCATCTCCATTCAGAGATTAAGGACTAATCTATAGTCTAAGAAACAAAAACGCCCCGTCATGTGACGGGGCGTTTTTGTTTGCTGATTTTGCTAGGGGAGTGTAGGGTTTTCTGCAGATAGATCATCTCGGTAATTATAAAAAGGAGGAATGCCGTATGTCAGACCTTGAAAAGGTGCCGCTCGATTATTGTCGTGCCGTGTACGTCATGTCGAGGTTAGAAAAGAATCAGCGTTTTCTTGTGGCAGATGAGACTAGGGATTTTGTCTCGCTGGTCATGGCTAACCGTGTCGAAACGAAAGAGATTTGGGTGTATGGCATGTCTCAAGTTTTGGTTCCTTGGTATCAAACTATTCTGAAAGTGGCTACTTGTCCCGTGAAGATTGTACTCGCTCTTAATGATGAATCAGAGTGGGTAGCGAGGCTTCCGCGGAAAACCAAGAGACCTATCATGTGCTGGCAACGTGCGACCCAAGCTCAAGATGGTGAGAATCACTTTCTGGTGTTCGGTTCAGATGCGTTTTTGTTCGATACTACTGGCAAAGGAACTATGTGGCTGGGAAATTTTAAGGAGCTGAAGGATATTTGGAAATTAAAAGATCGATTCAAGAGGTATTTGGAAGAACCAAATCTCCGATCGATAGATCTTCACCAAACGGTTCTTGCATAACCAGACTTTTAAGCCCCCGCATCTTCGCGATGCGGGGGCTTATGTTACCCCTAAATCATAGGGCTATTGACGCCCTAAAAGGCTTCGTCTATACTTCTGCCACGTGTCTACGAACCGAAAGAACCAGACTTTTAGGAGCGGATAGGCCGTAAGGCCTCGCGTGTAAACGCGAAAGAACCGCCCCAGGCGGTTCTTTCTTTTCTGAGAAGACACCGAATCTTTGACATACGAATATGCATTAAACGAAACTGTCGCGAAAGCGATGGTTTATGAACTTCCTGGAACGGTAGTGGTACCGTGAAGGGAAGTGTGAACATGTGTGTGATATTCAGGTCTCCGTACGGGAGACATAAGAGTGCACGGTGGATGCCTTGGCCTAGGACGGCTATGAAGGACGCGACTAACCTGCGAAAAGCTTCGGGGAGGCGGTTTGTAGCCTTTGATCCGGAGATGTCCGAATGGGGAAACCCTCCAGTTTCGAACTGGAATCCGCGGGGTAACGCCCGCGTGATGCGAACCCTGGGAAGTGAAACATCTCAGTACCAGGAGGAAAAGATAACAATATGAGTTGCGTTCAGTCCGCGCGTTATGTTCGTGCGGGTTGAACGCGACTCGCGTGATACCCTGAGTAGCGGCGAGCGAAAAGGGAAAAGCCCAAACCGCTGTCTTCGGATAGCGGGGTTGTAAGATGTAAATATCGTACTTGTACGAGAAGAGTTACCAATCGTCTGCATAGCAGAAGCTGCTGGGAAGCAGCGCCCCAGAGGGTAATGGCCCCGTATGCGAAATGCATGACGACTCTTGTTTATATTCTTGAGTAACTCGAGACACGAATAGCTCGAGTGAATCTGCCGGAACTAACCGGTAAGGCTAAATACGTCCTATGACCGATAGTGAACTAGTACCGTGAGGGAAAGGTGAAAAGAACCCCGAGAGGGGAGTGAAATAGACCTGAAACCGTGTACTTAC
>Ga0208375_1004809_pt1 | contig 10374 bp, 9 predicted proteins | sample RifOxyD1_FD_184038 | JGI IMG/M metagenome (GOLD analysis project Ga0208375, IMG submission 184038) | Soil microbial communities from Rifle, Colorado - Rifle Oxygen_injection D1 (SPAdes) | ecosystem: Environmental > Terrestrial > Deep subsurface > Rock core/Sediment | place: Rifle, Colorado...
CTAAAACTGGGAAACTGGTGCATAAACAATATATTCTACCTCCTTTTCCGAATCAACATCAAGGACAGCCAGTGCGGGTATCGAGCGTTCACCGCCGAAGCTTATAAAAAAGTGCGCTGGGAGGCGTCTGATTATTATATGGAGACAGAAATGCTGATCAAAGCAGGAAAACATAAGCTTTCCCATAGCCAGGTCCCCATTGAAACAATTTATGCAGATAACTATAAAGGAACAACCGTCTTAGACGGCGTGAAAATCGTGACCAGTTTATTTCTGTGGAGGTTTTTCCGATGAGCACCACTTTTTGGATACAATTTCTGGGAATTGTTTTCGGTCTGGCCATGATGTATTTCACATTTGTGAAATTCAAACGAAAAGAACTCAGTAATTTTGAAATGATGTTCTGGTTCGCAGGATGGATCATTCTTGTTCTTGTCGCCGTTATACCATCAATAATCGACTTTATCATCGCCCCTCTCCATTTTTATAGAAGACTCGACTTTTTTGTCGTGCTGGGATTTTTTGTCCTCTTGGGATTAGGATTTTACAATTACAGCATCGTCAAAAAAGTTGAAAAAAAGATACGTACATTTGTGCAAAACGAAGCACTCCGACAGCATGAACAGGAAAAGAATGAACAACAAAAACAACAGGAAATACGATAATTCTCATACTTCAGACCATGAAAATTCTTTTTATCTGCGAAAATTATTACCCCCATCTTGGCGGAGCGGAAGTCGTTTTTAAGAATCTCGCAGAAGGATACGTCAAGCGCGGACATCAGGTAACGGTTCTAACCCACCAGCTCCAAGGAACGAAAAAAAAAGAAATGATGAACGGAGTAAAGATCATCCGCATTCCTTCCTTGCATTCTCGCTATCTGTTTACGTTCACGGCCATTTTCAAAGCAATAAAACTTGCTCGAAGACATGATGTCATTCAGACGACGACATTCAATGGCGCCCCTCCGGCCTGGCTGGCAGGAAAGATTACAAAGAAGCCAGTCGTGATAACTGTACACGAAGTGTGGATCGGCAAATGGAAAGAAGTGACGGGATTTTCCTGGTTGAAAAGGACAGCGCATGACCTTCTGGAAAGGGTAGTCTATGTCTTGCCCTATGACAGATATGTTTGTGTTTCAAGAGCAACATGGAATGATCTTGCCCATGCTCTTCCTGCAAGAGCAGCAAAAAAAAAGACCGCGGTCATCTATAACGGTTTTGATTATGATTTCTGGAAGCCAACACATTTTACGGAAGGAAGAAAAGTGAGGGAACAACTTGGCGCTAAAGATAAATTCATCTACTTCTCCTGGGGACGGCCTGGGACATCGAAAGGATTTGAATACATCATTAAAGCTGCGCCGAAAATCAAAGAAAAAATCCCTCATTCGTTATTTCTGTTGATGTTAGGTTCCATTGACAAATATCAACAGAAATATACTGAATTAAAAAGCCTCATCACCAAACTGCAGGTTCAGGATCACGTTAAGATTATTCCTTCCGTCCCCTATGAACAACTGGGCAATTATATTCAAGCGGCAGATTGCGTCATCGTGCCATCACTTTCAGAAGGGTTTGGCTATACTGCTCTGGAAGCTATTTCTTTGAAAAAACCAGTGGTCATCAGCAATGCCGGTTCATTGCCGGAAGTTGTTTCCGGAAAATACCAGGTATGTGTGAAAAAAGACTACCACGATCTTGCCGACAAGGCACTCAAAATTGCCAGGAAGGAATATTTATCTAAAAAAATGAAGAAATTTGAATGGAAGACAAGTATTGAGGGTTATTTAAATTTATATTCAACTCTTCTCCAAGACAGAAGGAAAAACAGACAAATAGAAAACCATGAAGAAGACCAACAGATGAATAGAAGACTGGCACTATCTGTTTTGTGAGTGATATTGCAAAAATCACCAGCGCCAAGGCCAATAGGCGAACGAAGAACTGCCATTCGTAAGACCTGTTGGTAGTTCAGTTCCTTCGATAAGTATACTTCTGGAACTGCTGAGTGAGCGGCCAAGGTGGTGATTTTTGAGCACGAGCAAGCCGTTCGGCTCGCCTTTTTCTCGCAGTAGAATACTTGGAGAGAAAAAGTAACTTAATTACGTCTTACGAGTAGATTAGCTCGCCTCACTTCTTGGCTTTGCTCGTGCTCTACGCAATATCACTCCCTTTTGAGATAGTGCCAGAAGACCATAACTATTATAAAGCAAATTTTGTCAATTTTTACGCATGGATGTTCTCTTTGTTTCCGAGTATTTTCCGCCTAAAATCATGGGGGGTGGCGAAATAAATCTCTTCTCCATAGCCGCCGCCCTTTCCAAAAAAGGGATAGGAGTAACGGTTCTTACGTCATTTCATGCCGGATTGAAAAAAGAAGAAGAAATGGAAAATATTCATGTCTGTCGAAGACTCAAAACGGGAACATCTCCTCAGGGTATCTTGAACAATCTGAAACGAAGCGCTGCGTTTCCGCGTTCAGTGGGAAAAGAAGTTACAAAGATAACAAAAGAACAAAAAATCGATCTTATCCATTTCATTGGCACAAGTATTATTGCCGCCGAAAGACTCAAAGGATTAGGGATTCCGCTTGTGGCGACCATTGAAAGTTTTCCCACTGTCTGTCCAAAAGGAGATCGAATTTACCACGGAAAGGAAGAATGCAAAGTTGTCTGTTCGCGCTCTGAATTTAAAAGATGCCAGGCGCACTCTGACGAGATCGGCAAGATGAAAAACAAATTTTACATAAAGCATAATCCTTTGGCTTTGCGCTATATCTACACTTATTATGAAAAATTAAACCGCTCTTTACATTATTGCACTCTTATCGCCATCAGCAACTATGTCCAACAACTGTTGAAACAGCAAGGAGTAGAAAGTACGGTCATCCCCAATGCGCTGGATGTTAAGATATTTGCTTCAATTCAAAGTACTTCAACTCAAAATGATGTTGGAAATCATGACGATAGTACTAAAAATAGCACTGATACTGAAAATAACACCGATAGAAATAAAATTGATCAAAACAAAAAAGTGAGAATTCTCTACCTTGGCTCGCTGACAAAATATAAAGGGCCTCAGATTCTACTCAAAGCAATTGAAAGAATGGACATGAAAGACGGAATGAATGTGAGATGCGATCTCTACGGAGAAGGAATTCTGCGAGAAGAATTGCAACAAATGATCAATGAAAATGGATTAGATGCAGAAATCCATCCTCCTGTTCCATACCAAGAAATCCCCGATCTTTATGCAAAGGCTGATATCGTTGTCTTTCCTTCCCTCTGGCCGGAGCCCTTTGGCAGGATTGCCATTGAAGCCATGGCTGCGGGAAAACCGGTAATTGGATCAAGGGTGGGAGCGATACCAGAATTAATTGCGGAAGAAACAGGAATCCTTGTCGCTCCAGGAAATAGCGTTGAACTGCGCCAGGCAATACAAAAATTAATCACCAATCCAGCGCGGCGTGAAGAATTGGGAAAAAATGGCAGAAAGGTTGCTGAGAATGATTATTCCGCAGACAGTGTTATCACGAAAGTACTGTTGTTCTACGAAAATATTGCACCAGACAAAAAGGTGGCACAATGAAAGTGAGAGTAACAGAAAGATCAGAAGTAGAAAAATACTACCAAAATGCTGATGTGGCAGAACAGTATATTACGAAGAGATTTACTGATCCGCTCAATGTTATCGAACATCAGAGACAAGTTGATCTTCTGAATAAGATCATACAAGACAAGAAGTGTACAGCCTTCCTGGAGTTTGCGCCTGGACCTGCCCGTGTAACCGCCGAACTGAATGTGGAGAATGGAACAAGCATCGAGTCCAGTCCAAGTATGATTAAAATCGCTCAACAACGGATGAAGGAAAAAAGGAAGAAGTGGAATTTTGTCCTCGGAGATGTGTTTAAATTGCATAACGATAAACAATTACACAAAAAATATGATCTTGTTTTTTGTTTCCGTTTTTTGCTTCACTTTAAATATGCCGAACGGAAAGCAATTTACCGGCAGGCGCACACGGCATTAAAAGAAAATGGGCATCTTGTCTTTGAAGTCATGAATAAGAACACGGTTCTTCCATTACGCCGCATTCTAGGAAAGAGACGGTATTTTGTTTATGATAAATTGTACAACAAGAAAGAATTCATCCGGGAGATGGAAGAGAACGGATTTCAGGTCGTTGCTCTTCATCCCGTACTTACACATTTTTGGCTGCAAACAGTGCTCTCGAGACCATTGAAGATGCTGGGAATGAGAACAATGGCAGAAAAAAGTATTGCTCTTCTAGAAAAATTTCTTTCCACCCAGCCCTACGAGTGGATCGCTGTATGCCGGAAACAACAAAGAACTTCAGAACTCCAAAAAACATCAGAAACAAGAAAAGAATAATGGAAGAAGAAAATAACGTAACATGAAGACAATAAGGAAAACAATAATATATTACGTGCAGCGGTACCGGCCGGCATATGAAGCGATTTCAAAGGAAGTTGCCCAATTACAAAACCATTTTGCAAACAGATACAATATTGCAAATAAATACCATACCCAATACAATGTTACCATTCATGACCTGCATCTTGACGGCATAGGCAATTTCACTTTCCAAAAGAAGATGAAGTCGTACCATTTCATCCTGTATCCTCTTCTGGCGCTGCACACGCATCTTGCAAGTAGAAAGAGCGCGATCAATCATATCTACACTTCACTCGGAGACTTACCGTATCTGTCCGTCCTCAACTTAAAGAACACCATTTTAACTGCGGCAGCTTCCAGCGGTTATGCAAAAATAAAAAAAAGAAAAAGTAAGCTAAAAAAAATGCGGAAAATCATTGTTGAATCTGAACGACAAAAGAAGCAACTTCTTTCCATTGGAATTAACGAACAGAAAATAGAAATCATTTACCCGCCGGTGGATCTGGATCAGTTTTCTTATGCTCGTCCACGCGGAAAATTTACTGTCCTCTACGCAAGCTGTCCTACCCGAGAGAGTGATTTTGAAAAACGCGGCATACCATTGATTCTTGACACGGCAAAAAAGAGTCCTTCCGTACAGTTCCATCTCGCCTGGCGAGGAGGGGGATATCCAAAGATACAAGAATTAATTAAAAGACTGATGAGAACAACGGGAGGCAAGAACGTGACTGCAAAAAATGAGATCATAACAGATATGAACTTGTTGTATGGTTCTGCTCATTGCACCATCATTCCCTATACAAAATATGATGATTTCCTAAAACTTATTCCCAATTCGGCTCTGGAAAGTTTAGCTTCTGGGAAACCACTTCTTGTTTCAAGCAAGACGGAAATTGCCCGGATAGTTGAAACAGAACAGTGCGGGGTGGTGTTTGAACCAACTCCGGAAGGATTATCTAAGGCAGTAAGAAGATTGCAACAGAATTATGCAGCATATCAAAAGAATTGCCGGAAGACTGCGGAGAAATATTTTTCCAAAAAAGTATTCCTGCAAAAATATGAAACAATCTATGAGCAGATATTAAACAAATGAAATACAAAAATACCTTGCCTGTAATCATGGACATTTTAGAACTATTCAAAAATCAAAACAGTAGTTATATCCTTTTCAAATGCGATCATATCTTCCAGGGGAAAAATAAGAATGTCGACATCTTGTTTGAAACGGATAAGGATTATTACCTGGCACGACAAATACTACAAAAAGAAGGATTCGTCTGCCGTCTTTCTGAAAAGATTGAAAAGTATAAATCCATGTATACCGGACTTTACAAAGATTCTATTTGTTCCATCCATCTGCATCGAGAAATTGCCTGGCATGGAATAAAAGCGCTGGATAAAAAACCAGTCTTTGCAAGAAAAAGACAGATCAAGGCCGTTATCATTGTACCCGGCATGGAAGATTCTATATTGATCCATGCTGCCCACGTGCTGTTTGAAAATTTTGTAATTACGGAGAAGGAACGTAAGTATTTTCAGGTAATTTCTTCACCAGGATTAGATCTAAAATATATGAACCATCAGGTAAAAAAGAATAAATGGAAAAACGGATTTTGGAACGTTGTCCATAGTACACAAAATAAAATATCACCTATAATCATTGCCAGAACATGGGCTGGAAAAGTAATGCAAGAACCATATACGTTTTCATATCTTGTCGAAAAGATAATAAAAAAAATAGTTAGGAAAAAAAGCGGATTCCTGATCTCTTTTATTGGCGTCAATGGAAGCGGGAAAACCACGTTATCCAGGAAAGTATTAGAAAATTTTGAACCAATAACAAAACATCTCGGCAAGAAGCAGCATTATTACTATTTTGGCTGGAATCCCGAATTCTTTATTACCAAAATGATATCCACATTGTTTCAGAAAAGAAATAAGCAGCTATTCAAAAAAATAAATCTGCAAAAGAAAATAAAACGATTTGATCTCTTTCAAGAAATTCTTTTTTTGTACATTTTTGTTGAATTTTATTACCGCTATTGGAAAAATATCAAGCCAAAATTAAAGAGGAATGAGTTAGTTATTACAGACAGGTATTTTTATGACATTTACGGACAGTACCCGTACGCCCGTAACAGCATCATACTTCCGTTGCTTCTCAAACTCTTCCCCAAACCAGACTGTACCTATCTCCTTGACGTTTCTTCGGAGATATTGCGTACACGGGAAAAAGTGAATAAAGATAAAAAAGATGGAATAGAATACGTCAAACGATCCGTTCTTCCTTTGCACTATCTGCTGCAGCAGAAAGAGAATTATCATGCTCTTGCTCGACTTCAGCGCCTGAAGATCTTAGACACAACTTCACATTCTGCTAAAACTGCAGAGAAGATTGTCATGGAAACATGGAAAAAGATAATCTGAAAGATAATTTGAAAAAAGAACTTAGTGAAGTAAAAGATTTTCTTAGCGATTGGTCTCAAAGAAAAATCAGAGAGAGAAAAATCGGAGAGACATTATTTGATGAAGAATTTCGTATCGAAGACATGCCGCTGAGCTGGTTTTACCGGCCCATTCTGTATAGCAATCTATTGCCGCCTCCTTTCGTAACTGTTGATGATTTTCTATCCGGTATAAAAAAAAATCGTTTAAAGATAAAATTATCACGTGCCCTGTTTCAAAAATACCTTGCGCAGATAGACAACATGAAATCATTCTGCACAAAAAAGAAGATGGTTCCGTCCAAAAAAGAAAAGATCTTTTTCCTCACGTTCACGACCATGTCTTTCCGTGAACAAAAAATAATCGAGATGATAAACAATGATGGAAAATATGAAGTATTCCGTCTTGGTGTTGATCCACTTACTGCATTTTCTCCTGCAAAAATAAGACGCATGGAACACACGCTCTATGGATATTATGACCAAGAAATACGAATGAAAGCCAGAACAGATTCCAAAGAATTAGCGCGCAAATGGAATAGAATAAATGATATCATAAAAGCAACAATGTTGCAAAACAAAGGAAAAGATTTGTATTCATATTACAAAGAAAATCTTAACTTTTTATATTCCCAGCAATTTATTTTTCTTGTAAGCAAATATTATTATACTTTTTGCAAAATCCTACAGGAAGAAAACATAAATGGGATAGTCGTGGGATCGCAGAATAATATTATTGAAAAGTGCCTCATTGCCGCTGCCTGGAAAAGAAATCTTCCCGTCTTCATCATCCAGCACGGCATTGGCTTGGGAACATATCCTACCATCGACACGCCAAAAAATGTAAAATTTGCCGTTTTTAGTGAAAAATATAAGAACGAATTGATGGGACTGGGGATCCCTGCTGAAAATATCCAGATCACCGGCCCAATTATTTTTGACGGAATCGAAGAATTTATTGATGAGAACAAAAAAAGCGGGAAAGAAAAAAATAGAAAAAATATTCTTGTAGCAACATCGCCTTTTGTCGAAGACCGATTCATGGAGAAAGAAGAATATTTCAGAAAAGTCAAAAAAATACTGCAGGATCTAGCGCACATTAATCAGGCTGTTACAATCACCATTAAATTGCATCCGCGTGAGAAATACAAAGAAGAATACGAGAAGATCGTGCGAGAGATGGGAATAAATGTCATAATATCAACCGTGGTAGACAGACAGAAACATTATCTTCTCATTCGAGAATGCGATGTACTCCTCAGTTTTGGATCAACGGTGGCGTTAGAAGCGATGATTATTGGACGGCCAACTCTCACTATCGAGTTATTTGATGAAGTGAATCCTACAAATGACAGTGTTCGGGATCAGACGGCCACAACTATCGTATCATGGACGGAAGATATAGGAAAAGCAACACGGTCTCTTCTTTCTTCCAACAATGCGGCAAAAGGAAAGAAACTTATTGAAAAATTGTGTTATAAAATAGATGGAAAGTCCTCGGAAAGAATAGTTGAATACCTGTATGAAACTATTGAAAAAAATTATAAAACAGATGAAAACTATAAAACGGATGAGAACTATAAAATAGATGAGAACAACCAAAACCGCACAAATAGTTAACTGCTATTCTTTTAATTTCTTTAAATTAATTCTTATTCCTGTCTTCCCTTGAAAATCTTCATAAACCTTACGGAGAAAATTGATCTTATCTTCATCATGATGGTGGACTGCCAGCACATTATGCCCTATGGCAAAAGGGAAGATGTATCCTAAAGATGCAAGCAAGGAACGGATGTGACCATCATTTCTACTGCTTTCAAAGATAAGAGGCGGTTTTGACTGCACCAGCAGTTGTTTCATCCCCATGAGAGCATCGTATTCTGCCCCTTCCACATCCATCTTTATGAAATCTGCATGCGGGACAAGGGAATCAACAGGCACTACCTCCACAAGCTCGTATCGTGCACCTTTTCCCATAAGACTGTTTCCGCCAAAACAATTTTTTTCATAATACAGCTTTGCTTTCTTCTTCTCCTCGCCTACAGCAACACGATGCACAACAATATTTCTCGCATCATTTACATCTATATTTTTTAAGAACAAGTCGTAGGATCTTTTGGTTGGCTCAAAGGCAATAACTTTTTTTGCGTTACGTATTTTTGAGGAGTAGATCGAATAAAAGCCGAATGATGCGCCAATATCCAGAACAATGGAGTTTTCATTCACAAAAAAATCAAACAATGGAAGAAGCCTTTGGAACGTTTTTTTATTTGTAATGTAATATGGAACTACCTGAGGATCAATAATAAATTTCATGCCAAGACGGGGCAGTATTTTAGGATGGAATACTTTCCATTTTAAAGTTGCAAGAGGAAAAACAATTCTCTTTGAGACGAATTTTTTTATGTTTTCCATGCTCGTTCTTTATTTCTTATTTTTTTAATGTATGCCTTCATAAGAGCCGATCTCACTAGATAAAAGCGGTGGGCATCATCTTTGTAGCAACAATAGCTCTCTTTCCTCTGCTTATCTGATGATCGACTCTAATAATCGTCTGCTTTTCTGAATTTCTTCAAGATAGCCATATTCTTTGCGCATCATCAGCTCAACAGTTATGTAGGGGTCATTCTTTAGTGACCGGACCCATTGGCGATGGTCGAGCCTGTCTTCTACAGCATGACCGTCGATGGTTCCTTTAAATCCCAGGGGAAGGGCCTCCCCGACTAAAGGCAATTTCTCACCATCCTGGTACTGGCAGAAATCTGAGCCAACCGCATGCACTGTATCTGGCTGTACCTGTAATAAAAAAGCAGCAATTTTTTTCTTCACCACATCGCAAAAGAAATCAGGATCTTTCCTAGTTGCCTGCATCATCTTCCACTCCATCTCCCTCCTAAATGCTTTCCGATCCCCACTGGCAAGATATCCTGTCTTAAAACCGGCATAGAATTGCTGAAACACTGTCGTGATCGCCAGATGATCTACATCAAACGTCAGCCCGATAGATGGGCAATATCGCTTAAAATACAAAAAATGCTCCGCATCGCTAATCACCGGCTCATTTTCAAAGCAGATGTTAGTCCAGCAAGGCACATTTTCTAGACATAAAGTTACTCCCCGATCATTATACTCTTGAAAGCGTCGTGCGGTTCTTTCTAAAACGGTAAATCTATCCTCACGTAACGAGTTATAAAAGCCAAGATGAATTACTAGGTAAGGCACCTGATGATTCCAGGCAAAATCTAGTAGTTCCTCCAACTTTGCAAAAGAAGCCTCTCCCACTTCTCCAGAATCACAAAAATTTATTATTTTTTTTCCAGACTCGGTATCAACCGTATGCGGCATATGAATCGAAATAAGTTTCATCTCTGTCTGCAACAAAGAAGCTAAATTTTCATCACCGCGAATATAAGCCTCGTAGTAAGGAAATTTCTTATCTTTAAACCATCCTAATTGCTGTACACCGGATTTAACTACTAGTTTCATATCTTATTTTTAAGTAGTTTATTAATA
>Ga0208375_1004811_pt1 | contig 10371 bp, 7 predicted proteins | sample RifOxyD1_FD_184038 | JGI IMG/M metagenome (GOLD analysis project Ga0208375, IMG submission 184038) | Soil microbial communities from Rifle, Colorado - Rifle Oxygen_injection D1 (SPAdes) | ecosystem: Environmental > Terrestrial > Deep subsurface > Rock core/Sediment | place: Rifle, Colorado...
CGGAGAACAAAGCGCGCCAAGAAACGACCATACCGCGCACCAGACCAGCGCACCGCGCGCCCACATCCAGAGCCCCAGCGCCGCAAAAAAAAGCATCATTACATCCGGAGATGCGCGCGAAACGAAAACAGTGTTGGGAGCCGGAAGCATCAAAAACCACGCTGCGGCGAAGGCCGAGCAAACCGGATCAATGCCAAATCCATTGCGGCATGCACCATAGAGCGCAAGCCCGGCCGCAACAAAGAAAAAAGCTGCCAGCAAAGGATAAACCAAACCCAGCCTGATGCCGGTAACGGAGTGCGCTACTCCGATCGTGAAATAATATAAACCGGCATGAGCCACTTCGGGGCTGGCCTTGACGGCCGGTGTGATATCGGATGCGCTCCAGCCGGACCAGCCGGCTTTTGCAAGACGCTCCATCACTTGATGATACGGCTGAGCGCCATAATCGAATTTGCTGAAATGACTGTAATTCTTCGTTGCCGCAAGAACGGAAATAAAAAGCACGGCCGCAACAAGCACGGCATCGCGGCCCAGTGCCGCATCAACGATGCCTGAAAGAAACTCTCCGGCAACACCGGATTTACGCCGCTTTTTTACGGATTTCCACCACACGCTCCGAGAATACACCCTGGTCAAAGCCGATGGTAGAGGAAATAATGTAGGCAGGCTTGCCTTGTGATTCGAAATAAGTCCTTATGATGAGTTCCGAGATTATCCCGAGACCGAGAAACTGCACTCCCATCATTGACGTTATGATGGCAAGAATGAAAAGCGGATTGCGGTGCACCCAGACGCCAAGACCGAATTTCTGGTAGAGTACAAAACCGGCACAGCAAAGACCAAGCGTCATCATGGCAATGCCAACCCCGCCGAACACATAAACAGGCTTCGTCTGAAAACCCTTGATGAACCAGATTGTCATCAGGTCAAGAATCACCTTGAAGGTCCGTGCAATCCCGTATTTCGACTTGCCCGCCACCCTCGGACGGTGATGAACGACATACTCTTCAACGCGATTGCTGAGATTCTCGGCCATGACGGACAAGAACCTGTGCATCTCGCCATAAAGCCTGAGTTCTGAAACAATCTCCCGCCTGTAAGCCTTGAGCGAACAACCCATATCGTGCAGTTTTGTGCGCGTGACAAATTTGATGAGCGCGTTTGCGATCCTTGATGGTACCGTGCGGTAGAAATAGTTGTCCCTGCGGTTTTTTCTCCAGCCCGCCACGAAATCACAGCCACCCGTGATTTTTGAATACATGGGTATTATATCTGAAGGATCGTTCTGCCTGTCGGCATCCATCGTGATTACGACTTTGCCGACGGCACATCTGAACCCGGCATCGAAAGCGGCGGACTGCCCTGCGTTTTTCCTGAAAAACACGCCTCTTACAAACAATTTTTCACGCGAAATGCGTTCGATTGCCGCCCGGCTGCCGTCAGTGCTGCCATCATCCACGGCAATGATCTCGTATTTTCCGGCAAGCGGAGCCAGCACGCATTCGATCTCGTCAATAAGCGGACCGATGTTTTCAACCTCATTATATACGGGCAGGATAATGCTCAGCTCCATAAAAGCTTATCGACCGTACCCGGTTACTTTTTGATGCTCAGTGCGTCATAGACTGCCAGATTTCTGAATATTAGGGTATCCTTGACTACAAAGGAGAACGAAACTTGCCCTCCAGGAAAATAAAAGCCACTTTTGTCATGCCGTGTCTAAACGAATCCCGGACCCTTCCAAAACTACTTGAAGAATGCAACGAAGTGTTTACAGAAGACGCTCTCGCCGACTGGGAAATACTTCTGGCCGACAACGGCTCCACGGACGGATCCCGGGAAATAGCCCGCAAACACGGGGCCCGGGTCGTGGATATTCCGCGCAAAGGCTACGGTTCCGCGGTGCATGGCGGAATTATTGCCGCCGAAACGACCTGGGTCGCCTATGCGGACGCCGACGGCACCTACAGCCCGCGTGATGCCGTGAAACTCCTTCACTCGGCCGTAAAATACGACGCCGATCTTGCCATGGGATCAAGGATCACGGGCACCATACACAAGGGTGCGATGCCGCTGTCGCACAGATATCTCGGCACGCCGGTGCTGTCGCTGCTCATCAGACTTTTATACGGCATCTGCATAACCGACTGCAACTCGGGTATAAGATGCCTCAAAAAGGAATCCTTTGTAAAATGGCGCATTAAAAGCCGCGGAATGGAATTCGCTTCGGCCATCCTTATCAAGGCCGCCAACCACGAAGCCAATATCATCGAAGAGCCCGTCATGCTCCGTCGCGATCTCAAGGGCCGTACACCGCACCTTCGCGCCTGGCACGACGGCATGAGACACCTTCTGGTCGTACTTGCCGGCGCCCCATGGCTTTTCTGGTACTCCGGAATAACCATGCTGCTGCTGTCGGTGGCAACCGCGATCCCATGCATCTGGGGGCCGTTCAAGGTCACGCCCTGGTTCGGTATTTTCGGCGCTCATACCATGGCAGTCAGCATTACCATCGGATTTTTTGGTTCCCTTTGTTTCAATATGGCACAGCTTATTTACGTCCGGGCCCCTTCAAGGCGCCCCATCCCGGACCTTGCCTTCAGGCTTCTCAACATTCCCGAAGGCCTTCTCTTCTGGCTCCTCGTATCATGCGCGGCCACGTTCGGAGCCGCGGTCTTTTACCTGTTCTACAGATGGTATCTGGCCGATTTCGGAGGCATCAACTTCATCAAGCTGGCCATGTTCGCGGTTTATTTTGCGGTTGTGCCCACTTCGCTGATCATGGGCGTTTTTCATGCACATCTCGACAAGCGCGTCGATGTTTAATAATGTCCAGACATGAACACGACACCGCAAATCCTGATCTGTGACGACGACCAGCTCTTTCATGTTTCCGTAAAACATTCGCTCAAGGGAAGAGCTGATTGCCGCTCGGCAATGAACGGCGACGAAGCTCTTCTGATAATCAAAAACCACCGCATCGATCTTCTGCTTCTTGACATACACATGCGAAACACCAATGAGGGTCTTCAATACATTCCGAAGTTCAAAAACGCCGACCCGGATATGTCTATTGTAATTGCAAGCGGATCGTCGGATTTCAAAACCGTCCGCGAAGCCATGCGGCTGGGCGCGATGGATTATGTCCACAAGGGCAGCGCCGAAGACGAGCTTTATCACGCGATCCAAAGAGTGCTTGAACAGCGCAAACTCCAACGCATGAGCCAGCAGCGCAGTTTTGAAGTCTCCGAAAGCCAGCGCAAACAGCAGCTCATCGGTTCCTCACAATCGGCCGTGGCGCTGAGGCGTTCGATCGACCGCGTACGAGGGAGCCCGGCCAACGTGCTCATCACCGGAGAAACCGGCACCGGCAAGGAAATCGTCGCAAGACAGCTCAGGCGCATGCTCCCGGACGGGACGCCTGAACCGTTTGTGGCCGTGGATTCATCGACGATTCAGAGTTCAACGGCCGAAAGCATTCTTTTCGGCCATGAAAAGGGGGCGTTCACGGGCGCCGAAAAATCCGTCAAAGGCATTTTCGAGGAGGCCGACGGCGGTGTTGTCTATTTTGACGAAATCGCCAACATGCCGCTCGAAATCCAGGGCAAACTGCTCAGGGTGCTCCAGGAAAAGGAAATTTGCAGGCTTGGATCAACCCGTTCCATGAAACTGGAATTCAGGGTGCTTGCCGCCACCAACCGGGACCTGGAAGAGCTTTGTAAAACCGGCCAGTTCAAATACGACCTGTTTCAGCGTCTCAGCGTTCTGCCTCTCGCTATCCCGCCGCTCAGGGAACGCCAGGAGGACATTCCCGCGCTCCTCAATCACTTTGCGGCAATGCACGCCCCAGGCAGGGCCCTCGGCTTCACCCGCGAAGCGGTTGATCTTCTGGGCGCGCACACCTGGCCGGGCAACATCCGCGAGCTGGCAAACGTGGTTGCATATGTTGCCGTCATGTCCGATTCGGACGAGATAGACGTCGCCGACCTGCCCCCTAAACTCCGTGACTGCGTGCTTGCGGCGGGACGGCCGGCGCATCCGGCGATTGACGAATCTGCAAGCTTTTACGACCAGATCTCTGTTCATGAATGCGAGATTCTCCGCCGCGAATACGCAAAACACGGCGGCAACGTCAGCAAGATGTCGCTTGCGCTCGGCATGGACAGGTCACACCTCTATACCAAACTGCGCGAGCATGGCATCCACGGGGCAAGGCCCGCAGTCAAAGGAAGCTGAAAAGCGGCATTCCGAAGGATATGCCGGCGCTACGCATGTAGATCCGGTCTCTTTCATCGGGTGATTCGTGCCAGCTTATATAATTGATCTCTGCAAAATAGGAAGACCCCCATCTCACCCAGAGATTATAATAAGATTTTTTATCGATAAGCGGATAGACAAAGGCCCCGAACGCAAGATTGCAGCGCCGTTTGAACGCATCGCGGAATATCACTTCCACCCCCTGGGGGAACCCGAAGCTGGTATGCACCTTGCCTCCGTATTTATAAACAAGCCCGTGGCCTCCAAGCATGACATTAAGGGAAAGTCGGCGGTCAAGAACCCTGATCGATTCATAATTCACGTAAACACCGAGATCGGTATTCCACGATGAATGCGCAACCGTGGCATTGAACGCCACAAGCCTCATGGTCTCTAGTATGAAATAACTTACATACATCGTTGCCACGGGGGCATAGGTATCGGCGGCATGCCCTTTGGCGTCATAATAATACGTATAAGGCCCCAGCCCCACCCCCATGTTTCCAAGCCGCATTTTTTCGGCAATGCCATACGATATCTTCATCCCGTGCAGGCCGGACCTGAGCGTGATACTGCCAGGTTTTGACCGGAGGCGGAGCCGCCACACATAAGGCTGCGCCGGCGTAATGGCTACACCTTCCGTACTGACATTTTCACCGCCGTTTTCCCAGAAAACAAACATCTCAAGGCTCGTCACACGGTGCGAATCGCCTTCGGCAAAAACCTGGCGGCAGCCGATATAAACCCACTCGTCGGGGCGCGCCCCCGTGGAACTTGCAGACACCATTGACGAAGAACAGCTGTGATCCACAAAAACCAGGGCATTATCGCGTTTCTTTGCCGGTTTGAACCTGATCCTGAGTTCACCGGTCATTTCCCCCGCTCCGGGCCGCCGCACGACAACCCTGATTGCATTATGAGCTCCGGAGACCAGGGCCACCGGAAGCTCAGCCGTACCCCGCGCGCCCTCCACGGCCAGCGCCTGCACAAAACCACCGTTCACCAGTTGCCCGCCCGTGGTGTTTTCGACCGAGACAATCAGGCTCCCGCGCGGCAACAGAAATACCTCTCCCGACCTGACCCACTCAAAGCTCCTGCGTCCCAGCCTGTATTCCACGCCCGGCACCGGCCGGCCCACCCACTCCACCGTAAAATCCGCCGCCGAAAAATCCACCGGTTCGAAAGCTGTCGGAACGGTTTCGGAAAGCGCCTCGGCAAGAACCGATTCGGGAAGCTGGTGCACAGACGCCCTGGCCGGGGACAGGCCGACGCCAAGCCACGCCACTACAGCCGCAAACACCACCGGAAGCATCGTCCTTTTAACCAGCGCGCCGTTCATCTTACGTTCACTTCCTTCAGGAATATCTGGTCAAGAGCGTTGGCAACATATCCGGACACACGCGGCTTGATAAGCGTGGTGTTCGCCTCGAAGAACATCGGCACGACAATCACGTTGTCATGAACAAGCATCTTCTGCATTTCGAGATATGCCATGTATCTTTCCTTCTTGTCCTTGATGCCGCGGACTCTCATGAGTTTTTCATCATAAGCGGGATTGTTCCAGGCCGACCTGAAATTACCCGAACTTCCCAGAAACAGCATCAGGAACTGGTCCGGATCAGGATAATCCGAGCCCCAGCAGCCGTTGAACATGTGAAACGCCCCCATCTCCCGCTGGATGGCGAAGGCCCTGAACTCAAGCGCCTGGATGACGACCTCGATGCCAAGATGTTTTTTCAATTCCTCTTTTATGAAATTGGCGATTTTCACGAATCTGTCGCGGTTGCTGGACAGGTACTCAAGCGTTATCCGTGAAGGATTGATTCCGGATGCGACAAGTTCCCGCTTTGCGCGCACCGGATCGTACGGAATTGCGGAAGACGGCTTGAGCCCCAGCGGGGAAAACATGTCGGTCGGAATGAGCCAGTCGGCCGGCCGCTGTCCTCCATGCAGGAGTTCCAGGATTTTTTTCTTGTCAATTGACATCGCGATCGCGCGCCTCAGGGTCTCATTCGAAACCGGATATTTTTTGGCAGTAAAACCAAAAAAGCAGGTCTTCCAATACGGGATTTTCTTGAGCTCACCCGATTTTTCGTACTTTTTCAAATCAAACAGCGCGATGTTACTCAACAAGTCCAGTCCACCCTCGTCATATTTTTTCTGGGCATCCCGGTCGTCAAGCACGACAAGAGCGACTGCTTTTTTTATGTTGCCGCGCGTGCCGTAGTAATACGGATTGGGACGCATCACGATCCTGGTGTCCGCATCCCTTTCGGTAATCATGAAGGGACCGGCCGAGACAATTCTGCCCGGAGAATCCCAGCTGTCGCTGTATTTTTTCACCACGTCCTCGCGGAGCGGAAATGTGGCCCAGACCGTAAGCATGAACAGCCAGTGTGCCACCGGTCGTTCGAGCCGCACCTCAAGCGTGCTGTCGTCAAGGGCCTTCACGCCGACTGAATCAAAATTCTTGAGTTTGCCCTTGTAATAATTTTCAGCATTCAGGACATCAAAAAGATAATTGGCGTTTGAGATGGCCGTTGCCGGCGCAAGAAGCTTCTTCCAGCTGAAAACAAAATCCTTTGCCTTGACGGGCACGCCATCGGTCCATCTCGCTCCGGGCCTGATGGTGAAGGTATATTTCCTTCCATCAGGGCTCATGCTCCACTTGGAAGCAATCGCAGGCGAAATACTGAAATCCTTTTCAAGCCTGACCAGGCCCTCCATTATGTTCCGGATAATTGCCAGCTGCTGCGAGGAATACGCCCTGTGCCAGTCAAGCGAACCCGGATCATAAGGTATCCTGAAGGTGAACGTGGATGCCGGACTGTCAACCGGAACCGTCTGCGAATAACCGCTGACGGCCAGCAGACCTGTCATGACTGAAAAAATCCCGCGCAGAATCACTCTTTTTTCCCTGCAAATGTCTTGAGTTTTTCGATCATCTCTTTTTCTTCGTCACTGTAACCGTCCGGCACAAGCACGGTGCAGGCGATATTGCTTTTTTCCAGGCCAGCCTTGATTCCAGGCGCATGAGCCCCGCCGAAAACCACTGCAATCTCCCCCTGTGGCGCGGCCTTGACCGCCGCAACAACCGATTCATTGCGTTTGTCGATAGATTCCAGGATTTTTTTTATGGCCACCTTCAGCTCGCTCCTCAGCTTCCAGAGCGCCTGTTCCACCCTGGTGTCTTCCGGCATTTTATAAAGTTTGATCACGCCGTCAAGATATGGTTTTGCGCGCATGGTGTCGTTTTTGTACTGGTCAAGCCTTGTCATGAAACCAATCACGCCCCTGGTGTCCGAAAACGCCCGGAGATTTTCCTTGATAAGTGCGGGATCATCACCGCACAGGGTTTTTATCCTGTCACCATGCCGCGCCTCTATCTTCATCGGCACGCTGGTTATCACGGCGGCAAAATCACCACGACCTGACACGGCCTTGAGATCAGCAACCGTCCAGCCGTTGAATTTGAGCGCGGAGCCGGCCGCAATTTCGCCGCTGCACCCTTCGGCTATCACGGCGGCAAGTTTTCCGCCTTGCACCCATTTGTCGAGCTGTCCGAAAATGGCCGCTTGGTTGCGCGCTTGAGATGCCTCTTTTGGTGGTTTTGTCCTGGTATCCACGGAACCGTCAAGATGCCATTGTTTGATCAAAAAAACGTGCCTGCCCGGGGCGGCGGCACCTTTCAACACACATTTGTCATCGATTTTTGCGAGTGCCGGGTCGACCGGCGGCGATGCCCAGGACTGGGCAGAAAAAATGCAAGTCAACGCCGCATATAGACAAATAAACTTGGACATGGTCCCCCCTCATCGCGGATCACACCCCGAAGGGTAGCTTATGGTATTGCTTACAGTCAACAGTTGGCTATGATGTATCAATGACAATAAACACTCCAAAACCAGTTTCACAAGAATCCTGGAAATTCCCGCGCGAGTTCTGGACCGCCAACGTCATGGAACTCTTCGAGCGCGCCGCTTATTACGGTTTTTTCATCGTTCTCACGCTTTATCTCACAAACATTGTCGGCTTCACCGACAAGGAAACCGGCTATATCGCCGGAATTTTTTATGCCGTACTGTATCTGCTTCCACCCTTTGCCGGCATAATCGTCGACCGGATCGGATTCAAAAGAGGGCTGGTCCTGGCATTCGGACTGCTGACGGTCGGCTATTTCTTCCTCGGAGTCTTCCATTCAAAATCCGCCGTAATATTTTTTCTTGGCGTTCTGCTGGTCGGTGCGGCATTCATAAAACCCCTTATCACGGGCACTGTCGCCAAAACCACAAACGAGGCAAACCGTGCCCGCGCCTTTTCGCTGTTTTACTGGGTGGTCAACATCGGCGCATTCGGCGGCAAGACATTCGTTCCGTACATCCGGCAGGGGCTCGGGCTGGCCCAGGTAAATTATTTCTCTGCCGCCATGGCATTTGCCGCAATGCTGTTTGCGATATTCTTCTTCAAGGAAATGGAAGCCCCGTCTCAAAACAAGACCTTCAAGGATGTCATGCGGTCACTCAAGGCGATATTTACCCAGCCCCGCCTGGTGGCGCTTACCCTCATTGTCGCCGGCTTCTGGATTATCCAGCAGCAGATGTATGCCACCATGCCCAAATACGTGATCCGGCTGCTCGGCGAAAATGCCAAACCCGAGTGGCTCCCGAACGTCAATCCGTTCATGGTCGTGATCAGCGTGGTATTCGTCACGCAGTTCATGAAACGCTACAAGGCCGTAACATCCATGCTGGTCGGCATGATGCTCATGCCTATTTCGGCACTGGCAATGGCCATGAGCCAGACGCTTGAGGGGTTTACGGGGCCCGAAGTGTCCATCTTCGGGCTTTTCATCATGCATCCGCTTACCGTCATGATGATAATCGGCATTGCAATACAGGGTTTTGCCGAGTGTTTCATCTCGCCGAGGTTTCTTGAATATTTTTCGGTGCAGGCCCCCAAGGGCGAAGAGGGCCTCTATCTCGGTTTCAGCCATCTACACTCGTTCTTTTCGGCGCTGGCGGGCTTTATCATGTCCGGCTATCTGCTTGATGCCTACTGCCCGGACCCAAAAACGCTGCCGACCGGCATCACCGAAGTCCAGCGCGCGGCCTACTACTCGGGCGCGCACAGGATCTGGTACTTTTTTCTTGCGATCGGATTTATATCAGCCGTGGCACTGCTTGTCTTCAAGCTGGTGACCGACAAGAGGGACCGGACAAAAGCTTGAATCCGCCCTTCTAGCGCAAAAGCCGCACCTGCGCAGCGGCTTTTTGTTCAAAACCATGCTCTTCGGCGACAATGAACGCCGGTCGGCGTTTGACTTCATTGAAAATCCGCGCGAGATACTGACCCACGATGCCGAGCGCCAGAAGCTGTATCCCTCCAAAAACCACAAAAACCGTGCTGAAAGCGGTAACCCCGGGAATCCCGGGACGGCCTGAAATCTTTACCGCCATCCATGCAAACCCCATGAAAAATCCGGCAGCCATCATCACCGCTCCTGCCGCAAGAATCAGATGGAGCGGAAGCATTGAAAAACCGAAAATCCCGTCCAGCCCGACCTTGATCGATCCCGTCCAGCGGTTGTATTTGGTCGTACCGCAGGCTCTGGTGACGCGGTCGTATTCCACCGCCGCATGCTTGAATCCGACAAGACCGGTAAGCCCGCGCAGAAAAAAATCCGAGTCACCGAGACGCACCACATGCTTGACAACCCTTGAGGACATAAGCCTGAAATCACCGGTATCCCTCGGAATCGGAACCCGTGCCAGAAGCGATATCACCCGGTAACCTGCATGCGCCACAAACGAGCGGACGGGATTTTCCCCTTTCTTGCTGCGTCGGCGGGCGTAGACAACATCATTGCCTTCCCGCCACTTGCGGATCATCTCCGGTATGAGGGCGGGCGGGTCCTGCAGGTCTGAATCCATCACCACGCAGGCATCGCCCTTTGCATAAACAAGTCCGGCCAGCGTACATGCAGCTTGGCCGAAACGGCGCGACATCACCAGCATGCGGACACGTTTGTCTGAAGACATGAGTTCACATATCGCGGCGCGGGTTCTGTCTTCACAATCATGCTCGCATGGATCAAGCGCAAAAATTATTTCA
>Ga0208375_1004812_pt1 | contig 10369 bp, 13 predicted proteins | sample RifOxyD1_FD_184038 | JGI IMG/M metagenome (GOLD analysis project Ga0208375, IMG submission 184038) | Soil microbial communities from Rifle, Colorado - Rifle Oxygen_injection D1 (SPAdes) | ecosystem: Environmental > Terrestrial > Deep subsurface > Rock core/Sediment | place: Rifle, Colorado...
AGGTAGTGAATTATTGAGGAAAGCAATGAAGCAGTGGCCAGATATACTACGAGAGGGCAAGATTGCTAAGATTTTTCAGTGAGATAAATTAATTTTATTTCCATCTTTTAGGCTAAAAACATCTTTATTTGCTTTATAACCAAGATCTAAAGCAAGTTCTTCAAAACTTTTAAACATAACATTATCTCCTTGGCAAGGAATAACTATTTTCGGCTTTACCATTTTAATAAAGTCATGCATATCCTCGCGCGCCAGGTGTCCTGAAACGTGAATATCCTTAAAGATTCTAACTTTTTTTTGTATTAATTTTTCTTCTACTTTAGCCCTGTTAGCTATGTTAACTTCAGCTGGTATAGTCTTGTTTGAAAAGATAACGCTGTCTTCTTTTTCAAGTTTAAAAGGCAGGGTTTGATTAACCATTTTTGTTAATACAGCTTTTGGCTCTCCTTGTCCGCCAGTGCATATAATAGTATACTTCTCTTTTTTCTGTTTTTTTAGTTTATTCAATCTCTTTTTTATCATATTTCCATAGCCAACTATTTCTGCATGGTCCGATATGTTTGTAAGTCCTAAATTCTCAGATGCTTGAATATATTTCATCAAGCTCCTTCCTAAGAAAATTGGTTTCCTGCCTAATTTTAATGAAAAATCCGCTATTGATTTTAACCTGGCAATATGCGAAGCAAATGTCGCTGCAACTATTGCATTATCTGAATTTTCTGTCCCAAGCATTACGTCTTTAAGCATTTCTCTAGCCACAATCTCAGGAGGAGTTTTTGTATTTGATGTTGAATAAATACTATCCATTATTAAGGCAATGACATTTTCCTCTCCAATTTGATTTAATCTTTTGTAATTAGGTTTCTGTCCTAATACTGGATTGTTGTCTAGTTTAAAGTCGTTAGCGTAAAGAACAGTTCCTTTCGGAGTATGGATTGCCACGATAGAAGTTTGTAAAGTTGAATGTGTAATACCAATTAATTCTATTTCAATATTTTTTGAAACTCTAATAGACGAGTTATTATTTAATGGTTTTAGTTGATTAGGAATTTTTATTCTATCATCTTTTAACATTGTTTTTATTATTTCAATTGTCATTGGATTTGAAATTATAGGAGCATTGTAATAAGGAGCAAGGTAAGGCACGGCTCCGCAGTGATCTAAATGGCAGTGAGAAGGAACTATAGCTTTCACCATATGCTTGTACTTCTCTATAACTCTATGGTCTGGGACAATTCCATATTTTATTAGTTCGTTAGTATGAGCATATGCTTTGTGGCCTCCATCTTCCTCAAAACTAACCACTTTTGGAATGTAAAGACCCATATCAAGAATTACAGCTTCATCACCAACCCTAAGGAAGGACATATTTTTTCCAACTTCTCCATATCCTCCTACAGGTATGAATTCTATTTCCATCTGATATTTTGCAGCGTAATAAGTTTATAAAACTATCTCGTCATTTAGCCTTATATCAAAGTTAGGATGAGCTTCTAGCACATACATGGCTTTTTCTTTAGGGGCAAGTAATGGTTGGAAAGGATAGGCTAGTTTAACATCAACAACTTTTTTATTTTTATTAATCCAGGCTATTCTTACCGGATAGAACACAAAAAACATGTGTATAGCATGATAACCTTCATTGTTAAATTCAAATAGTAAGTTTTTCCTTTTAGAAAACATCAATCCTATTAATTTAGAGGTAAATGTATTGCATAATTTAACATCTAATTTTTTATTATTTATTTTAATTTTCACTTAGACCTTATTCTTATCTTTCTTGCTTTTTCTTTAGCTTTTTCTTTTTTCGGAATTGTTATTTTTAATACTCCATCTTTGTAATCAACTTCTGTATTTTCTGAATCTACAGTTGCTGGTAATTGTAATGCCCTATAGAAGCCGGAAAATGCTCTTTCTTGTTTATAATAACCTTCCTTTACAGTCTTTGTCTCTCTTTTTTTATGCGCTTTTACTTCCAGCAGATGGTCCTTAACATGGATCTGTACATCTTTTTTATCAACCCCCGGCATATCAAGCTTAACTATTATAAAATCCTCTGTTTCTTGCATATCCAAGGGGGGGGTTTTCATTGAACTTATTTCTTTAAAATTTTTAAAGGCTGGGTTTTGAGAGAATCTATCAAAGACTTTATTCATCTCTTTTCTCATTCTGTTGATTTCATCAAAAATATCATCAAACATTCTACCACCTCAAATCTTTTAGTGATTCTCTTTTTATTAATTTTGTTATTATAAAGGCTAAAAATTGGGCTATGAAATTAACTGTGAATATTGCTATAACCCACATGAGGACTGTATCAAATAAAGCCATAGTATCCCTCTAGTTATATCCTTAATAAATTTTTTCTTAGCCTAAAATTGATTTAAATACTGCAAAGGGTTGTGCTCCTTCTACCTTTTGATCATTTACGAAGAAGATAGGCGTGGATGATTTTACGATGCTTTGCATCTGAGCGTTGTTGCCTAGGCGCTATATTTATATATGTTAGTTGATTAAGTCAAGATAAAATGAAGAGATTCAAAAAACAGGGTTATCAAGCTTATGAGACAAATGATGGAGAGAAGAAGACAATCCATTCTCGAATAGGAGAGAAAAAATATGGTTTCGAAAAAATACCCCACCATTTTGTAATCCATCATATTGATGGCAATAAAGATAATAACCAGTATTATAACTTGATTCTGCTTCATAAAAAGGATCATAGGAGAATTCATCTTACGAAGAGCTTGATAATTAAATCTGTTAAACCCAGCGAAGAAGAAAGTGCGTCTGATATCGAGGTGGAAGAAATTGCCCAAAAAAGCTATTATTGTATTGGCTGCAATAGGGAAATAAAACAAAGAGGAAGATGTTTGCCCTGCAATATGGAAGCAAAAAGAAAAAGAGATGCTCAAGATAAAAGAAAGGAATCACATGAGTGGTAATTAGGCAATTATCTTATATAAAATGTCGTGACGCGAGAGAAACTTATATTATTATTCTTAACCTAAAATTGATTTAAATACTGCAAAGGGTTGTGCTCCTTCTACCTTTTGATCATTTACGAAGAAGATAGGCGTGGATGAAACACCTCTCTTTGTAGCTTCAGCAATATCTAACCTAACTCTCTCTGACATAACTCCGCTATCTAAGCAGGCATCAAATAAAGTAGTATCTAATCCTATCTCTTTTGCATAGGATTTTAGATTGGATTTGGATAATTTGTCTTGTCTTTCAAATAAGATATCCTGATATTCCCAGAACTTGCCTTGATCTGCTGCACATTCACTCGCTTCTGCAGCCTTAAAAGCAAAGCCATGTATTCTGGTAAGTGGAAGATGCTTATAGATGAATTTTGCCTTTCCAGCGTTTATATATTCAGCTTCTAATTGTAGAAGCGTTGTTGACCAGAACTTCTCACAGAAAGGGCATTGGAAATCTGAAAATTCAATTATTGTTGAAGGCGCGTTCGGATCACCTTTTATATGCTCTTGTTGAGGTAATAATGGCGTATAGTCTGGTTTGTTGAATAAGGGTATTATACCAAAGTAGATTATTAAGATTAGAATCAAGGCTATTATAGAATAAAATATATATTTCTTGAATTTTATTTTTGGTTTTATAGACTCTTCTTTTATCCCATGCTTTGCCTTATTGTGCTGATTCAAGGCATCTTTAGTATCAAAAGTCTTGTTACAAAGCTTGCATTCAAATATTCCCACAATTCATGCTTTAGATATTTAGTATATAAATTTAGTGTTTAAAAAAAGAAAAAAAATAAAAGAATTACTCGTATGTACCACTTGTTTTCAAATTTAGTGTGTGGCTTGTTCCACCAGTTACAGAATAAACAACTGCTACATCTTCTTCTTTATAACAGTTTCCTGCTGTTCCTGCAGTTACTCCGCCTGCTGCTGATGTTACTGATTGTGCTGCCCCGCCTTTAGCCAAGGTTACTGAAACAGCTGTACCACCTATAGATGTTACTGACACATCATCTGGAGCTCTATTTTCCATAACTAAAGTTACTGCTCCATTAGCAAGAACTTTATGGTCTGTAATAGCAACATTTTGTCCAAGAGCGCCACTTACTGATTTTCCACACTCTTTTCCACCAATGTAAACCCATAGAAGACCGCCAATTATGACAATAGCCAATAAAGCCCAGCCATAAGTCATCAAGAACTCCATAGCTGCTTGTCCTCTTTTTCTATTCATTTAGCTTTCACCTCTTTTGTTTTAATTAGATTATGTTAGAAATGAGAGGGATTTTTAATATATAAAGTTAACTATTTAAACTAACAAATATAGGGTTGCTAATGTGGGAAAAATAGAGGTTAAAGGGCAGGCTGCTTTAGAGTATTTGTTTGTAGTAGGCTTGATTTTGCTTGTTTTAGTACCTATATTTTCCTTGTCTTTTAGCAGAACTAATGTCTCAACTACTTTGAGCGACGCATCACTTGCTGTTAATTTGATAGCCAAAACAGCAGATGAAGTTTATTTCTTAGGTCCTGGAAATAAAAATACAATAGATGTTTCTTTTCCATCTTCTATATCTTACATTAATATTAGTGCTAAAGAGATTACAATTAAGCTTAACCTCTTTGATGATGGTACAGAAGTTTCTCAGTTAAGTAAAGCTAACCTAAGCGGAAGTTTATCAACCTTCAAAGGAATTCATGTAGTCACATTAGAGCATCTGGATTCTGGGATTATCAATATAACTGAAAAATGAAAAAAGGGCAAGCAACTTTAGAAGCTTTAATTGCTGTAATATTGGCTATTGCAGCTTTTGCCTTTATAGCTTCTTTATCTTATGAAAAACAATCGGAAACTGCTGACACAGAAGCTTTTTTAGCTAAGAAGGATTTATGTTTAAAGGTTTCTAACAATATAAATGGCATTTTTACTTCTGGTGATGGTGCTGTTTCTAAAATAAAAGATACTTATTACGATGTTTTCTTTGATGGTCCTGGAAGAGAAATCTTTGTTGGGGATGCAAGATGCTCGATTCCTGTTGATAAGATTACAAATGGGATAAATTCAACATTTACTATCCCTAAAGGAGTTATGCAGGTTGAGAATAAAGATAATATTATTTATGTAAGTTCTAATTGCATTATTAATGCTCCTGAATATGCAGAAGTTGGAGATATTAATACATCTACAGCTAAAATAGTTACTTCTTTGGTAAAAGAAGATGATGATAAATATGCTGAAATAGGTTTTATTGGCATTCCTGGTGATGAAAGAGTAGGAAATTCTGATTTTTACTCTGGTGGTAATGAGGTTAAGATAGCTTATTTAAGATTAGGAACACATTGTACAGAGTCGGAATTAATGGCCTTATTAGGAGAATATTCTTGTGATAATTATGACGAAGATGTTGGCACTACTAAATGTGATATCTTCTTTAATGCAGAATCTATAGATGATTTCTTTGAAGATGAAATCTATGAAGATTATGGTATCTACATAATAGAGGATGTTCAAAATGCTGTTGGTAGTGATGAGGTTGAGATATTAAAGGATGAAGTTGCAGGAGGGAAATGGATGTTTTTCAGTGGTAGATTTGGTGATAGCGGATTAAAGTTTAATATAAGTTATTTTGATAATCAAGGAAATGCTCCTGCTACTGTGCAAAATTATACCAATCAATTTTTCCAATTACAAGAAGGAAGTCAGTATTATGGTACTAAAAAGCATATGGCTGCTACCAAGAATAATAGTATAGATAGTTATGTAACTATAGCCAGGTTTACTAATAGTTTTGATGCGATGTCTACATGGGACTATGGAAATGGATTTATCTTTTTCGTGAGTGATATATGTGAAGATGATATAGTAGAAGCTTTAAGATTATCTCTTGAAAAGATCATAGGATTAAAAGGTTCTGGATGGCTTTATTCAAGTTTTATTTTAACACCTCTGCTTAATTCTTTATCTGTTGAAAGTGCAGACTTCTCTATAAACCATAAAGTAAATGATACAAGCGTATATATAGCTAATATAACTTATAGGGATGTTGGAAATTGGATTGAGATATGCACTAATCTGACAGGCTCTTTAACAGAAAAAACAAATACCTGTAGTATCAATAATGTGATTGGAGATAGAGTTGAAACTATTGTAAGTTTTGACTCAACACCAAATGACTTTAAAGAAGCGTTTGTCGATGTAGAATCTATAAGAGTATGCTACAATGATACAATCTCTGCATAAAAAAGCTCAGATGAGCATGGTGGATTTGTTTATGGCTATTTCTATATTTATTATTTTGATTATAGCAATTGCCTCGCTTTGGTATAATTATAAAGTAAAACTGGCAGATGATTTTGCTTATGAGGATCTACAAGTAAAAGCGTTCCAAGTCTCTGATTTATTAGTCAAGAGTCCTGGAAATCCTTCTAAATGGGAGGATAATATCAGTAGTTTAGGCGTTATTGGTTTAGCCGAGAGTGATAGGGTTTTATCTAGGAATAAAGTTGAGGCTTTTGAAAATATCAGCCATAGTTTAGGCGTTAAAACTTTAAACTTAGGAGAATATAATTATTATTTCGAACTAGATAGTGCTAATGGCGGATTACAGCCTAATGGGAATATTATATTTACAATAAAGAGGTATGTGGTTTATGAAGGCCAAGAAAAAGTCTTTGAATTTACATTGTGGAAGTAGAGGTATTATCTTTACATTAGATACTTTCATAGCTGTGATAGTTTTTGTCTTATTACTTGGATTGTCTTCATATTATATAGGGTTATCTCAGGGATTAAGAGATGTTGATTTACAAACAATAAGAACTGGATCTGATATTCTGGCTTTGCTTGATTATAAAAATATACTGCAGACTATGAATGTTGATTTGATAGAGATTAACAGAGACAATGTTTTACCTGATCTTTACGATATGAAGATTAAAGCAGATTGCAAAGACTCCTCTGGTCATTCATCAGGCTCAATAGAAACTTCAGAAGAAATACCAGAAGACAAGTTTATTGGCAGTGGAAAAAGAGTTTTCATTAAAGATAATGATAATTACTGCATAGCGAGGTTTTTCATATGGACCAAGTAAGAAGAGGTGTTTTATTCACAGCAGGTATTGCTGGCATGATGATGGTAGTCTTGGTTTTTGCTCTTGTTATCTACAATAATGCTATAAACTCTAGAGAAAGAACTTCTGAAGTTGGTGTAATTGATAGGATTAGTGATTTAGAACTAAGCATAAAGAACAGTTTAAGGGATATTTTTAATTTAGAGGCTAACATAAATGTAACTATAGATGAAAAAAATGTTATATTCAATGAAGAGCTTCCTAATGATGAGGATGATGATTTTAGAGATAATATGAATGATTTTAAGGCTTATCTAGAACTGGAATTTAAAGAAAATCCTAAAGTAAAAATAAATGCAACTAAAATAACTGATAAATTGCCTCTAGTAATAAAGCCAAATAGCATTACTTATACTCATCCAAAAGGTTTTGGTGGAAAAGAGATAAATATTATACCAGAGGAATTTAATTTTAATGCTTATGAATTAGACTTTAATACAAAGGGGCAGTCTTCTGGCAATCTAAATCAGGATGAGGGGCATATTTGTAGTAGCGGAGGTTCTTGCAGACGATTAACAATCAAAACTAATAGTAACTTAAAATTTAACGAGACTGTTGATATGGGTGTAAGTAATAAGTTTATATTAGATATTGGTGTAAGTACTATAGTTATAAAGATACAAAACCCGGGAATATTAATTATAGAGAATAATGCTGGGAAAGTTGAAGTTAAGAGTAAGATATATTTGAACAAGCTTGATGATGAAAGAATCAGCATAGGTTATCCTGATAATATAATTGAGGTTGATTTAAGTAGTTTGAATATTTTTAAAAGGGGTACTGTAGATATAGCATATTAGAACACTATCTTAAGATAGTTACATAAGATTAATAAATCACAATTTAAGTATTGTGTAGTAGATAAAATAGGGGTGTTTAATGAATAAGTTTGTACTATTGTATTGGATTGGCGCTGTTTTTCTTATTACAGGTTCTTTTCTGTACAACTTACGTATAATAAATTTAATCCCCTTTGCTATTTTAGCCGTTTTAGGTACAGATAGTATGCTTACAGCCGTAGTTGATTTTAGGATAAGAGATTATTATAAGCCTAGAGAATTTAAGCATATTATTATATCGGAAATAGCTTTTTGGATAGGACTTGTAATTGCTTTTCTTGCATTTATAATAAGAAAAGAATTGCTATTTTTGGGGCTGGCAATAATGCTTATGTCTGTTTTTGAGTTTATACTGACACAGAAAAGCGGAGCAAAAAAAGGTATAAGCAAGGTTTTGTACAGAGAAGTTGAGAAAAAGAGAAAGTTTGTTAGTATTTATAAAATTTATTTAGCTACTTGGTTTTTATCTGCAATCTTAGTTGTTAGCAGTATATTGAATAACAAGTGGATTACGATTGCATTTGGCTTAGCCGGAATGTTATTAAGTTTTTTAGGTTATGAAAAAGCAAGAGTAAAACAAGCTGTTACTGCAAAAAAATCTTTGCTGAAAGAAAAGAATTATGTTTTATATGGCCTGATGTGGTTTGCAAGCGCTTTGTTAGTCCTTATTGCTTTTGCTAATGAAATGTATCTTACAACAGGCATTGGTTTGATGATGAATATATTATCTTCTTTAGGTTATCATGCTAATAAGCCAAAAACAGCTCATAAATTTTTAAAAAGAAAGACCCAAAGGCTGACTACTAGTATGCTAGCTGTTCTCGGCTTTTTAATAATTGGTTTAGGATTTATTTTATACAGTTTTAAGTTCATTAATATTATTTTATTATCTATTATAAGCCTTATTGGATTAATAACGATCCTAGTTCCACTTCTTCATTTTATAAAGTTCAAGAAGAAAAAAGTTGTTGAAAAAAGAATAAGGTTTGAGGGTAAAGTAAGGGATATTAAAAAGAAATTTTTATTTGCTTTAGAAATTGCATATCTAATTGGAGCAGCATTTGTAGCTTTGGGATTTATCTTATTCCAACAGCAGAAAATTAGTTTGAGGGGTTTGATTATTTTAGCTGTTCTAGGATTGCTGATTATTGTAATTACAGATCTTATAGTTTATAGAAAGAGGCATAAAAAAGTAATAAAAGAAAAAATTGAAAGTAGTCAAAGGGAAAAAGAAGTAAGAATTTATCAGTTAAAACCGATTAGAGGGGTTTCTCAGACCCAATTTGATGAATTAGTAAATTTAGTGAATAAAACTGGGATAGTCAAAGTATCTGAAGTTGCTAAAAAATTTGGTATTCCAAAGCAATTGGCAGAAGAATGGGGAAAAATACTTGAGGATCATAAACTTGTAACTTTACATTATCCAACTCTTGGTGAGCTGGAACTTAGGAAATGGAAGAAGTAATTGAAAAGTATGATGTCATAGCAGATGGAATTACTGTAGAGATCGGAATATTGGGTGGGAAAGGCAGATTAAGCAAATATAAGATTAAGTTACCAGATTTTAGCGCACCTACTTTAGCTTTATTAGATGAAGTAAAGCATGAATTATTAATAGAAGTCAGCATCTCTACAACAGAGATATTGGATCCTAAGGCTATCATTGAACTTAAGGAAAAGTTTAGGAAAAAAGCTATAGCGTTACTGGAAAAACATATTCCTGGAATAAAAGAGGAGAGCAAGAGGTATTTGGCTGGAAGATTAATGCAGGAAATGCTTGGTCTTGGTAAAATAGAATTTTTGCTAAATGATATCAATCTGGAAGAGATTGTAATCAACTCTATCCAAGAACCTATAAGAGTTTATCATAAAACATACGGCTGGTTATTAACTGATTTGGTTGTAGAGACTGAAGCCCAGATTCAAAACTATTCTAATATAATTGCAAGAAGAGTTGGCAGGCAGATAAACACCTTGAATCCATTACTGGACGCTCATTTAGTCACAGGTGATAGAGCCAATGCTGTTTTGTATCCTATAGCAAACAAAGGAAATACAATAACTATAAGGAAATTTTCAAGAGATCCTTGGACTGTTACTGATCTAATAAAAAACAACACAGTTAATTCTGAGATTATGGCTTTGATATGGTTAGCTATGGAGTATGAGATGAATATCTTAATTAGCGGAGGAACAGCTTCTGGAAAAACTTCTTTGTTGAATGTATGCTTGCCGTTTATCCCTCCTAATCATAGAATCTTGACTATAGAGGATACTAGAGAATTGGTTTTGCCCAAGTTTCTATATTGGTGTCCTTTGGTTACTAGACAGCCAAACCCAGAAGGTAAGGGAGAAGTTACGATGCTGGACTTATTAATTAATTCTTTAAGGATGAGGCCTGATAGAATAATCTTAGGA
>Ga0208375_1004815_pt1 | contig 10363 bp, 7 predicted proteins | sample RifOxyD1_FD_184038 | JGI IMG/M metagenome (GOLD analysis project Ga0208375, IMG submission 184038) | Soil microbial communities from Rifle, Colorado - Rifle Oxygen_injection D1 (SPAdes) | ecosystem: Environmental > Terrestrial > Deep subsurface > Rock core/Sediment | place: Rifle, Colorado...
TCAGTCCGATAAAAAGCAAGCCAAGCATGAATAGCCAATCTACAATAACCATTCCAGATAAACTCTGGAAAATATTAGCGAAAGGACCTTTCACGGCATGACTTAGGAATCCTGCTGTAGGAGATCCACCATTTATCCATGCATTTTCTTTTAATGTTGCGAAACCTAAACCTAATAATTTGTCAAAGAATGCCCAAAGGAAAATAAGGGACATTACTATGCGCAATTTTATTAATATTATTTTTTGTATATTCATATGAGAATATTATAACATGGATATAGAAAGTAACCGAAGCTCAAAAATCTTCTTATTATCAACTATCTATTAAAAATATTCAAACCATACTTTTTTATCTATTTTGGACATAGAGGGATTATATCACTTTTTAATAATCATTTTAAGATAGATATAGTTAACATATAAGATTCTGCGAAATTGCTGCGGGACTTGGAGTCGAACCAAAATACCAGGCTTCAAAGGCCCGTGTCCTACCATTAGACGATCCCGCAATGACTATAGGCACTACTATAAAATACCCTAAAAATGAAGAATATTCAAGCGATTGACAGTAAGACCATATTTGATACTATTAAATTAACAATATGTATTTGCGGTCATTGGGGTAGCGCCCAAGATGATATTATCGGCTAAAGCTGGTGGCAAACATATCAAAGACTCCTTCGGGGGTCTTTGCGCTTTTATAGATACTAAAAGACACTGAAGAAATGTTTATTACCAGAACCAATCTGTCTGACAATAATAGTGATTTTCCTATTATTATCTTTTCTAATAAATGACCAGAAACTAACTAAGATATTTGAATTAGTATCTTTGTTAGAAATATAGTATGTTGAGAATTTAGTACTTGTAGATAGTATTGATTTTACCTGTAAAAGTAAGCCTAATCTTCTTATTTATTCTTTTCTATCTCTAAGTTTCCTCTCTTTTCTAATCAAATGGTTAAATCCATGTCTATTGAAATATATGTTTTCATTGCGAAAAGCAGGACATTTTATATATCCTATGTTTTTATATTCCTTCTTTGTTTTACTTATAAAATCTCTGAAATTATTATCTCGCATCCCCCCACCCTATCAGAATAGGATGAAGCCGAAATAAAAAAAGAATAAAGAAAAGATAAAATCTAGAGTTAAAACATAGTTATGCGCAGATTTCAACCACCACCATCTCGAGTGGCAAACTCTCAATATATGCCTTCCCTGTTGCTTCATAAGCCTTGAGTAAATCTAAAAGTAAAACTGAATTGATTTTACTTTTTTCATTTTTTGCTAGAGTTTCTATAACTTTCCAATTATCTTCACTAACTTGCTCTTTCAATTTATCTATATTTTTCTGTATAGAAATATTTTTTAATAATAGTATTATTCTGACTTTTTCTAAAACTAAAGCTATAAAAGTCTTAATAGAAATATTGTCTTCTTTTACTTGGGAGACTACAGATAAAGCTTTTTCTTTTTCTCCATTTGCTAGAGCAGAGATAAAATCATTTACCAATATTCCCTTTGGAGCACCGGTTATCATCTCTACTTCTTTTATAGAAACCTTTTTATCTTCTGAAGTGCTAAAAACTTTCTGGAGTATCCCTAGAGTATCACGGAATGATCCATCACCGAGAAGTGCTATAAGATCAGCGACACCGCTATCTATAGCATAACCCTCTTTTTTTGTTACTTTATTTATAAGAGTTTTCAATATTTCCCTAGTCGGTCTCTTGAAAGAAAAAGTCTGACAACGAGATATTACTGTTTCAGGAATTTTCTCTGTCTCTGTAGTAGCAAGTATGAAAATAGCATGTGCTGGTGGTTCCTCCAATGTCTTCAATATTGCATTAAATGCTTCTTTCGTAAGCATATGCACTTCGTCTATTATATAAACTTTATATTCTGATTCGAAAGGTAATACATTCACTCCATCACGTATCTCACGAATATCATCTATACCGCGATTGGAAGCGGCATCTATTTCATAAATATCATTATCACTAACTCCTAGTGATTTTGCGAATATTCTTGCAATAGAAGTCTTCCCTGTTCCGCGACTCCCAGAAAAAAGATAGGCATGGGAAATACGTTTCAATTTTATACCATTTTCTAGAACACTCACGATATGATCTTGGCCTAATACAGCATTCCAATCATCTGGTCTATATTTCCTATATAAAACTGAAGAAGTGTTTTTGGGCATATAAGATTACTTTTTTATATCGAATTTAATAATTTTCACCTGAGTCTCCAAATTGACTTTATTACCATAATATTTAATAAATGTATCTATCATATCTTTCTGACTTTTATATTTATAATGACCTCCATAATCTGATTCTTCTATTTCCTTCAATCTTTTTTCCTTAATTTCTGTTATTCTAGCTTTCGCAAAATCTTTACCCGTCTCTGAAATTTGTAAATTTAGTAAATCACTAACTTTTAAATCTTTATCATCGAATAGACGCCATGTAGTACTTTTTTCACCTTTTAATATCGAATCTGCCAGATTATTTTCAAATTTTAATGTTTTTGATTGAAATTTTAATAAATCCATATCAGCAAATACCCTTGAGATTGATGATTCTTTTATCATTCCGAATGATGGACTTGATCCAAAACCTATATACTCTATAGTTTTATTCTTTGCATTCTTAATATATTTTATCGCAGGAATGAGATCAGTATCAGAAGAAATAACAATGGCAGTGTCATATAAATCATCTACAGCACCAACTACTAGATCTAATGATAATTTAACATCTACACCTTTTTCTCTTATATCTCCATCATCATACATTATTTTCCCTGCTTTGATCTCAAATCCTTCTTTACGTAAACCGTTTAAAAATTTCTGCTGATTTCTCACCATTTTTTCTGCTTTTTCAGAATTATCCACATTCTTTACTATTCCGACATAATATCTTTTCGATACTAGAATTCTCTCTCCCAATAAACATTCTGTAAACACAGAATAATCAAATCTGCATAGTTTCTTTGGTATACCTATACTCTTCAACCTTTTATATGTATTACCACCATCTATGTATATTGCTACTCTTTCTTTATTCATTATCGTGGATTATAACAATTATCATATAAACAAACCACCCCTGCCTGTAAAGGCAGAGGTGGTGCTGTTAGTGCATATAGTATAAACCAGCTGACTACTTTATGTCAATAGGCTGTACGGTTAATACTATCCAATCTTCTTAATATAGTCTTTCACAATTTTCTCTATACTTTTAAGATCTGTGCTTTCCATAAGCTTTATTCGCAATTCCTTTGCTCCTTCCCAACCGTTCACATAAGCTTTGAAATGCTTTTTCATTATTGCAAAACTTTTCATATCTCCGAGTGTTGTATCAAATTTCTTTGCATGCTCTAGCATCACTTTCAATCTCTCTTCTATAGGGAAATCAGAGGGAACTTTGCCAGAGAAAAACCATGGATTGCCGAATATTCCTCTACCTATCATCACTCCATCACATCCAGTTTCCTCTATTTTCTTTTTTGCTTCTTCCATACTATTTATATCTCCATTACCTAGTATTATAGTCTCTGGAGAAATTTCATTTCTTAATTTTATTATTTCTGGCATTAGCTCCCAATGCGCCGGCACATCTGACATTTCCTTTCTAGTACGGAGATGTACTATGATAGCTGGGAGTCTCTGTTCGAGTAATGCTTTTATCCAAGTATCTATTTCTATTTTATTGTAACCAATTCTTGTCTTTACTGATACAGGAATATGTGGCGCACCTTTCCTGGCGCTTTCTATTATCTCTATTGCAAATTTTATATCTTTCATATGTCCTGCTCCTGCACCTTGTTTCTCCACCTTACGATCTGGGCAACCCATATTGATATCTAGCCCATCGAAGCCGAGCTCCTCTATAAGTTTCCCTGCCTCATACATTTTTTCTTTATTTCCAGAGAAAAGCTGTGCCACTATCGGTCTCTCTTTCGAAGAATATTCAAGATCTCTTAATAAATTCTTTTTACCTTTTGAACATAGTCCATCAGCAGAAACGAATTCTGTCCACATTACAGATGGCTTGCCGTATTTTGCAAACATAGAACGAAAAGCTATATCAGTAACATTGGCCATAGGGGCAATGGTGAAAATGGGTTTCTCTAATTTTGTCCAGAAGTTTTTCATTATTTTTTAGCTTTATTCAAAACCGACAAGGTATCCTCATTCCTATCCTTACTCCCGAGCAAAACTACAGCATATAGTTTCTTCGGCGAGCCAATGTAAAATAGAGAAATACTAGTAAGACCTGCTTCGGGAATATATCCATTCTTACCACCTTTATAAGCAGTAAGATTCAAGAAATGGGTAGGATTGGTCCATGTATGAGTACGGATATTCTTCACCTTTGTAAGAGTAATGTCAAATATCTCTGATTCATTATTCTTTATCCATTCCGCCATAAGAGCAATATCACTAGCTGAAGAAACATTCTTAGGAGATAGACCAGATGGATCATAGAAATATGTACGATATGCGCCGATAGAGCTAGCCCAATCATTCATTTTCTTTATGAAGGCATCCCGATCATAATATTGTGCGAGTGCCTCCGCCGAGTCATTACTAGAGACCATAAGTAGTGGGTATAGGAGCTCTTCTTTATATAATTTCTCTCCCAAACGTAGATTACCAGTATCACCCTCTGTATTCAATACTTTCTGTGTAATTTCTATTCTATCATTAGCATCTATCAATCTATTGGCAATAACAGCAGTTGCAAGTTTCGTAATAGATGCAATAGGCAATAGTTTATCCACAGATTTTTCTATTATAGTTTCACTATCATTCATATCATAGACAATATATGCATCAGATGAAATAGGATTTGGGAAATTCGGTATGAAGCTATTATCAGGATTATTATCAATATTATTTTTCCTAGATGAATATATGAAGATTCTAGAGAAATTAGAAACGAAAGTCGGATCAATCTCTCCTTCTTCAGCTATTAGAGAGATCGCTTCATCTGGTAATTCTTTATAGAAAAGTCCATGGAGATTGCCCTCATACCAATTGATAATAATAGCTAATATTATTCCTATGGATATTGCAGTCAGGAAAGAAATAAGGAATTTATTCATTTTTATTATTATTCATTATTATCCTGTTTAGAATAATATATAGTATTGCCAAAATGAAGATTGATAGAATCAAAGATTGGTGCATTGGCATTCCTATTTTTTTCCAAAGCATCTTTCCAGAATGTTATGAGATTAGAAAGAGTAGTCTCGAATGGAGTTTTATTATCGAAATATATAGTGATATCTGTAGTAATTCCCTCTTTTACAAATACATTCTCTACATACATTTCATATTCGCCATTCGTACCGACGAGTATTCCTAGAGGCAATAACCCATTCTGTATAGATCCAGAAATGAATCCCTGTAATTTACCAAATAATATTTCATCTATAAAAACAGTTCCTTCTTTCAGACTTTCACTACTATTGGGGAAGAAATATTTATTATAATTATTATTATCTATATCTTCTATACTAGCTCTATTATATATGTATCCCTTCTTATCAGATAGAAAACAATCATGAGGTATATTGTCTCCACGGAAACCATCACAGACAATAGCGCTAGGTACTCTATTCGTTATATTAACTGTTATTTCAGATAATCCATCTCTGCTTATTGATAGATTATTTATTATTTTATATTTATTCAATAAATTATTCGATATTGTTTTCTTTGGGAAGAATATAATACTTGATTTCGGAATTATTCCTAGATATTTCCCTTCTAGATATTCGAATGTTGAATCCTTTATTTCATTTATAGGAATATTATCTGTTCCTATAATATTCACTTTATTTATCTGTACGAAAGGTAAACGGATGAATAGTATTGTACCTATAATAAATAATATGAAAAAGAATAGAAGAAGAAATAGAGAAAAAATCATTCTCCTACGTTTCCTTTCTACATACTTTATACTCTGTAGAGCAGTCTTATACCTGAAGAAAGACATGATATTAATTATTATAAACTAATCCTATCTTTACCCATATACTTCCGCAATACCTCTGGAATAGTGATACTGCCATCACTATTCTGATAATTCTCTATGAGAGATACTAGAATACGTGGAGTAGGAATAGCAGTAGAATTGAGAGAATGTGCATAGCGTAGCTTACCCTCCGGATCACGATAGCGGATATTGAGACGCCTAGTCTGGAAATCATGGAAATATGATGCAGAAGAAATCTCTCTATATTTATATTCCTTCGGTACCCAGAGCTCTATATCATATTTCTTCACCTGACCTAGACCTAGATCAGATCCGCAATTGATAACTGTTCTATAGGGTATCATGAGTGACTCTATGAATTGTTCTGTATTCCTATTCAATTCTTCATGATAATTAACAGAGGTCTCATGACTCGCTTCACATAGTATTAATTGTTCAAATTTATAGAATTCCTGTACACGTATTAACCCCTTCACATCTCTACTATGTGACCCTGCTTCTCTACGATAGCATGGGGAGAATCCTAGATATCTCTTCGGTAGATCTGTTAATTCCAATACTTCATCTCCATACATAGACATGAGTGGTACCTCCGCCGTGCCAGATAGTACATCTCCATCCTGTGTAGTATAGAAGTCCTCTATATCTCCAGGTAGATGAGCTGTACCATAGAGAGCGATCTTCCGCACTATTGCAGGAGTGATCACAGGTATGAAATTCTTATTAGAAAAGAATTCTAAAGCATAATGCCAAATAGCGAATGAAAGTCTCGCTCCGTCTCCAGTAAGGAAATATCCTCGGAAGCCATGTACCTTAGTACCACGTTCGAAGTCTACCATCTTGAGATTCGTCATAAGCTCTACATGATCCTTCGGCTCGAAGTCGAAATTAGTTTTCTCCCCCCATGCCTTTATTTCTTTATTGAAATCTTCATTCTCTCCCTCTGGTACAGATATGTCTGGAATATTAGGAACTTGTAACATCATCTCTTGCCATTTCTTCATTGTCTTTTTCAATCTCTCTTCCTCCTCTTCTAGTCCTACTTTCAGATGCTTCATAGACTCTATGAGCTTCTCTCTCTCTTCTCCATCTGCTCGCATTATCTTCTGACTTGCTAGATTCTGCTCTGTACGCTTCTTCTCTATAGAAGTTAATAGATGCTTGCGTTTATCATCTAGATCTATAAGCTCACCAATGTCTATCTTTACATGTTTTTTCTTTGCACCAAGTTCTATTATTTCTTTATTTTCTCTTATAAATTTTATGTCTAACATGAATAAATAATACCATAAAAAAAGGCGAGACTACAACAATGTGTGAATCCCGCCTGAGGAAGCTCAGGGCTCCCGAAAGTCGATCCGACTACTTGCGCACAGCGCGTGGATGGAGTTTTCCACCAAGGTCAAGAGAAATCTTGTCGGAATCCTCATCTCCAATACGATAGGAAACCTTGTTCAGGATGACCTTGGCTGCCCTACGCTCACGCACACGCCAACGCTTGCTGTTAAACTTCATGATGTCAATTATCTGTAAGTTTACCGAGCATGGAGCTTTACTGTACCCACCAAGGCACAAGCTCCAAGGAAGTATGGTATAAGAAGAATATAATCTTGTCAATCTGTGAATAAAGTAAATAGATATATAATAGTTCCAATATGATTGAGACAATTTATAAAAATGATAAAAATTTCCCTTCATTACTCCGTGAGATAAGTGATCCTCCAGAGAAGCTCTTTCTCCATGGTAATATTTCCCCACTATTAGATCCACAGATGAAAATATTATGCATAGTAGGTTCAAGAAAATATTCTAATTACGGAAAGGAAGTATTGGAAAGATTAATAGGAGAATTATCCGGATACAAGATATGCATAGTATCAGGATTAGCACTCGGTATAGATAGTATTGCGCATAGAGTAGCAATATCTGCAGGACTATATACTATTGCCTTTCCCGGATCAGGACTAGATAGAGATGTCATATATCCACCATCACATAGAAGATTGTCAGAAGAAATAATAGAAAGCGGTGGGGCATTATTATCAGAATTCGAAATGGACCAAATAGCCCAAGACTGGACATTCCCACAAAGGAATAGACTCATGGCAGGTATAGCACATGGTACACTCCTCATAGAAGCAGGGATAAAGAGTGGCAGTATGATAACAGTAAGAAGAGCAATAGAATACAATCGTGATATAGCTACAATACCCGGTCAGATCTTCGATCCACTACGTGAGGGGCCACTCTCACTCATCCGTGATGGAGCTACTCCCATAACATCCTCTGATGATTTATTAGAATTCCTAGGATTTGCTAGGAGAGAGGGCCAGAGTAGACTCTCATTGAAGAATAATAAAATATATGATACTCTCGGTGAATACGAAAAGAAAATAATTTCCCTTCTACAAGTAGAACCGAGGAATAAGGATTTCCTATCGAGAGAACTAGGTATAGATGCAAGAGAAATAAATACTATTCTTTCTTCATTAGAATTAGAAGAATTTGTGAAAGAAGATGGCGGAATAGTAAGATCCATGTAATACTTAATTTATTCTATAAAAAAATAAATGAAACTTCTAATAGTAGAGTCACCAGCAAAAGCAAAAACAATTTCGAAATATCTCAATGGCAAATATACAGTGAAAGCTTCTGTCGGCCATATACGAGATCTACCGAAGAATAATAAGAAGGCTATTGATATAGCTAGTGGCTTCGTTCCTCATTATGAGATTTCCCCGGGTAAGGAAAAGGTAGTCGAGGAAATCAGAGAATTAGCAGAGAAAGCAGATGAAATAATACTAGCGACAGACCCCGATCGCGAGGGAGAAGCTATAGCATGGCATATCGCCGAGGCAGTAGGACTGAAGAAACCACAGAGAGTAGTATTCCATGAAATCACAAAGGAAGCAGTGCAGGAAGCCATGGAGCATCCGAGAACAATAGATAGGAATCTTCGCATGGCACAAGAGGCAAGAAGAGTTCTAGATCGTCTTGTCGGCTATGATCTATCTGGACTCATATGGAAGAAAGTCCGCTATGGACTATCAGCCGGTAGAGTGCAATCCCCCGCTCTACGTATAGTAGTAGAACGTGAGCGTGAAATACGCGCTTTCGTATCGCATAAATTCTATGTAATAACAGCAGATATGCTAACGAAGGCCGATATCCCTATAACCTTCACATGTGTGAAAGAACCTACAAATATAGAAGAAGTAAAAAAGATAATCGAAAAGGGTAAAAATGGTGATTGGGAAATAACAGATGTGACAGAAAGCACTATGAACCGTTCCCCTCGTGCACCATTCATCACTTCTACATTACAGCAAACAGCGAGCTCGAGACTCGGCTTCGCTCCCGCGCGTACAATGTCTATAGCACAGAGACTATACGAAGCTGGACATATAACATATATGAGAACAGATAGTACGAATCTGTCAAAGATAGCACTCGGTCAGATAGCAGAAGTAGTAGAGAAAAAATATGGTAAGAAATATCTACAATTCCGTACATATACTATCAAGAGCAAGAATGCACAAGAAGCACATGAAGCTATACGTCCATCTCATATGGATATAGAGAAAGCAGGTATGAATGATGAGCAGAAGAGATTGTACAGACTCATCTGGCAGAGAACAGTAGCTTCACAGATGGCAGATGCAGAAATGCTACGTACGAAAATCATTGCCAATATTACAACAGATACAATTCCAGAATTCCAGATCAATGGATCTAGAGTACTTTTCCCCGGCTGGCTCATAGCAGATCCTGAGGCTGGTGGTGCAGACAGCGATCTTCCGAAACTTTCCAGAGGTGATAATCTAGATCTGAAGGAAATGAAAAGCGAGGAGAAAGAAACAGAACCACCACCGAGATATAGCGAGGCAGGATTGGTGAAGGAATTGGAGAAAAGAGGTATAGGCCGTCCATCTACTTATGCATCTATAATAAAGACAATTGAAGATAGAGGATATGTATTGAAGGAAAATAAAAGCCTGAAGCCCACAGATACAGGTGAGGTAGTATCTACATTCCTAGAAGAAAACTTTATGCATTATATTAATGATTCCTTCACGGCAAAGATGGAGGATTCCCTAGATGATATTGCAAATGGAGATAAAGAATATTTGAAAACTCTGAAGGATTTCTATATTCCCTTTTCTAAAGAAATAAAGGATAAAAGTAAAACAGCCAAGATCACTAATCTCGGTGATGCAGATCTGAAATATAAATGTCCGAAATGTAGTGAAAGTATGATAATCAAGCTTGGTCGTGGGGGGAAATTCATTTCCTGTTCTCATTATCCAGATTGTGATGGATCACTCATGATGGATGGTACAGAGATAAAG
>Ga0208375_1004816_pt1 | contig 10360 bp, 10 predicted proteins | sample RifOxyD1_FD_184038 | JGI IMG/M metagenome (GOLD analysis project Ga0208375, IMG submission 184038) | Soil microbial communities from Rifle, Colorado - Rifle Oxygen_injection D1 (SPAdes) | ecosystem: Environmental > Terrestrial > Deep subsurface > Rock core/Sediment | place: Rifle, Colorado...
TGATAAGAAAATTAATGGAAATAGGATAAAATTAGAATATCTAGTCAACATAGCCAATCCCATGAAAAAATAAGATTTATAGGTAAATGCAAAAGAGACAAATAAAATAATTAAGGATAAAGAAAACAGTTCTGTTCCCATACCCATTCCATAAATTAAAATAAATGGGTTAATTGCAAGAAGATAAAATATTTCAGAATACTTTTTTTCTTTTAAGAATCTATCATGAAAAATTTTTAATGCAAAAAAATAAAGAATCGTTGAAAATATTGTAAAGAGATATTGGCCTGTTGTTTTTCCAAAAATCATAAATATTCCCAGAAGAAAAGGAACCAGGGGTGGACGAAGCCATTCAAAATAAATTCCATTTGGGAATTGTCCATTCATGACATAAACATAAAAATCCCAACTAAAAAATTGTCTTTGCCAAATAAAAAAGATAAGTGCAAAAATTAATGAAAAAGAAAATAGAACAAATTCTTTTTTATTTTTAAATAGGTTTTTAATTTTGTTCATTTTATTTCCAAACCCACCAAATGCTTGTCAAATAAGTTATAAGTGTAGCTATTGCGACCCCTATCAGATTTGCTATTAAATAATTCATACCCATTGATGTAAGCAACCACAATAAACCAAAATTAATAATTGAAGCAACTACTCTTGTAAAATTAAACTTAAGAAATCTTTTAAAAACATGCCCTTTCCTTTCTTTTTTGAAAGTCCAGATATCATTTAATATAAAATTAGAGATTATTGAAAGTTCTATTGCAATTAAACTAGATAAAAGATAGAAAATTCCTGCAAATTCTGTTAAAAACCACAAAAACCCCTCATTTACGAGGATTCCAGATAATCCAACAATACAAAATTTAAGGAATCTTTTATGTTCATTACATTCTTTTGAAAGTTTTAACATGTGTTTAAATGCAATTTTTGTTTGTTTAAAATTAAATTTACTTTCACCTTGCTTTCTATCCCCAAATTTAAATGGAATTTCAATGGTTTTTTGATAAATTGCTTTCGCTAAAATTTCCAATAAAATTTTGAACCCCATTGGTTTTAATTTTACATCTGTTATAATTTTTTTTCTAAATATAAAAAATCCCGAAGCCGGATCCTTAATATTCTTACATTTTGGTACAAATAGGTGTGCCATAAATCGATAGACTTTTGATACAAAAAGTCTTTTTTTGCTAAATTTAATTTTTGAACCATTAACAAATCTTGATGCAATTACAATATCTGCATTTTCTTCGATCAATGTTTCAAATAATTTTGGAATTAATTCTGGTGGATGCTGTAAATCTCCGTCAATGACTAAGATATTTTCTCCTCTTGTCTTTTTTATAGCTAGATTAACTGCACCGCTTAAATCCGTTTTTCCAGTTTGTATTGATTGAAGGTTTAAGGAATGTTTTTTTGCAAGTTGTTTAGATATTTCAAGAGTACCGTCGTTACTTTTACTATCTGCAATGATGATTTCAAAATCTTGTTTATTTATTTTTAATTTAGAAATTTTTAAAAAGAGTTCTTCTAAATTTTTAGATTCATTTTTTGTTGGTACAATTATAGATAATTTCATGTTAATTTAAGATTAATTTCAAATTATATGAAAACCATAAATCTTAAATATTCTTAAATTTACCTAATTTTACGATAATTATAAAGGGGAGAATAATAAAAAATAAAATGGTTCAATTTTACGATGAAGAGGGAGATAAAATAGAGGGTTTTCCTTATCCAAAAGAAAACGTCTGTGAAGAATGTGGGGAAGAATTTGCAGAAGAATCTGCCCTTTTTGATGCAATAATCTATGGAAAGAATTCTAAGCTTTGCGATAATTGTTCTAAACTTTGTGGGGCTTTAATAATTCAAAAGCCAACAAAAGAACAAGTAGAAAGGAGTAAAACACCTTCAACGAGAGAAGCAATGAGAAGAGCAACAGGCATAGAACCAAAGAAAGCAGAGAAATTAATTAAATCTCTTTCATTAGAAGATATGAGACAAAGAGCAAAAGCATTAAAAGAAAAGAAAGAAAAAGAAAAACAAGCGGAAAAAGAAGCTAAAGAAAAAGAAGAAAAAATATTCAAAAAAGACAATTCTGGTGTTCTTGATGAAAAGGAATTTTTAGATTATCTCGAGAATGAAATAGAAGAAATAAAAGAAGAGGAGAAGGAAACTAAACAATAAGAAAAGGTTTAAAAACAGCCCTTTTTATACTAAAATATGGAAATTAATTTTCTAGTATCTGAAAAAGATAAACTCGAAGTAGAGTTGGATAATCTTACAGTTGCAGAACTTTTAAGAGATATGCTTTGGAAAGATGAAAGCGTAACCCTGTCTGCTTGGAAGAGAGACCATCCATCCAAAAACCCAATTCTTGTTTTGCACACAAAAGGTAAAGATGCAAAAAAAGTATTGCTTGCTACAATTGAGAAAATTCAAGAATTAAATTCAGAGATGATATCTCAAATAAAGAAAGCAAAATAAGTGGGGAATAGAAAAAATGAAAAGAAGTTCAAGAAGATGGAAAAAGAAAGGCCAGATGCGGTGGAAATGGCAGAGAAAAAGAATTAGAAGAGAAAAGAGAAAGAGAAAACAAAGAAGAGCAGCTGCCAAATAAGGCCAAAACTAAACAAAAAGATAAATTTAATATTTGTCCTCTAAATTTAATAAATAAATGGAGATTTAAATGGCAAAAGACGAAATTTTAGACGAAGATGAATTTGAAGATGAAGACGAAGATTTAGAAGAAGAAATCAAAAAAGAAGAACCAAAACTCGCAGTAAAAAAACCAGTTGTAGCTGATGATGAAGATGATGACTGGAACGATGATGATCCTGAAGAAGACGAGATAGGTGATGACGACTGGTAAATTTTTTCTAAACTAATTTTTTATTTTTAATTTTTTTATTTTTAATTTTATATTGCTTCTAAGAAAGCTTTTTAAACAATTTCTTGTATTTATTCTATATGTATAACTTCACAGAGATAGAGAAAGAAACACTTGAATTTTGGGAAAAGAATAAGATATTTGAGAAACTCCAGAAAAAAAACAAAGGGAAGATGAAATGGAGTTTTATTGATGGTCCGATAACAGCCAACAACCCAATGGGTGTTCATCATGCATGGGGGAGAACATACAAGGACTTATTCCAGAGATTTAAGGCAATGCAGGGATTTGATCAAAGATATCAAAATGGTTTCGATTGCCAAGGTTTATGGATTGAAAGAGAAGAAGAAAAAGAGCTTGGATTAAAAAGTAAAAAAGACATTGAAAAATTTGGAATTCTTAAGTTTGTTCAAGCATGTAGAAAAAGAATAGAAAAATTCACAAAAATACAAACAGAACAATCAATTAAACTAGGTCAGTGGATGAATTGGGACAATTCTTATTACACGATGACCGATAATAACAATCTTCATAATTGGCATTTATTAAAAGAATATTTCAACAAAGGATGGCTTTACAAAGGGAAAGATGCAGTTCCATGGTGTTGGAGATGTGGGACAGCTAGTTCGAAACACGATATTGCTACAGAAGGTTACAAAGAAGTTTCCCACAAGGCCTTATTTATGAGATTTCCTGTTAAAGAAGAGGAAAATACCTATTTCTTAATCTTTACAACAACCCCCTGGACAGTTCCTGCAAACGTGGCTATTGCAGTCAATGAAAATTTGAATTATGTTAAGGTAGAAAATGATGAAAAATATTATTGGATGGCTGAATCTAGGTTATCTGAATTAAAAGGAGAATGTAATATTGTTGCAAATAAAACAGGAAAAGAACTTGAAGGTATAGAATATGAGATGCCTTATGAAAATTTAGAAGAACAAACTAAAACAAAAACAAAACACAAGGTCGTTACATGGGAATTGGCATCGGGAGAAGAAGGAACAGGAATAGTTCACATTGCCCCGGGCTGTGGTGCAGAAGATTACGATCTTGGAATGAAATTAAAACTTCCAAAAATTTCACCATTAAATGAAGAAGCAATATTCATGAATGGATTTGGAGATTTTTCCGGAAAAAAATACGATCATGTTAACAAAGAAGTTCTTAGAGATTTAGAAGAAAGAGGATTTGCATACAAGATTGAACCTTACAGACATAGATATCCTCATTGTTGGAGATGTGGAGAAGAACTTGTTTTTAGATTAGTTGATGAATGGTATATTAAATGTTCTAATGAAATAAGACAAAATTTAATTAAAGAAAATAAAAAAATAAAATGGTTCCCAGAATATGGAAAAACAAGACAAGAAGACTGGTTTAACAATATGGGTGATTGGTTAATATCCAGAAAAAGATATTGGGGTCTTCCATTACCAATATGGGAATGTTCTTGTGGTAATATTGAAGTTATCGGAAGTTTAGAAGAATTAAAAGAAAAAGCAATAGACAAAAAATTAGTTGATAAACTTCCAGAATTACATAGGCCCTGGATTGATGAGATTAAAATAAAATGTTCAAAATGTAAAAAAGAAACATCTAGGGTTCTTGATGTTGGAGATGCATGGTTAGATGCAGGTATTGTAATGTTTTCTACATTAAATTACCTAACTGATAAAAAATATTGGCAAGAATGGTATCCTGCAGAATTTATTTGTGAAAATATGCCAGGACAATTTAGAGGATGGTTTAATGCAATAATGTGGGCAGGAATTATGCTTACTGGAAAAGCACCATTCAAATCTATTTTAGGATATGAAACATTGAAAGATGAGAAAGGGGAAGAGATGCATAAAAGTAAAGGAAATGCAATCTGGTTTGACGACGCTGTTGCAAAAGTTGGAGCAGATTCATTGAGATTAGTATATTCTACCCAAGACCCAACACAGGAATTAAAATTTGGATTTAATGTTTTAAAAGAACCACAAAATAATATTAATATTTTATATAATTTAAGTAAATTAATAGAGGGCTCAAAAGAAAAAGAGATGAAATTAAATAAATTAACGAATGTAGAAGATAAATGGATTTTATCAAAATTAAATTCTTTGATTAAAAAAGTGACTGCAGAATTAGATGATTTACACCCACATCTTGCCACAAAAGCACTTCAAGATTTTTGGTTGAATAATTTAAGTAGAGGTTATATTCAATTAGTAAGAGACAGAATTGCAGAAGATGATCAAGAAGCAAAATATGTTTTAAGAAAAGTCTATTTAGAATTAATAAAACTCTGTGCACCAATAATGCCTTTTGTAACAGACAATATCTGGCAAAGTTTAAGGCAAAAGAAAATAGTCGAAGAAGAATCTGTTCACCTATGTGAATGGCCAAAACCTGATCAAAAACAGATAGATGAAAAATTAGAATTAGATATGCAAAATGTTTTTGATATTGTTGTTGTAGGATTAGCAGAAAGAGATAAAGCAAAAATTGGATTAAAATGGCCATTAGCAAAGGCAACAATTAGTACAAATGAAAAAATAGATAAATCTTTTGAAGAAATAATTCAGAGACAACTTAATGTCAAAAAAGTAGAAATAACAACAAAAGCTGGAATGAAAGAAATTAATGTTGAATTAGATACCAAATTAACTCCAGAATTAGAAGCAGAGGGATTCACAAGAGAACTTACAAGAGCAATTCAAGCAGAAAGAAAGAATAATTCACTAGTAAAAGAACAAAAAATAGAATTACTTATTGGAATTCCAAAAGAGCTTAAGATGGGGATAGAAAAAAACAAGAATGAATTAATAGAAAAAGTTAATTCAATAAAATTCTCAACTGCTGATACTGAAAAAATAGATGCTAAAACTAGAAAGAATTACAATATTCAATCTATTAAGGACATAAAAGGCAAAAAATTCGAAATTTTGTTTAATATTTTGTAATCCTAAATAATTTATTATAGTCTTAAATTACCATCAATAAAACACAAAAAGATTTAAATACTACTCCAAACTAATTACAACAGATTTACTACACATAAATCGTAATAATTGTCCGTTTATATTCAAAAAAATGATCTTAAAAGAAGAATTTTTGGGCAGATTGAGAAAAATATTTGGTTTAAACCAATATGAAGTAAAAGTCTGGGGTGCTCTTTTATCGAGGGGTGTTTCTACAGCAGGAGAATTAAGTAATATCGGAGATGTTCCAAGATCTAGAACATATGACATTCTTGAATCTCTAGAAAAAAAAGGTTTTGTTGTGTTAAAACTGGGAAAACCTATAAAATTTGTTGCATTAAAACCAACAGAAGTAATTGAAAGAGTAAAGAAAAACACCGTAAGGGAAGCTCAAGATACAAATAAAAGACTTGATGAACTAAAGGGTTCTGATATCTTAAATGAATTAGATGGGCTTTACGATAATGGAATAAAATATATTGAGCCATCAGACTTAAGTGGTGCATTAAAAGGAAGACAAAACGTCTACAATCATCTTGACATGATGTTGAGAAATGCACAAAAACACGCAACAATTGTTACAACTTCAGAAGGTTTAACAAGAAAATATGAACACCTTAAGGCAAGCTTAGAAAAAGCTAAAAAAAGAGGAGTAAATGTAAGAATTGCAGCACCAATAACATCAAAGAATTATGCTGTAGCAAAAGAGCTTTCTAAATATGCAGATATCAGATCAGGGAAATTTAAGGCACGATTTGCATTAGCAGATGGTAAGGAGATGATGTTTATGGTTTTAGATGATGAAGATGTCCATCCAAGCTATGATGTTGGTATTTGGGCAAATAGTCCATATTTTGCACAAGCAATGCACAATTTGTTTGAAGAAAGCTGGAATAATATGACTCCTTTGAATAAACTTAATCTTAAGTAAATTTTAAGATTTGCTCAATACAAAAAAGAGGCAAAGATATTTTTTCTTTTTTTATTTATTTCTGTCTAATTTTTATTCTTTTTAATTTTAATATAAATTTTGAAGTATATTCTAGAATCCAATAATGCTTTTAAAGATGAAAATCTAAGAAATTATATGGTAAAAAGATTAGAAGAATTTAGTCAAGAAATTAAAAATTCTTCCTTAAGTAGTTTAATAAGAAAATTAGCAATTATAGAAGCAAGACAATTTATTGAATTAAATAATCTTCCAAAAGATGGTCAAATTCATGGGGACAAATTAATTTCTTACGAAGAATTAACTAAGAATGTTTGTTCTAGACATTCCCCATATATTGAAGTCTTAAGTAGGGAAATAGATACAAAGGAAAAAGAATATCTTCGTTATACAAGGTCCGTAAAAAAAGAAGAATAATTCTAATCAATAACTTTTCCCTTCAATTCTCCAATTGAAACACCAACAATTTTTACTTTAATTTTGTCTCCAATTTTAACACGTTTTTCATTCAATGGAAGTAAAATTTGTTTATAATTATCATTTCTGCCAATTAAATTGCCCCTTTTATTTTTTTCATCAATAAGAATCTCAATTTCTTTGCCAAGATAATTTATATTTTTTTCAAGAGCAATTTTATTACAAAGTTCTTTAAGAATTATACTTCGGCCAAATAAAATATCAGGATCTAATTGATCTAATTCCGCTGCTTTTGTTTTAGGCATTGGCCAAAACCTAGAAAGATTAACAACATTTGGTTGAATTAATCTAATCAAATCAAGAGTTTTTTGAAAATCTCCTTGTGTTTCAGTAGGATAACCAATGATAATGTCTGTTGAAATAAGAATATCTGGAACTTCTTTTCTAAATTTATCTATAATATCCACAAATCCCCTTACTTTGTAGGGCCTGTTCATTTCCCTAAGAACATTATCGCTTCCGCTTTGTACAGGAATATGGATAAATTTAAGCATTTTTTTATCCTTATAGATTTCAATCATTTCGGGGAGAATTTCTTTAAGAGAAGATGGATTCATCATACCCAATCTTATTACAAATCTATGTTTTAGTTTTAAAATATCTCGCAAAAGCAAAGGCAATTCAAATTTTCCCTTGTCTAATCCATAAATTGCATTATCCTGACTAGTAATCCAGATTTCTTTTGCTCCGCTCTTTAAATCTTTTTCAATATTTTCAAGAATTTCTTTTCTTGGATATGAGAATAAATCTCCTTTTGCAAGTTTAACTGCACAATAAGCACAATTTCCAACACACCCCTCACTTATTTGTGTTATTCCGATTATTTTATTAGAATTTTGTTTTGGTTTGTTTAATTTCAATTCCCTGTTTTTATTTGTTTTTTCAGTATTTTTTCTCTCGATAAAAATATTTTCTTTTCCGTTTAGCAAATCATTTACGGCTTTTCGAATATTTCCAATTTGTTTAACAGAAACCATGGACAAAAGGCATTTTTTATTGCTCTCCTTAACAAGTTTTTTTATTCTTTCATCAGCATAATCAACAAAACAACCAATAACAATTATCTTTGCATGTTTTTTAGCTAATTCTTTTATTCTAAAAATCATTCGTTGCATTGTTGGTCCTTTTACAATGCACGTATTAATTATTGCAATATCTGACTTTATTTCCGGATTTTTTACAATGATATATCCTGATTTTTCAAGAATTCCTGCAATGATCTCAGCATTGTTCTGATTAGCCGAGCAACCATAACTCTCAAGATAAATGATCTTTTGAACCATAGAAAACACACAAAAAAGACCTATAAAAACATATGGATATTCGGTTTACCAAAAACCTTATAAACTGATAAATGGTAACAAATGTATGGTATTAACAAAACTTATTCAAGAGAAATATGTTCTAGGATGTAATTGTGATAGCCATGATAGTCCAGCTAAAAAAATTCAAAAAGATTTAAAACCATTTTCAAGCCCCCACGGACCACACGAGAATATTTTAGACATTCCTTCAATTCCTGGAGGAAAAGTATATCTTTTAGAAACTCTCAATGGATGTAAAACTGAAGAAGTTAGAGCAGATTTTTATTATTTAGAAGGGGCTAATGGGGATGATATAGCACAGATATGTAATATTTTTTATAAACAAAAAATGACTTTAGACAAAAAACTTACCTAGTAATTAATTTACATTTCTTCTAAAAATCTAATGAATTGATATTACCTATCTAAATACAATAATACTTATAAATTGAAAAAAGGTAAATATCTATGGTTAACGGGCACATAAAATTCAAATTAGAAGAAGAGATAAGTCATGTTCTAAGATATCTAGCAGAAACCCGTAGATTTTATGAACCAAAACTCGAGAAAATAACTAATAAAAATAAAGACAAGACATATATTGCACATAAGGGGGTAGATGGAAGAATGGTGGCTGAAATAGATTATAGGGATGATAAAATTAGGCTTGTTCTTGCAACAGATATTTTTGGTTTTTATGACATAAACAAAAGTTCAAGACATAAAAGAATAGTAAAATCTCTTAAAGATACGGTTCATAATTTTAGTCATTATTATGGTGTTCCTACATTAATGCCCAACGATGATGGATTTAAAATTAAAGAATAATTACATTTCTTCTAAAACATCAATTCCTAAAAGACCGAGGGATTGTTTTAAAACAGTTCTAAATGCCTCGACAATTGCAAGTCGTTGTTGTTTTATTTTATCTTCTGCAGTCAATACCGGATAGAAATGATAAAATTCATTAAATGATTGAGATAATTCAAATGAATAATTTGCAATTGTACTTGGATCAAGATTCTTATATGCCTGTTCTGTAACTTCTTTGAATTCTCCAAGTTTTTTAATCAAATTAATCTCTTTATCTTCCAGTTTTTCTAATTTTATCTTCAGATTTATCTTGATTTTCGCCTTTTTGATTATACTAGATGCTCGTGCATAACTATAAAGTAAATATGGGCCTGTGTTTCCTTCAAAATTAAGAGATTCTTCTTTATCAAAGACAATTACTTTTTGTGGATCTTGTTTTAACATAGAATATTTAATTGCAGCAATTGTAATCACCTTTGCTCTTTTTTCAAGTTCTTTTTCACTTATTTTTGAATCTCTCTTCTTTATTTCAGATTTAGCATAATCAACAATTTCATTTTTAAAATTTGAATAAAGAATATTATCCCCTGTTCTAGAAGACATTTTTCCTTCTGGGAGTCGAACTAAACCAAATTCAAGATGCTTGCATTTTTTAATATCTTTAAATTTCATTAATTCCAATGTTTTGAATAATTGTTGAAAATGTAATTTTTGTTCATCCGCTACAACATAAATCGATTTGTCTACTTTATATTTTTCAAATTTTTTCATAGCTAAAACAAGGTCTTTTGCAGAATAAAGTACACTCCCATCACCTCTTAACAATATCCAAACACCTAGGCCTTGTTCTTTTAAATCAATAATTGTCGCTTTATCGTCTATTTTTGCAATATTTTTTGTAACAAGCATTTTTGCAATATCCTTTCCTTCTTTTTCGACTTGATTTTCAAAGAAA
>Ga0208375_1004817_pt1 | contig 10357 bp, 9 predicted proteins | sample RifOxyD1_FD_184038 | JGI IMG/M metagenome (GOLD analysis project Ga0208375, IMG submission 184038) | Soil microbial communities from Rifle, Colorado - Rifle Oxygen_injection D1 (SPAdes) | ecosystem: Environmental > Terrestrial > Deep subsurface > Rock core/Sediment | place: Rifle, Colorado...
TATTTTCTTCATGATGACTAATCCTTAATCATGATAACAATATTGCACTTATACACGTTAAGACAGTGTGAAGTTCTGTGCTCCTTAAAAAGTATTACGATTCAAACGCAGCGGTTTGACATCAGCCGGAAAATCTTGTGCAGAGGGTTTGGCCCAGCATCGTACTGTATCTATCTTTCTAATAAATGTTAGAAACATCCCAGATCAAAACCAATAATACTCTGCACCAATCTCTTATTCAGGGCTGAATCAGTTCGAACATTCTCTAGTTACGCTCTTTTGGACTGAGCGTCACGTCGCATCTTGAACTCACGCCGATTCGATTTCACTTTCCACAGCTAAATATAACTGTCGAAGCAGATCCTGTTTCGGCGACCTCATCTGCGAACAATTCGTCATAGCCAGCCACGCATTTCATAATCCCTTTTCGATTGCCAAATTTACCGAGAAGGCGGAATCGATATTCGGACATTGATGTACGTGCCCTGATTCCGCTGCAATGACGATACCGCGAGTACAGCCCCGCTAAACAATAAGAGTAACCGTTTCATTCAAAACCTCCAGTTCGCTGGTAGCGATTCACTCTTACGTTTGTGGTTCAAAAGATATTAACCCTTTAACTTCCTCACCTTAGCTTCGTGTTCTCCACCAAGGCACACATTGTTCTCTAAAACATTGACACCACGCAGCGCAATATATAAAAAGCGTCCATGTTATTCGAACATCAAAGCTACCGGACATATCTGAAAGACGTTCTCATTGAACGTATGTCCAAAAATCCTGCGTATTCTTTAAGAGCAATGGCCAAACAACTGAGTCTTCAGCCCTCGCATCTTTCGGGCATCCTAAAAGGCACAAAGAATCTCTCGGTGGCGCGTGCCTATGAGCTTGCTGGGCGCCTCGGACTCACAGGACGCGATGTCGAGTACTTCTATCTTCTTGTCGATCACGAACACGCTAAGGCCCCCGAACTCAAACACTCCCTTCTCGAACGGCTCCGCAACATTAACTCACGCTATCAAGTAACGGATCTAAGTGTGGAAGTGTTTAAAGCAATCAGTGACTGGTATCACATTCCGATTATCGAAATGACCGCGCTTGATGAATTTGATTTTAACGCCGAAAACATTTCGCGCCGCCTTAGAATTACAAAGATTGAAGCCGAACGTGCGATTGAGCGCCTGGAACGGCTTGAGTTAATCGAACGTGATGAAAACGGACGCTACAAAAAAGTCCACGCAAACGCTTTGTTTAAATCCCAATTACCAAACAAAGCTCTACGTCAGTTTCACAAGCAAATGATTACAAAAGCTGGCGAAGCTCTCGATGAACAGTCGCCGAACGAACGTTACGTAGGGTCTCAGACTTTTTCGATCGATCCTGAGCAACTGGACGAAGCCAGCAAACTAATCGAAAAGTTCAGAGCCGCGCTTGTGCAGCTTTTTAACAATGGAAAGAAAAAAACCCGGACCTATCATCTCGGAGTGCAACTTTTTAGTCTTTTGAAAAAGGAGGAATAAGTATGAAAACAACTTTAATGCTATTAGCAGGTTTTTTGATTTTGGCCGGAGGGAATGTCCGTGCCTCGGAACTTGTGCATACCCCGATGATCGAAGTCGGTGATTTGAACGAAAAGCACGCCGATATAGGCGTCGCAATGAAGTTCGGATCATTACATACGCCTCGAATGTTAGTTGCAATGCAGTTTCACGGTCTTCCGGAAGAAGGTAAACCAGGTGAGAGTTATAGGCTCTTCTGGGTTGAGGGCGAATTTTCTGTCACTCAGAATCCTGATGGAACTGCCAGTATTCCATCTTATGATCTCAAAATAAAACCGGTGGTTTGGGTTCCTGGAAAAGGAGATTATGCGATAAGTTCACTTGTTTTTTTACCTGTGGAATTTGTAAAGGATGTGGCGCTTGAGTATCAAACTGTATCGATTAAACCTGTGGCAATAGAGTTCGCCACAGGGAATTTGACTCTCAATGATGATATATATTGCTACATATCTGCGACTGTCGACTTCTTAGGATTTAGTTGGACAAACTATTTAAATGACAAATACACCGGTGGAGCATCAATGAATTTGTTAGGTCTATCTCCTGCGATTGGTGGAGCACTGAGGTTTTCAGGTAATTGGTTAGCCGGTATTGAGCTACGTGGAGAAGTTTCATCAACAGGTGTATTCGGTAATGGTCCCACGCATTCAGATTTTTCGGCCGAGCTATACACAGGTCTATTCGAAGCCCAAAAAAGAATTAAAGGATTTGTTCGTGCTGGAATGGCCTCTATAGAAATCGATCAAGACGCAGAACTGGATTACATTAATGAGTACATAACCGTTGGCGTGATTGCCAATTTTTGAGGTGATTTATGAAATTTACAAAAACATTTTTTGCCGGAATGACTGTACTGATTAGTTCAATCGGCCTAGCTTATGCCGGCGAAGGTTCCACCGGCACTACTGGAGGCGGAGATACCATCGTTGACTTACTATCGCTTTTGCCAACCAAGATTGAAACTAAGGCAAAATGGAATCGCGCCGAACACGACCCGCTTTTTGTTGTAGGCACCAAAAAAGGGTGGGGTTTCTGGCCGATGAATGTCTATGCCAAACGTTTTAACACAAAAGAGGTCTATGTAAGAAATCCACAAACCAACAAGATGGATCAGCTTGTAAATAAATGTATTGCAAGCAACGGAAAATACCATCAAGAAGTAAAACCAACCGCAAAGTCCTTTGTGAAATTGTGTCGTCCAGACTTTGCCTCTGTACAATGGATCTACCTCACGGGTGCACAACGCACTATTTTTGTTGATGACATCGAAACCGCTCCGAGAGACTTACTAGAAAGGATTCAGAGTATCGACGAAATTGCTGCAGACTCGATTGATTTTGAACGACCGGAAAGTGTCATTCAAATTCCGCTTGTTATATCTTGGCTTGATTCTCTGTCTAGGATTGATTCTATGCTATTGCTGTTTAGCGGTAGCCTCAATATCGAAAGCCATTTCATGTCTTTCTTTAAATCTGAACTCGAAGAACTACGCAGTTTAGCTCAGACTGTAATCACAAACTCGATTTGCGATAAGGAAAAATACGAACTTCTCCTTCAGCGCTATCGCTCATGGAAAACCGGTACCACCGCTTGGTTTGAAGACTTCAAACTTAAGAGCGGCTTTGTGTTCTCGAATGACGTTAAGCAAGAAGCAAGACGCCTGCGATATGAACTCAGGGGCGAAATCGTCGACGAAGTCGAACCATTTTGTCGACAGAATGTCCGCGATACGATTTTAAGTGAGTTTGACAATGAGTAAATAAGACGTGTGTAACAGAGGTGCGTGATTGAAAAATAGATTTATTATTACTGCACTTATGCTTCTGGCCCAGGTTTTTTTCCTTGGGCCAGTTGCTATTTTATCGGCAAACGCGGCAAGCGACGGTTGTATTAGGCAGATCACAAAGATTATTTCGTTTGATCTGCCTTCATACATATCCGCCGAAGAGCCACTGCTGAAAGTTGATCTAAATTGGAATCTCGATACACCTATCACGATTGCAATTGCTAATGACCGTTGGCTACTCAGATTTTTGCTCGATGAAGCCACCGCTAAATTTACGCCTGAACGAAGAAAACGCTGTCTCAATCAATCCGTCCAAATTGCTGATGCACTGGACGAGTTTTTTGATCAGAGGTTAGTTTTTCTGCTAAATACCGGCGAACTCGATCGCTTTAACAAAGAAATACTTATCCTTCGCGAAGCACCACCAAAATCCAGTTGGCGCAAGGAGACCTACAGGCATTTCAAAAAGCTAGAAATACCGTACCTGCAAGCAATTCGCGAAAAACTCTATAAAGATTTGACCAACACCAAGTGGAGTAAATACACAAACTATTACGCTGAAATCACAACCTGGGATCATGACTGGTCTGCACTTATGGGACGTGAGGCTCCAGCCGCTGTCAATCTTCTTGAAAAACAAATCGCGTTGCGACCGTTTGAATTTTCTCCGGATGAACTGGAGATATTTCTATTTCACGAACTTGCACATCTTGATAATGGTCGGGCTAATCATCTGTCGCCGGTTGGGGCCGAAGTTTTTGCCTGGACCCAGACAATTGATTATATCGAGTACCTACAAGCATCTGGCCGTATCATCCCTGATTATTTTGTAAAGATAGTCTCAGCAACTTCTTCTCTTGGAATCAGGGAATGGGTCAGAGCCGTTTTGTTTACTCTTGAACAGCGCTCCAGTTAAATTGTTTTTGCTTTCTTACAAATGTGCCTTCCTTAGCATAAATTGGATAAAAAATTATTAGGTTTGTGTCCCGCCAACTCGGGACAGTTTGTTCCGAGTTGTATTGCTAAATCGATAATCCCAAAGTATATCCTTGAACTGAGGGAACATTGGAAACTATTAACGGCATACAAGCAAACTTCATTACTCGCTTACTCAATGAGTTCACATCACGTAAAGCGAGAAATACCCAGTATTCGCTTAGGGCTTTCGCCAGAGATTTGGGAGTAAGTAAGACCGCTGTTTCAGACGTTCTATCCGGAAAACGTAAATTTTCGAAACAAGCCATCAGAAAAATCGCAGATAGGCTCGGTCTCTCGCCAATTGAACGCGAAACACTAATGAATCGGCTTTCTGTTTTTGACGGAGTAGACAAACGTGAGTATCTGCAGCTTCAAGAAGATCAATTTCGGGTTATGTGTGATTGGTATTACATTGGCGTGCTTTTATTAGCGCAGCTCAAAGAACATAAGGCTAATTCCACGTGGATTTCTAAGAAACTAGCCATTTCAGAATTAGAAGCTCGTGCTGCAGTGGCAACACTTGAAAGGCTTGGACTCGTCAGAGTACATAAGGGCAAGCTTTTGAGAACGACTCTTCCAGTCAAGACCACAACAGGCGTTCCTTCTTATTCAATTCGAAGCTATCACAAACAAAATTTGAGGTTGGCCGAAGACTGTCTCGAACAAGAACCCATTGAACGCAGAATATTTAGTGCGATCAGCATGCCGACAAAAAAAGAAAAACTTCGTGAAGCCGAAATATTAATCACTCAATTCAAGGAAAAAATGGCGCAGCTAATCTCCGATGATACCGCTACAGATGTTTATACCTTGGCAATTCAACTTTTTCCAATCACACGGACTGACAAAGTCCATACAAAAAGGGAAGCAAAATCATGAAGAGAGCACTTTCGACTATTTTAGGCGTTATATTACTTGTTCCATCTATGGTCTCTGCCGCCGAGGGCAACGGAAGCGTTGGTAACGGTGGCGACAACCATCCCGCAGATAACGGTACTGCTTGGTTTCTCGGTGATCGGACCATCCGAATTTGCTATGAAGTAAGTCCAACCTTCACGTCCTCAAATGTCGATTACAGGGCGAATATTGATTCAGCGTTGCACGTTTGGGATGATTACCTGGCCGTTCTTAATGGGCAACTTTCCATACAACTCCCACTGACAGCTCAGCATGTATATTTAGATAAGTGCGATGGGACACAAGATTTAGCAATATATTTTGGCGTAACTAACGCCCTAGTTGAAGCAGCAAAATCCAATTACGTGAACCCCACAGGTTTTGCACGCAGAAGCGAGTATAACGCCTCAAAGGGTTGGGGAAAGGGCTTTATCTGGATCGCCGCAGAAAACAGCGTATCTCCCAAATTCAATTTTCCGAATTGGACTTTGCCGCACAATTTGCATGGGATGCTTCTGCACGAATTCGGCCATGTACTTGGATGCGACCATGTCGATGGCACAATCATGCAGGAAAATATTTCAGACCTCCTTTCTGCGGAAACAGATTCAGAAACACGAAGAATGCGTTTAACAAATATCGATGGAAACAAGTTTCTAGTTCCCGCTGGAAATAGAATTTTCAGAGGAACTGGCGTTTCTGCTGATACTTTTGAAATAATGACTGGAAGACGCCACGTCGGGGAAATTACAATTTCATTGGATGCTTCGAACAACTTTCGAGAAGTTACCGTTGTTATTGGTGATCAAGCAGGCACTACCCGTATCCCGGTGTTGTTCTCCGCTCTGAATGACATCAACATAGGTACAGGGGTTCTCATTTCAACACGTATTTTTGCGATAGCGAGGATGGATGAAAATAATCATTGGCAGACCATGAGCCTAGGATGTCCTGCTTTTGTTTTCTATGTGAACGTTACAACAGCAAGCGGTGAGCTTGTTCCGGCGCTTTTTCAGGTAAATATGGGGACTAGCAATTCGGACAGGCGTGGACCAATTAATGTTATGTATTTGCACAAAAATGATTGGGTTGACTTGTTCAACATGACTATTCAATGAAATCACAAGACCAATGAATCTGTCTTAGTGGTGGACGTCGAATAGAGAAATACTGATTTGAAATCGTAGAGGAGTAATTGATTTGCGTAACCCGTCCCCCTTAAATACGGACAAATTAGACTAATAACACTGGGGCAATGGTTTTTCAGGTGGACCAACGTGCTGCATTTAGAATTTGAAGTCTCTTCTCTGTCTCCAGTAGCTGTAAGAGCTGGCAGCAAGACTAAAGGCAATTTTCGAAGAATCAATCCCACGTTTGTTTTTCTGGATCCCCCCTGAACAAGGAAGTAGTCGTAGATGACGGGCGCCCAATGTAAAGGTATTCGTGGATTTTTGAGAGTTTCAAAACCAAACTAGGGTGTAGCTCGTATTTTGTGGGAGGTTGCAGTCTACCCTATCAAATCAAGCATGGCTGCAAGGTCGTTGAAATGAAGGCTCAGTAACGGGGGGGTGTTTCCAGGCTCGGAAACGCGTTTGGTTTTGAACGACCGGAAAGTGTCACTCAAATTCCGCTTGTTATAGCTTGGCTTGATTCTATGAAATTGCCGTTTCGCGGTAGCCTCAATATCGCAAGCCGAAGTTAGACAGGTGTAAGCTCGATTCTGGAATTCTTTTTTTCTTTATAAATACAAATCGTCAAACCGACAAAAGCTATGAGCACTCCAATTAGCTGTGTTGCTGAAAAAGCACCGTTAGGTAGCGAAGCAGCGACAATAAGTGTTACGAGTGGAATGAAGTTTCCGATCAAGCCAATCCTTCTAGCCGGGAGTTTTGAGTAAGAGTAGTTGAGGCCAAAATAACCAAGAGCAGATGCAAAAAGGCCTAACCCAATTACTGATGCAATTGTAGAAGAGGAAAAGTTGAAACCGCGAGTAAAATCTGCTTCTACCAGAGTTAAAATCATAAAAAATATAGAACCAAACCCAAGTTGAAATCGGGTGATCTGATAAGCGGTGTACTTTTGCGTAAGCCTGCGAGCAACAAGAACATAGAAAGAAATTAAAATACACCCGGCAACAGCGGCGACTTCGCCCAAACCAAAATTTAGATATAATTTTTCGCTCCCCCCAGATAGAGCAATACCAACGCCAATTATGGAAACAATCAGGCCGTAATAAAAAAGAGGAGTCGTTTTTTCTTTCATTAAAATCTGGGCGTTGAGCGTGATCGTTAGGGGAGATAGGGCGATCAAAATTGAAACATTTACCGGCGATGTGAGTTTAATTGCTGTTGTCTCCAATAAAAAGTAACCAATTGGCTCAATAAGACTGAGCACGATCAAAAACAATAAATCTTTTTTGTGTATTAATTTATTCGATATCGCAATTGTTTTAAGGCTTAAAAGCGCAAGATAGGCTACTAAAAATCTTGAAGCGAGAAGTTGTACAATCGTCAGCTCTTTTAAAGCATGTTTGCTAACAAGAAAAGAAGCACCCCAAACAAGCACCATTATTACGAGCAACAGGTAAGCACTTCTGTGATTTTTAAAAAATTGTTTCATATTGCAGCGGTTTATCAGATTGAATCCTTTTTAGGATGAGAGCACAATCTAATTCTCACTCTAGACGGGCCTGGAAGGAGGTGGTGCTGTGGCAATCAAATTATTGTAAGACCATGGCGGAGGTGAATAAGGACTTTTTTCTTGCCGGATTACTTATTCTAAAATTTTAAGGCTAAACCCCATGTCTCGCTAGTCGCAAGCGCGTGGTTTGAAAGTCTCGCCATGCATTAACAGGACAATTTCAAAGTTTTCCAAATCGACGATTACGATTGCGCTTCCTGTTAGTTCGTCAGTGCCATTGTCTGCATGGGCGAGAAAGAGAAAATGTTCTTTTTTCTTTGTAAGAACTTGAACGAGTTTGTCTCCAAGTTCCTTCTCATTCATTACATCCAATGCGGTCATTAGTTCGCTGGAGGCAGCACGAATTTGAGATTCTGTTTCCAACTCCATCAGATCAGCATCTTTATTATCCGATCCTTGCTTTCGTAGAAGCTTAAATATTACTCGTTCCCAATTCGATGGATCATCGCTAAGGCCACTGACTTGATAAGCGGCTGCATTCGGATAACAGAGTTGTGGAGTGTAGATGTTTTCCCAAAAATTAAAAACAGCTCCAACTTTTACTCCGGTAGGCTTAGGAAGTTCACGAATTTGAGCAGCATTTGCTGTGACGCCAAGCAATCCAAAAAATACAAATAAAGATATAAGTTTTTTCATCTTCCGATTCCCTTTCAAATTATCTTTAATTATGTACCTCTTATGTCGCAGGGTGTCAATGAGTGGTTTTTATGAGGCGGTGCAAGTGGGGTGACAATGACGGTGCTACCCACTTGAAAGGGCTGTCGTCGAACCCGCTCAATTCTTCTGTTTATGTTCACGAGCTGGGACATTTTCTTCTCGGCAACGGAGTCCAAACGGCATTGCCTAATTCGCTTAAGCTTCTCGCGCGCAATGGCATGTTTAACGAATTACTTTGCGACGCTTTTGCCCTTGCTGTGACGGGACGGGTATTTTCACAAGAACCGGGAATACCGGCATGCGCCGCTAATACTCGGATCGTAACACGAGGTCAGTCTTATCGCGCTCAGAGAGGTTATTTTGACGTTAATTTTGGTAATCGGAGAATTGAGGCGTGCTGCAATCACATTCGTAAGAAGAGTTCGGTGCTTGAGCTTGTTCTTGATGCAGCTCGTACTATTTCTGAAAATGATTTAATGCGTGAAATGACATGCAACCTCGCAAATGGTTTCACATCTGAAAACGACTCTCAAACGATTTGGAGCGCGAGGCATTTGACTCTCTCGCTCTTAAACACACGCTGGCAAGCGAAAGATCCTGAGTGTAAGTATTGGACGATTACGTATATTGATTGTCTGATCGAGTGTCTTGCCGGAGCGGCAGCTCAACGATGAACAGAGAACCTTTACCCGGTTCGCTCTCCACACGTATCGAGCCACCGTGCGCTTCAACAATCTGGCGAACGATATAAAGTCCCAAGCCTAGCCCGGTGATCTTATTGCCGGGCACTGCCCCTCGTTCGAATCGCTCAAAAATCTTGGACTGCATTTCGCGAGGGACTCCCATTCCTTGATCACGAACGAGGAGTTTAGCGTGAGCCGTTTCATGATCAACACTCACCGTGACCTCAATGATGTTACCATTGCCATACTTAAGAGCGTTTGAGAGGAGGTTTGAGATAATCTGAGTGATCCGGGAGGGGTCCCACTTTCCTACGACGGGCTGATCCGCCTTGACCGTGACAACAATGCCTTTCTGTTGTGCCTCCTCAGATACGGCGGAAACACCTTCAATGACAGCAGCCTTGAGGTCCACTTCCTGCCTGTCTAGGATGAGCTTTCCCGCGCGGATTCTGGTGATGTCCAGAAGTTCATCGAGGAGTTTGACAATCTGCTTGCTTGCCTGGAGCGTCCCGGAACTCAGGGATTCGATCCGGCTGCCCGCCATTTCCTTTCTCACGATCCGGCCCATTAACTGCAACTGCAGGTGCAACGCGGTAAGGGGTGTTTTCAACTCGTGAGATGCAATCGACAAAAAGTCGTCTCGCGTCTCGATGGCAGCGCGGAGATCCATTTCAAGTCGCTTGCGAGCAGTGATGTCATGGCCAAAGACATTCACATACCCATCACTAACTACAGGCGCGATGAACATCAAATACATCGAACCGCCGACCTGGATCTCGACTTCTTTGCTAGCGCCCGACCGAAGCGCGTCCTCAATCCATGTGGTCCATTCGCCCGAAACCTTTGTATCTCGAACAAACTGCGGCAAGAGCCGCTCGGTTGCCCTGTTTGCGACAACAATTGTTCCATCGCGGCGAATTCTCATGACCGGACTTGGATTTTCCTCGAAAAACCGTGATAAACTGACAATATTTTCTTCCGATTTTCTGCGTTCGGTGATGTCGTCCATTGAAACCAAAATGGCGTCGGATTTCAGACCGACCCATTGAATCCGACGGGCGCTAACGAGCAATGTCCGATGGCCTATCTTGGGAAAC
>Ga0208375_1004820_pt1 | contig 10350 bp, 7 predicted proteins | sample RifOxyD1_FD_184038 | JGI IMG/M metagenome (GOLD analysis project Ga0208375, IMG submission 184038) | Soil microbial communities from Rifle, Colorado - Rifle Oxygen_injection D1 (SPAdes) | ecosystem: Environmental > Terrestrial > Deep subsurface > Rock core/Sediment | place: Rifle, Colorado...
TATCTTTGTTCCGAAGCATAAAGATAAAAAAGAAATTCTTTACCCTATGAAAATAGAAGAACAAGTTGCAATTTATAATGATTTTAAAGTAAATAAAAATCAGAGTAAATATGCTGGAGAAAATATTCTGATTTTTCTAAAACAGATTTATGATTCGAGAAGTGAAAAAAATTATGATTGGGTTTTTGCAACAAATGTCGAGGAAGTTTTGTTAAATGATATCATAATTACTTATAAAAAAAGATGGAGAATTGAAACTCAATTTAGAGTGCAGGATGAAGCAAAAATAAAATGCAAATCAAAAGAAATGAAAATAAGATACTTCTTTTTCTTGTTTGAACAAATGCTTCAAACAATTTGGATTTGTTTTTATAAAGATGAAATAAGTTTTAAGGAATTTTTAATTGAAATGAATAAAATTTCAAAAAGATATACGAACACCCAAGAATAAAGAGTTTTCATATGGAGATAACGTTCTGTAGGGAAATGCATGCCTCTTTATTTGAAGGGTTTTATTTAGAAAGAGATGTCTTATTTATTGATTTAATCGGAGATACTATTAAAGGACATAGTCCGAATAATCTCAAACTGGCCGAAAAGTGTCTGAAAAGTAAAGTAAGTGGTTAGTTCTTATTGAAATTCTCAACAATCTCAATCTCTTCGGGTGTTAATTCATAAAGCTCATAAACCATTTTGTCTATTTTCTTTTCTAATTCTTTTACCATTGACTGCTTATCTTGGTTTTCTAGGTAATCTTTATCATCAGTTATAGATAGGATTTTATCTACTATTTCGATGAATGGTTTTTGTTCCTTATTTGATGTATCTGGAATAGGAATTTTTTTTATTTCATTATTCCCTATTCTTAAGTATCCTCCAGCCAAAGATAAGGACTTAAAGAAAATATTATACCAAAAAGAAATAAGTTTGCTGTTTAGTAGAGCAAGCAGAAATTTAATATCTTTGTTACCTTCTAATATAATTGTTGTTGATTTTCCTGCAAGGTATTCTCCTTCATCATAAAAACATTCGAGTTCTTTAGTCATACCTCCAATAATTATTTTCTTTGAAAATGCTTGGATAAGTCGATTAGGATTAATTTTTTTAATATCAGATTCTTTTATAACCGGATTTTTATAAGTTTGTTTAATATAATTTGCTTTTTTGAAGCCCCATAGACTTGCATAACGATCTATTGTTCCTGTGTTTATAAATTTCTTACAATCTTTCATTTTAAAATCGTCCTGAAGATATTTCTTAATTTCATATGCTTCATTAACCGTTGAAGCTCCAGAAACATCTTTAAAAAAACTCTGAAGTTGAGAATACTGGGATAATTTAATTAAGATCTTAAGCGAAGTAATGTCTTCAACAAAATATCTCGCCCAATTCAAATCATTATAAAAGATTTTTTCAGGAATTTTATTAAGAATTTTTACATCAGTAACTGAAGACATCAAAGTCATTGAGACATCATTTTTCTCTTCTCTATTTAGAATTATAAAAGTAACTGGATAAACGCTTGCTTCTTTAAATACATTAACCTTAGAATAATCTCTAATTTCCCTGATATTTTTTGTAATTAAAATCTTCCTTAATTCTTCAGAGTATTTAGCTCCTATGAGCTTATTGGGAACGATATAACTAATTCCTCCCATCTTGCGTAATAGATTTAATCCCCGTTCAATAAAGACAATAAATAAATCCCAGTTACCCTTAGCAGATCTAAATAATCTGGCGTATATCTCTCTCAACAAAGGATTGTTTTTAACCATTGTCTCAGAATCTATATAAGGGGGATTTGCAATAACAATATCAAATCCTGGATTATCTCTTTGAAAAACATCTATGAAATTCATCTTCCAAAGGAAGAAAGGTTTTGAACGCTTCTTTTTGAGTATATCTTCTAACTCTTTTAATTTTTCTGAGTTTCCTTCTTCTTTTAATTTTGATATCATTAATTCTATTTGAGCTTTTTCTATATCCTGTTTTTGTTTTACTTTTTCAGTTCTCTCACTGATATTAATAAATTTTTTTATCAATCCCTTAAGAATTTCAAATTTTATTTGAGAATCTGATTTGTCTAATGTAGAATTTTTACCGATATTTCTCTTTTGAAGAATAGCTAACTCTTTATTTAAGCTCTTTATTTGTAGTTCCTTCTTTTTCCATTCAGATTTATTACCAATTAATTTAGGAACCTCGACTCGTAATTCTTTTATTCTGTTTTTTAAAATATCCATCTTCTCATTAGATTTAGACTGAATCTTTATTCCAAGCCATTTATCATCCCATAATTTCATTCCCTCAAATTCTTCTATAAGACTATTCCCGCACATTATTTTATAATCTAGATTAGGTAAGGGTCTTATATCATCAATATTATTTTCATCTACAATAAGCGAAAGCCAAAGTCTAAGTTGACAAATGTCTACTGCACCAGGAGAAATATCTACTCCATAAAGGCTTTCTTCAATACATTCTTCTTTTAAATCAAATATCTTTTTGTTTTTATCTAATGAAGAACGACATTTTACAATTTCAGACATCATGCCAACCAAAAAAGCACCGGAGCCAACTGCAGGATCTGCAACTTTAATTTCGCGAAGAAATTTATCTATTCTTTCCTTGTTATTTTCTATTTCTTTAGGAAGTTTTAAAGAATAATCTTCTAAGACAAATTTTTCCAGAATTTCTCTTTTAATATTTGTATTTGTTTCCAAATAGTTAATAAGACTCTGTTGGCACATATAATGAACTATTTCTCTTGGGGTATAAAATGAGCCTGTAGATTTTCTTTCATTACTCTCTAATAAATTTTCAAAAACCTTTCCAAGCATTTCAGGATCAATAGCCACCTCTTTATCCAATGGCTCGTCTTCTTTTACTGTAAAATTATATAGATTAAAAACCTCAAATATTTTGTCGAAGACTTCGTTATCAATTAAAATATCTGTTTCTCGCCAATTATATCCTTTGTTTGTACCTAGAGGTTCAAAGAGACCCCCATTTAAGAAAGGAATTTTACATTCAAAATCATCAATTTTAAAATAATAATCATCAGCTTTTCTATCTCCACTAGCTAAAGCGCTATAAAATAAATATTCTAAATAATCATTAAAAAAATTTTTCTTTCTTTCTTTCGCTCGAATAAAAAGATTATAGAGAAATTTCCTGTCCCCCTGACCAAATTTTTTAAATTTTCCTGTTTTTTCATCTTTTGGAACTCCGAGCCATCCTTTCTTCTGCAAAAAGTAAAGGAAAACTATCTGACCTAATATCTTTTTAGCAAAATCTTCTTTTTCAATATTCTTTTCCTCAAATTCCTCCTTTACAAATTTATCTTTTTGTTCTATTAGACCCAGCTCCGAATATAACTTTTTATAGAGTTTTGTATATTCTTCGAAAAACTCTTTAGTAACTTTTTCTACTTGGAAACATTCTTCAACATCTGAGATATAAATATCTCCTTCGTTTTCTATTATGGGGGCTAATTGAGATTGAGCTGTATGACTAAATTCATTCTTACCAACAAGAAAGGAATATCTTCTTGCAGGCGTAAAGTCATATTCTATATTTCCTTTTTCATTAAGAGATAAATCTAATTTAACAAAAGAAAATCTCCAATCAGGTGAATCTTCCTGAAAGAAAGCTACTAATGAAGAATTAATGCCAGGATTATATTTTAAGTATTTTGCAATAAAATTCCTTTGAAGAGTTCTTGCCCTCTCAATAGAACTCTCATTATTAAATTGAACAGTAAGAATATGAATAGTTTTATCTTCTTTATCTGTGTATTTTCCTATAAGGTAACATTCTTTTATATGCTCTTTAAATTCAGAACCTATTTCTTCAGGAGATATTCTTTGACTTTTTGAAAAGTCTACTTGATTTAAGAGATTATTTATAAAAAGTTTAAAATTATTTAGATTAAACGAGCTCTCTAGTGCATTTTTTACTAAATCCTTAGTTTTTTGTTGTACCATCTTTTTCGTTCATAAGATATACAGAAAGAATAACCTCTCTCGGCCTATCAGAAACTCTAATAGTTTCGGAATAAGTCTTTTGAAGAGATTGCGGATCTATCTCTTGTTTAGCCAATTCCAAGATTCTTTCAGGTACAATACTTCCTTTTTTTATCTTTGATAAGAACTTCTTTAGAGAGTTTCTGTCAATTCCTCCTTTTTTTAAGGAATCCTCAATTTTCTTTAGAAAGAATTTATCTTCATCCTGTAATTTAGAAGAATTGATTACATGTTCTATTATTCTAAAAACCATTGTGGATAAATCTCTTCCACCCTTTCCTTCAAATTCTATTATTTGTTCTTTAGTGCATTCTTCAAACTTCTGTTTATTTCTTTCTAATAAATCATAGAAATCTGTTCCTTTTTGTATCCCTTTTTCGTTTGTTGAAGACTTTAAAAGTTTTGCTGCTTCAAAAAAGTCCAATTCTGAATTGGTTATGAGTTTATCTGAAAGAATCCACTTCTGTAATTCTCCTTTTTTGAAAAAAGTAAGGACAGAAGACTTTTCCAAAGGATACTTTTTACCAGTTCTTGCTTTCCTTGGGAGACTTTTTATTTTATTGAAGAGTTTAGGATTATCTTTTTTTACTAATCTAATTTCTTCTAGATAATCTAACTCGCTTTCTCCATAAGATTCTTCACCTTCAATATATTTTTTAGAGGTTAAAATCTCAAATAAACCATGCGAAGCTACTTCTTCATCTTCAGTTAGGAGTTTTGAATCATTTCCTAACATTCGAATAAATGCATTCACTTTAGATATCGCAGTTTGTTTTAATCTTATCTGATTCTCTGATTGTGCTGTTGGGAAGAAACTATAGACATAAATTTTTTTGAATTTGGTGCTAATTCTATTTATTCTTCCAACTCTTTGAATTACCCTAACAGGATTCCAAGGAATGTCGTAATTTATAACTACATTAGCTCTATTGAGATTAACTCCTTCTGCTAAAACCTCTGTACAAACAAGTATATTATAATCTTCATTTTGTTCTTTTGAATTTTCATCAAAATTTCTGATTACTTTCTCTTTTTCAGATTCATTTGATTCACCTGTGAATACTAGCGCTCTTTTCTTTAAATCTTCGGGCAAGTTATTATGTAAATAATAAGCAGTTTCGGTTGATTCTGTAAAAACAAGAATTTTATTTTTCTTTAGAATAGTATCTGTTTTTAATGAAAGCTTAAATTTATCCAATTTTGGATCTCTTTTTATTGATTCCCAATTAGTTTTAATCTTATTCAATATCTTTAAATCAGATTTTAGATCTTCGATAAAATTTTTATTGAAATCTTTTGCAGAGTATTTTTCCGCTTTATCTTCTTCAATTAATTTTTGAATTTTCCAATCTTCTCCAGAATTTAAATAATCAAAAATTTTGTTAATATAGCTTTTGCTGGTATAAACATAACCTTTGTTATATTGTTCAATAAATCTTTCATATGAAAAAATAAATCTCCCTATACTTTCTTTAAATGCACAAAAACTACTTTCTAATCTTTTTATTAATAAAATTTTCATTAATTTACCCAGAACCTCTCTTACAGACCCATCATATTCTGTTTTTTTAGTATAATAATTTGGACTAAGAGGCTTATATCTCGCGTACTTTAATTTATTCGCAATTTGATCTAATGTTTCTTCAAAAATCTCATTTTCATAATGATTAAATTCATATAAAACTGCTTGTGGTTCTTCAATTTCTGGAAATTTTACTCCTCTTTTTTTTAAATCTTCTCCAAAAAGTTTTAAAATTTCTGCACGAGTCCTTCTAACAATAATGGGTTTTAAAACTTTATCTCTTATTTGTTTAGACACATCTTTTATAACCTTGATATACTCATTTTTATCTTCAGATTTTTTAGCAGTTTGAATTTTCTTTTGCAAATCATTAAAGAATTTTTCCAGATTTTTCACATGAGGGATATCACTATCTTTAATATTTTGAAATAATTTTATCTGATTTAACACATCTCTAGGATAATTATTTATGGGTGTTGCAGTTACTAAAATTATTCTTTTGTTTCCTTTGCAGATTTTATGAAGGGCTTCATATTGTCCTGTTTCTTCTGTTCTGAATCTATGTGCTTCATCTATTACAATAATGGTTTTATCTTCCGAGTCCTGTTCCAAAACCTTATCAAGTATTCCCGTAGACCTACAAACTGCTGGAACCCCATATTCGTTTAAAATTCTCTCCCACGAACCAGGATTATTTCTGTCTATTATTGCGGGGGGGGCTAAAATAAGTATTCTTTCTTTTGGATTTTCTTTAATTAAATTTTTTAATAATTTTGCTACAATATACGTTTTACCAAGACCAACAACATCTGAGATAAACACCCCCCCATATTTTTTCAATTTTGATTTTGCATCTCTAACTGCCTCTTCTTGATACTTTAGTTTTAAAGCATTCCCCGTTGAATCATTATCAAATTCCTCTTCTTCTATTCTTTCACCAAAATATTCATAAAGAAATTTTAGATAAAGTTCGTAAGGAGATAAAGACTCGTTTAACCAAGTCTTTTGTTTAAGCGAACTCACGAACAAATCTGAAACTTCTACTGAATCTTTCCAAAGTTCATTAAATTTATCTAATGCAAATTTATAATCCCTATCATCTTTTAACACCACATTAAACTCTAAGTTATCTTCTAAACCCGCCTTAGTCAGATTGCTTGAGCCGGTTATAACTCTTCCAGGGTCTAGTTGATTTTTATCAAATGACATAATATACACTTTTGCATGAATATTTTGAGAGCGATAAATTCTAATCTCTAATTTCTTGCTTTTAATCCATTCTATAAATAAGTTAGAAGCATCTTCAATATGCTTAATATCGGGGGCTTGATTAAAATCATCTACAAGCGTTTCGTCATAAATTTCTTTTGCTTGAAGAGGAGAAATATTCTTCTCAGAACCTGCCTTTTTAATTAACTCTGTAACTCTTTTATCAGTATTAAGTCCTACTAAAATTCTCACTTTTTCTGGAGCCTTCAAATAGTCACATAATTTGTAAAAACCAGAGCTAAAGAAATAACCTACAAGACAATCAAATGATTTAGTCTTTTTTATTAAGGAATCTAACCTAGAACAAAGTGTATCTCCATTTTCATTAGTTATAAAATTAGAATTATTCGAGTCTACCATTTTCATCTTCCTTCGCACCACACACAACCCTCTTCAGGGCAGTCAGAATTTAATAGCTTCAGCGCCTTTTCAAATAATCTCTCTGCATTTTTAATATCTACTTTTATTTTTTTTAATTCAGTGTCAAAAATCACTTCGCCAGTTTCAAGAACTTCTTTTGGAATGTAAAAAAGAAGAAAAGAATACTCTTCTGTTTCATACCCGTTTTTTCTTAAGAGAAGATTATAAATGTCAAGCTGATTTTTATAATACTCTGTTGTGTTTTCTTTTAACGCATAGCCCCTTGTTTTATAATCCAGCACAATTAATTTTTTTCCTTTAGTCAGCAGATTGTCAACTGCTCCATGCAGTTCATTTCCCTTTTTATCTTCCCATTTAATGCCCTTAAAATTATTCTGCCATATTTTTAATAGTTCAAGATTGTCAAATAATTTCATATTTGCGCAATCGCTGTTTTCACATAACTCTGGCGGAAGCATTCCTCTTTTGGCAAATTTCTCAAAATGAACTTTAAGTATTCTGTCCATTCCAGAGGGAAGAGAGGGAAAAATAGATTCAGGCCTTTTCCATACTCCATGCTTTTCAAGCCAAAAACATCTTTGGCAGTTTTCCATTAAAGATATTGAAGATGGCGAAAGTTTGAATTGTGTTGTATAATCAGGCATTTTTATAAATAGAATGCAGACTTTTTAATAGTTGCTATTCAACAAATCTTTTGAATATTCTTACATTAAAATATTAAGTAATTCTAGAAAATTGAATTCCAAATAAAAGACACCAATGGACAAACCTAAAATAAGGGAAAGTTATAGGATGATAGCAAAATAATTATTGTGCTCGCTCACATTCGCTCGCTCGCCCGATGAATTTGCTTCGCCTCGCTCGCCTTATTTTGGTTCGCGCTCCGCGCTCACTTATTTATTATTCTGCAAATCCTTCATCCATTTATACATTAGAATTTATAGGGTTTAATTTAACTTTGAATTAAATTTAATTAAAGCAATAAAAATAAATTAAAAGATGTAAACTAGGGAAAGTTATAAAATATTAGAAAAATATTCCCCTGCATTTTGACAATCATTTATCCACATATTTATAAACTTGTTCGCACAATCTATTTTATGAATAGCAAAAAAGAGGAAATTAAGGCAGTAATTTTTGATGTTGGAGGAGTTCTTTCTACATCAGATTTTACAAACAAGTATTTTCCAGATGGCAGGCATAAAGGAGTTCACGAACAAATTTCAAGAGAATTAAATATTCCCTTGGATGTTTGGCTGGATGCAATTGATGAAACTTATGTTAAGGCAATTGAGGGAAAGCTCTCTGAGAAAGAGGCAATAAGGACTATTTCAAAGAATGTGGAAATTTCCAGATACAATCTGAAAAAAGTGATTCTTAAAGCATATAAAACACATTTTAAAGACAATAAAGAACTCTATAACTTTGCATTTTCCCTTAGAAATTCTGGATATAAAATAGCAATTTTATCAGACCAGTGGCCAATTTCAGAAAAAGCATTGATAAATAAAAAATATCTTAAAAAATTTAATATTGTAGTTATTTCCTGTAGAGTCAAGTTAAGAAAACCAAATTCAAAGATTTACAAACTTACTTTGAAAAAATTAAAACTGCCTGCAAAAAACTGCGTTTTTATTGACAATCACCAATGGAATCTCAACCCTGCTGAAAAACTAGGCATGAAGACCATTCTTTTCAAAAGTAATAATCAGACAATTAATGCACTTAGAAAAATCGATGTTAGGATAAAGTAGATATTGAATATAAAATGAATAAAAAAGAATTCCTTGATAAAATAAAAGTTGAACTGAGAATATCCAAAAATTCAGATTACACTATTCGGAATTACCTGAATGCAAACTCTGCAGCACTTGATTTTTCAGGAAAATTACCAGAAGAAATGACCGAAGATGATGTAAAACAATTTATTTCAGAGAAATTGTCTGACAAATCCTCTTCTTCAATAATTCTTTTTCTTGCAGCAGTTAAATATGCCTATTCAAATCTTTTAAAAAAAGATATTACTGCCGAAATAAAACGCCCTAAAAAAGAAAAGAGATTGCCCTCTGTGCTTACAAAAGAAGAGGTTAAATCTCTTATTAATGCGTGCTCTTCTGATAAAAGCAGGATGATGATTTCTTTATTATATGCCTGCGGAATGCGCGTTTCTGAATTAGCTAATTTGAAAATTTCTGATCTGGAATTTAATAATAAAATAGGATATATCCGCCAGGCAAAAGGGCGCAAGGACAGAATTTTTAATATTCCTCAAAGTATGGCAGATGAGCTGAAAAAATATACAGAAATCCAAAAGCAAAATAATCACGAGTTTTTATTTTCCGGGTTGTCTGGAAAAATGGGTTCAAGAAATATCCAAAAGATTGTTTCTTTGTGTGCACTTCGCGCAGGAATTGAAAAAGATGTGCATCCGCATACATTAAGGCACAGCTTTGCAACGCATTTGCTTGAATCAGGAACAGATATAAGAATAATTCAGGAGCTTTTAGGTCACGCCTCAATTTCTACAACAGAGCTATACACACATATAAGCCAGAAGCAGATAAAAGAAGTTCAAAGTCCGTTTGAGAAGTTGTAATCTTATCCTTATCTAGAAGAAATATACCCTTTTCCTGTTTTTCTGAAGTATATCTCCTTATATTCCTGCATCCTGTTTTCTAATATTCTAATAATCTCTTTTCTTGGAGTATCATCTAGTTTATCCCATTTTTTTATTCTCCATATTGCATGATATCCTCTCCACCACACTCCTCCGTCTAAACTAATGTGCCGTGCAATTGCCTTTTTCTCAAGTTCTATTCCATCTTCTAGGCACACAATTGCTTTGCGTATATAATCTGAAAATTTCATGTGTTTTTGCTTCTTTTTTGTATGGAACATCTATTTTGCAATTTAATTATTTTTATATACTCAATTTCAGCTTTATATTTATGGGGATAATTTGTGTCGGCGGCGATGAGTCCAATCACGGTTCTTATCCAGAGATATATGCTGTTGTTTTTTCTCATTTGCTTTCTGATGCAAGATATTATGACTCTAATAGCGATGTGAAATTTCCTAAAATTCGCAAAAACACTTATCCCAATAAATGGAATTTATATATAGGCCCAAGAAAATTAGCATTTACAATTGTTC
>Ga0208375_1004823_pt1 | contig 10345 bp, 8 predicted proteins | sample RifOxyD1_FD_184038 | JGI IMG/M metagenome (GOLD analysis project Ga0208375, IMG submission 184038) | Soil microbial communities from Rifle, Colorado - Rifle Oxygen_injection D1 (SPAdes) | ecosystem: Environmental > Terrestrial > Deep subsurface > Rock core/Sediment | place: Rifle, Colorado...
AGAGCCAGCCGGACCGTCACTTCCGCCTAGACCGGAAACGCTGATAGTCGGGGCAATATTTATAGTAGTAAGAGATCTGATGACCAAAGGATTCTGACCTGTAACAGTAATTGTTCCACCCGAAATATTAACCGAAATAAAATTGTACCCGTTTGGTTTTAAATCAGTGTTGAAAGTATAGCCGATTGAAGAATCTAAAACCCCGTCACTACCGTCGCCGAAACTGATAGGCTTTGTTGCATCGCCGTTGGCGACTCTGCCAGCCTCAGCGACTCGATCCTCAATGTTCCAAAAGCCTGTGCTAGCATTATAGTCAAAATGATCGATATTCGAAAACCCCTCGCTAATAACACCACCGCCCGCAAAAGACACAGCTGGCAGTGTGCTTAACAGGACGAAGACAGGTAAAAAAGTTATAAGGCCTTTACGCCAAATAGAAATGTCCCTCCACGGCTTTTTGCCGCAAAAATGGTCTCTATATAAAGGTCCCATGGATTGTTGTTAGCAGCAACTTGAGCGAGCGATAGAAAGAATGTCAAAAAATTGGCATAAAAAAAGCCGCCTAATATTGGTTTAGGCGGCTTTAATCGGATCGTTAACAGAATTAGGCAACAAGCGAAAAGCGCTTCTGCCCTTTTTCTAGGTCTTTTCTAATCTGATCTAACGATTGGTCTAAATTGCTTTTAGTGCTTACGCCAAATAGTCGCGATGCAAATTCGGCCATCAATCCTCGGGGGGGATAGTGGGCCATTTGCAATTGAACGATTGTTTGGTCGCGTCCATCTAGGTGCAGTCTAATCATACCCCAATTGTTGATCATGGCTGGTCTTACGCTCTTCCAGATAATAAGGTGATTTGAAATCAGATCAGTCACAACAGCGTGCCAAGTGATCGGTGAATTCTTAACGCCCTCGGAGGTGAAAAGGTAGCGATGCTTTTCTATTTGCCTAACGTCCTTTAGTCCGTTCATAAAGGATCGGAAATTAATTGGGTCAGAAAAAAATTCAAAAACCTGATCTATCGGAACAGAGATTCTAATCGTACGTCTGATGTGAACTGCTTTTCTACCAAGGAGGGAAAAAAGAGTTTTTGCTGGTTTGTTGGTTATCGCGCGAGTGCCCAGAACGGTTCCAGTCATAACAGAAAGAGCGCCGAGTAGACCGCCTCTTCTAATTCCTAAACCAAGCAGAGAAGTCCCGAAAAATCCTGCAAACACCCGGGTACTTGGGGCCCAATTGGTCTGTAAAATATCAAGCCGCTCTCCTGGTTTGTAATAGCCACCCTGAAGACCGGGAATATGATCGTCACTCGAATGTTCTTCGAGTTGATTATCAACTTCTGATACTCCCGATATGCTCGAAACGTGTTTTATCAGACGCCGAACCTCGTTCAAAAAAATCAAACCGGAAAGCGTGACTATGCCATTCTTTACACTCACATGTACGGAATGTGGATGGGAGACATATCTTCCGAGTTTTGATCTGACTCTTTGAGTTATGATCTCGTCCGAAGTCACATCTTCTTTAAATGGATGCAGCTTGGCGACAGTCCCTTGCGATCGATTAAAAACGTCACGTGCCGCCTTGCCAAATGAAACTTCTGTTTTATTTGCGACGTGCATTGCCTCGTCGCGCATTCTAGCACGTCTGGCCCGTCCCGAACGTGAATCAAAGATGTACGTCAGTGTCGAGCCCAACCCGAACCCTGTTAGAGCAGAAAGTAACTTATTCATGTTATATCTCCATTATTGTATTGAGCTAGCAACCAACTATGCAAAACTTAAACCGAGTAATAGAATTCAAAAACGGCGGCGCTGCTTGTCTTTTGCACTCTCGTCGAATTTGACAGGGGGATCGATGAAACTTCGCGAAATAGGTGAGTTCGGGTTAATAGATAAAATTAGCTCTCAATTCGGAAGGTCAGAGGGGACAGACACAATTGGCATAGGAGATGATTGTGCAGTTATCCCTTTTACCAATCGATCCGTCCTTTTGATTACTACTGACATGCTTGTAGAGGGAACACATTTTATTTTGTCCGAAGTTAAACCCCGAGATCTTGGGTATAAATCGTTAGCAGTGAACCTAAGCGATATCGCAGCTAAGGGAGGTGTTCCCCGGGCTACTTTTCTGTCCTGGTCATTACCTTCAAATCTGGATGTCAGTTGGGTGGATCAGTTTATTGCCGGATTCAAGGAGCTAGCTCAACCATTTAATGTTTCCCTCATGGGCGGTGATACGACAAAGACTATCGCTCAAATAAGTATAAACGTAACAGTACTTGGAGAAGTGAAAACGAGTAATCTCAAACTACGATCGCATGCCAAGATCGGCGACATTATTTGTGTGACCGGTTTTCTTGGGGATTCAGGAGCTGGTCTAAAAGCTATAAAAGGAAAGCTAGCGTTTGATAGCCGGATTGAGAAAGTATTAGAAGCGCATTACCGACCATTTCCTCAATTGGTGAAAGGTGCCTGGCTTGCAGAGCAAGCGGACGTCCATGCAATGATGGATGTCTCTGACGGAATAGACTCCGACTTAAGACGGATTATGAAAGCTTCAAATGTCGGAGCTCAAATTTTTATGAATAATCTGCCGATAAGCGCAGAGCTGAGGTCCTTGTCGCAAGACTACGGCTGGGACCAAGATCTTTTGGCTTGTACCGGTGGTGAAGATTACTGCCTTCTACTGACGGTTGATCCCGGTTCTTTTCCATCGCTATCCGAAAGTTTTCGCAGCAAATTTGATACTCCTTTATACGATATCGGTGTCGTGATACGGCCCGAAGCCGGTCTTCGCTATTTAAAGGATAATCGTGAGGTTCTTTTAGCCAAGAGTGGTTATGACCACTTTGAAAACTAGAATAAAGCTTCGATTAGATTTAAAATCAGCTACATAAGGACACTGATATGAAAAAAGCGCTCTTAGTGGTTCTCGGACTAGCTGTTGTTGTTATCTTCAGCAGTTTCTACCTGATGTTTTTCAGCAGCATGCCTGTAAAGCTATTAGCTAAAGGCCTTATTAAGGCCGGGGTACAGCTGGAGGAAGTCAGTGGAAGTCTGAACTCCGGGCTCTCCGTAAAAAAACTAACAATCAGAAATGAGAGCATCGATTTGGATGTGAGTAACCTAAAGTTTCGATATAGCGGTTTTGCTGATTTATTGCTGCGAAAGACAGTAGTTATCGAGGAAATCAATTCTGATCAGTTCAATCTATTTGTAAAAAAAATCGGAAAAACAGAAACAATTACGAACCAGAATCAATCGACAAGCAATTTGAATAAAAACATCCAAAAAACGAAGGCCGAGCTTGATAAGTCAGGCTTGAAAAGATTTCTAATTAAGAAAGTGAGCATTGCCAATACTGCTATTACTTTACCCGATCAAAATGCCGTTAAAATTGAACTTATTGAGCTGGTTGATTTAGATAACAGTATTAGAGAAGAAAACTTAACTCTTAAAAAATTTCTTGTTCAGTCCGATTCTTTTTACGCAGTTTTTAGCGAAATCCACGTCAATAAAAATCAAATTGAGATGAAACAGCCTGGAAAAATAGTGGTAAAACAAAAATTTTCTACTTCTTTGAAACAGGACATCGAATTTTCGGTCCTTGTTTCCAAAGCGGACAATAATTATTCGGTGACCAGCTCAGGTTTTGCAAATCAAGTGAACTTCGGGACGTCTGAAACGGGAGAGTTCAATCTAAAATTTTCATCTTTCAGGCCACAGGACTATTTTCAGAAAACCCCACCATTTTCCAACATCAATGTCACGCTTACTGCGGCAGATACCAACAGCCTTATGTTTGGCCGTTACAAATACCAAGGAAATTTAGAAGTGGCGGGTCTGGTTTTTGAACCAAAAATTGATGCTGCTGTTCCTGAACGATGTTGCGTTTGGTCCCATTCTAAGATTGTAAATCCCCCGCCAGTTATTAGGGGCAGGAGAAAGATTCCTTCAAAGCCGATTCAAGTTTTTTACTCGTTGAATTGGGATCCGGGGGTAATGATTACTGGTATTGTGACAGGCCTGTTAGCCGGAAAGGATGTTTTGCCAAGTAGTGCGCCTTCGTTTTCGGGATTGTCAGGCTTTGGTTTAACGTCTTCTTACGAAAAAACGACAGAAGATACGCTCGCTTCACTTGTGTTTAATGGTCGGTTTTCATCTTTAACTGAGGAACAGAAGGTTCACGTACAGGCAATGACTGAATGGTTTAAGTCCGGAGCGATTAGGACCCAGTAATTTGCGTTGCGACTGTTCATATTAATTGCTATTTCTTAGCCAGGTGCCGATGTAGCTCAGTTGGTAGAGCAACGCTTTCGTAAAGCGTAGGTCCCCGGTTCAAGTCCGGGCATCGGCTCCAGTTTTCGTTTTCACCATTCACCCCGCCTTGGGCGCTATTGATTTTATTCACATTTTAGCTATGTGCGGAAGTCATCAACATATTTTGGAAGTTAAGAAAGACTTTTTTCCTTGAACTCGTTTGCTCTTGTGTTAACACGCGGAGCGTCGGAGGGATTTTGGAATGGGGTTTAAAAAAGCCGTATTGGTGTTTTTTCTTTTTGTCTCAACGGTTGCATCTTTTTCTTTTGCAGATCTGAGATATGACGTTCGCGAAACGATTCAGGATCGATCAGAAAATAAAGCTCTTATCGAAGGGATAATGGGAGCTTTAGTTTATCTCGATGACACTCAAATAAGAGTAAGGTCTGGAAAAAATTCGAGCATGACGGATGCTTGTGCAAATCACGGTTGCAGATCTTCGGTTTATTTTAATTTACCTTTATTCGATCAGATCGGCTTACCAGTTCCATTTCCGAAAGTAAGAAACGAAATCGGCGAGTGGGGCAGCTACGTGCATTTCATGCCAAGAAGAGTTGGTAACGACGAAGGCGAGACAATCGTTACCGTTCAAGATTCCAACGTCTTTATGACAGCCGCGATCACCTACCCGATGTTCCTTTTTGATGAGACCAATCTGCCAAAAGAAAAACGAGTCATTGAGGAAATGAGACGAATGGCGATTGGAAACATAAAACGTTTCAAGCGAGGAGACGCATACAATTTTTGGATAGAAACTCCAGGCGAAACCAGTTTCAGTCCTAAAGTCGGTCCTTATAATATTCCGGTTGCTTTCACTGAACAGCTTGCCAAATCATATTTAGATCCAAGGCAGAAGTGGTTTTGGGATCGAGTGGGTAAAGGTCTGGAGTTACCGCCGAAAGATTGGTTGCAGGCATGTCTTAATGAAAAGAGAAATCCATACGGTGCCGACGCCTTGTTTAATATTCCAAACGATGCTGACGACTCAGCCATGAGTGTAGCTATTCAGAGACTGCATTCGTATGAGTATAAACCATCAAGTGCGGATCCTTATTATCGCGATCCGACTAATTTTCAGGTCGATGTTGGCGTATTGGATGTAATGGAGAAATACAGGGACCATAACCGTGTGAAAGAAGATGGTCGCGATGCATGGAAAGGTAAAAATTCCGGTGCTTTCTTAACCTGGCTTAAGGATGAAAACCTGGATATTTTTGGAACACCCGAAACAGGGGTGATACCACTTGAGGTTAATAACGTTGATTGTGTGGTAAATGCGAATTCCCTTTTTGCCCTAGCGCTTAACGGAAGAGAGAATACTGATTCCTTTGGGGCAGTCAGTAATCTTATGCTTGAAGTCATAAAAAAAGAAGCCTGGGTTAGAGGCGGCTTGTATTATCCGCAAAAGATGGTCTTCCCATATGCTGTTTCAAGAGCTTTCAGAGACGCGAATATCAGAGATCCAAGACTGAGATTGGCAATGGGTAAGTTGTTGAAAGAGATAATTGCCGACCAGCGTGCTCTTGCAAAACGTAATTCTAAGTTGGCCGGAGCATTTCCGGGCGGGTTTGACGAGACGTATGATTTATCCACCGCACTGGGGTTGGTCACACTCTTGAACGTTGGAAGAGATGTCGCGGTCGAGAGAGGGATTGAGGCGCAGTTTGACCGAGCCATCGATGGTGCAGTGCGATTTCTTCTTAACTCCCGTAAATCTTATCGCATAAAGAGTGAAGACACGTTTAACAGAGACAAACGTAACGATTCGATTTTTGGTGATAACGGATACAAATGGAATTCCGGCTTATTCTTTTCGGCGTCTTTCTGGGATCTTGCAACCTGGCGTTCCGAGGCCTATACAGTTTCGATTGTTCTCGAAGCTCTCACAAAATATTTAATGGCTTATGATCTTGGTGATGTAAATATTTTAGAAGGTCGAAGAGTTCGAGTCCACAGTTATACTCGTGATGCATCAAAGGCCAAACATAGATTCCTGTTTGATATCTACTAGGCGGTTTTGATTAAGGCGCTAAATAGGCTTTAATGCTGGCAATATGCACGTACGAGTAATTTCCTGTAATAATGGCATTTGAACGAACACTGACAACGATTAAATTTCCGTTTGGTGTGCCTGCATAAGCCTTGTAATAACTTCCGGCCGAAACTTGATCGAGACTTAGATCTGTGTCAGTCGTGCTTGAATTAGATGCGATTGTTCCCCAAGTACCATTACCGAGAATCGACATTTTTACTCCCGGTGTCCCCATGGAGCAGGAACCACCCGAAGAGCTAGTAGATCCACAGGCCATAGCATTGACAAGTATCCTATTATATTGACTAGCAAGTATTGCATTTTCATTGACGTCGAAATCTCGGTCAAAAACAAAATCTACCACAGCGCCACCACTAAAGGATGCCCCAGCTGCATTTAATAAAGGACTAGTTGTAAAGGTTCCATCTGAGTTATGAACACCGAAACCAAAGATCGAATGCGCGCTGTGTCCTGGGTCTCCCCCATTTGTAGTTGCGGGTAACAGTGAAAATGAGGAAATTTGATAAAATGGATTAGCTGCGAGAAAGTCGCTTACGCCGGTGCTTACACTGGTTGTTACAGAGGTAAATACTGCGCGAAGCTTAAGCTCCACGTATGCACCCACAGAGCTTCCGCAATCCAAACGTCTTGCGTCTCTTTCTACTTGAGTGGTTAAGGTTTGATAAGAATTCCCAATTGAGACTGTTGTATCACCAAATATATCCTGCTGTGCCCGACCTAATTCAAAGATATCGCCACTGCTTTCGATTTTACTCGTACCGACTGGTTCTGTTAGCGAACAAAAATCAGGATTCATAAAGCCAACGACCTGAATAATACGATTAGGTCCTGTTGGGACAGTAAGAGTGGCGGAAGCGCCTTCGGTCAAAGAAATTGGTGGAGACGTGATTCCGGGATACGAGCACGAGGAGCCGGCGTAGAGTCTGGCTAGAACGGAATCAATAGATTCGTCCGTGGGGAGGGAATCGCTAGAAGGAATTCCTGGTCCAACCACGTTTACGGCAAGGCAAAGAAATTGATTTGTATCAGTCGGGGCGGTTGCGTAGCTTCTATTGTAGCCCAATAATGGTGCGATGCTTGAAGCCAAGTCAGGCGAAGAAGCCGAGAGAGCCGATGGAACATCTGATGATGGAGCAAATCGAAAAAATAGTTTAGAAAAACTGTTGTTTGAATCGCCTGTTCCACAACTAGAAATAAACAAGGATGAAACAAGTAATAAAACTACTGACCAATCCTTAGTCATAATCAATTCGCTCCTGATTTAAAAATATGCTATCTCATAAAGATAGCTTTGTCATACAAACCGTTGTCTGAGGTAGAGCATCAAAAAATGAAAATCATGGAAAATGACAACAAACCCTCAAGCATAAAGATTCAAAAAGGGCGGATTCTAATCTATAGGGCTTACGATGTAGCCGAAGAGATTGACCTTTGGACCTTGGCTCGGCTTCTTCCAGGTGACAAAAAAGATAGCAGAGTTTCTTTATCCGGTACGCCAAGACAAGCCCTGTCGATGCGAGCTTCGCCGGTGCGTATTCCGATTGGCACCCAGGAGTTGACGATAAGGAACCGAGTTGAGGTGGCTAATGTAACGGCTACTTTTTGGGACTATGGCGTCGTCTCATTAATTTTTGAAATACCAATCGCCGAAGGTACTCCAGTAGGTGATTTAATACCCGTAAGTGCCGCAATAAACTCTGACATAGTTGGCACGGATGATATCGATCGTGCAGCCAGAGATTTGTTGGATAAAACATCTAAAAAAGTAGCAGCGTCTTTTAAGGCACCGAGCCACTGGCCTTTTGCTGAGGACTACCTGATTTTCTTTATCGAACAACTTAACGTTCCTGAGGGTGCCTCTTACTTACGTACTAGTGGTTTTCTCCCGGAACTTTTGTTGGGAGAAGAGGTGGGAAAATTATCCGACCAGGTTCGTGCAAGTCTTGCGGAACATTTTTTTCAGTACGGAAAAAATGATCTGGCAGCAATAGATTGGAATAGTGCAGTTGTGGTTGAGCCTACCGGGCAGCGGGACGTAATTGATGTTGTTGAGTTTGCCTTATCGCATCTTCTTGAGTTTAGGTACTTTGACGACCTTCTTGATAAACGTCTTATTGAACTTTACGATGCAATTGAAGCTCGCCGTGGGACTATTTGGAAAAGCAGATACGCGCAGATTCTTCGAGATGCAAACCGTAAATTTATTGAGTTTTCGGAATTCATAGAAAGAGTCGATAACTCTTTAAAGGTTGTTGGCGATTTCTATGTCGCGGTCGTTTATAGGGCTGCATTAAGGCGATTCAGAATTCAAGACTGGCAGGCAAGCATTACGAGAAAAATGGGTGTACTTGCTCGGGTTTCAGAGATTCTACAAGGTGAGATTAATGTTCATCGTGCTCACGTACTCGAAATTATCATCATTTTCCTTATCGCATTCGAAATTGTGTCCGCTATTCTGAAAGGCGTTTTTTCTCCATAGTCAAGAAGAGCCGATGTGTTCATCGCCTATTTTTTTACTTTTAAGAAGCTCTTTAGCTCTATAGACAAGGCATTTCACTGATGAAACGCTTAAACGCATATGTTTGGCGATCTCTTGATATGGAAGCTGATAGATAATTCTCATCCATAGTACTCTTCTTTGCATTCGTGTAAGGTTTCTACTGACCCACATCAGCAGCTGTTTTTGATTTTTTTTCTCTAGTAACAAGTCTGCGGACGGGTTTTGGCAGGCGATTTGATCAAGTTCCGACGTCATATCCCATTTTGAATTTTTTCTGAAAAAGTCAGTTAATGTATTCTTAGTAATCGTCCAAAGCCACGTTGAGAACGCAAAACTCGACTGATAGGAGGTACAGCTTCGGAGTACCTTTATAAACACATCTTGTGTAACCTCTTCTGCGATCGCTTCATTTTGTACTCGATCAGAAATGTAACAGAAAATCGGAGTCCTGTATTGTTGATAAATTGCGGAAAACGCCCACCCCTGCCCCTCCTTAAAGGAGTTAAGTACAAACGAGGAAAGTGCTTTGGTTCCATGGTCTTTACTATCGTATTTACGCCTCATAATGAGAGCAGTGTAATCAGATCATTAAATAAATCAAATCTATTTAAAAAATAAAGTAGCTTGTTTGCCGCGACCTTTTTTGGTTTGTCTCGTATCACTGAAATACAAACAGACGAAAGGATTCGGCGTGATTAAAATAAAGTATCAAATCCCCGGTTTTTTGGCAGGTTTTATTGCTCTTTTTCTCGGTTTTGTGTTTACCGGGTGTATTGGCGGTGGAGGAGAAGATGTTGCAGTCGATCCGAGCGGGCAGTATTTACTGGCTCCACCTGACGGTTCTACTCCTGGATCGGGAACTGACGATCCTGATCCAATTTCTGCAGAAGGATGCTCTTCAAGTGATCCCAATCATATGTGCATTGGGATTAAATTTGTCGTTTATAAGGATGCGAATGAAAATCCCGTGATGACAAGAGAAGAAGCGTCGAGTTTGATAGCGAAGGTTAATGGGCTTTGGCAGCAGTGTAATATTGCTTTCCAGATTGATGAATATCAGGCGGTTAATCCGGTTGCGTACGGACTTACATATTCATCGGGGGCTCAAAGTCAGACTACACAGATTCGAAGCACGTTTTCCAATAATACCACCTTTCTCGTAGTGGTTACTGGGCCATGGAGTAGTTCGTATATAGCCTGGACGGCAATGCCCGGTTCGGTGCCTTATGGTGTGGTCGCTTGTGCCGAATATGGAGACGACAGGGTTACCATTGCCCATGAACTCGGACATTATTTAGGGTTGGATCATCATAGTACCCAGACAAATCTTCTTTATTATATCGCTTATCCAACAAGTACAGCGCTCACTGCTACCCAATGTTCAGCAGCACGCAATACCACCATGGATTATTGGCAGCAGATGCTTCGGTAATTTTTGCGGTTAATCTGTCGGGTTATAGTAAAAGCGCCC
>Ga0208375_1004831_pt1 | contig 10335 bp, 11 predicted proteins | sample RifOxyD1_FD_184038 | JGI IMG/M metagenome (GOLD analysis project Ga0208375, IMG submission 184038) | Soil microbial communities from Rifle, Colorado - Rifle Oxygen_injection D1 (SPAdes) | ecosystem: Environmental > Terrestrial > Deep subsurface > Rock core/Sediment | place: Rifle, Colorado...
CGGGGAATAAGCGGTTTGGAGTCGAGATGAATCTTCAGTCCGAGAAATGGCTGCCACCCGATTACGTACCCGAGCGGCTTGCCATGGGCGAGCCGCTTCTTGTCGGCTTCATATTCCTGCGTCTCTATGCCGCCGTACTTTTCATCCAGTAGCCAGCGTTCGTCGCGAGTCATGTACAGCACGCTAGCACACAAAAGGAGAAAGCCCGCTCTCCTTGCGGAGAGCGGGCTTTCTTGAGGTCGATGCTAACAGGGATTAGTAACCGCCGCGACCGTAGCCGCCGCCGTTGCCGTAACCACCGCGATCACCGCCGCCGAAACCGCCTTCGCGGCGCGGAGGACGCTCGCCCTGAGGGCGTGCGAAGGAAACCGACAGTGTGCGACCGTCGAAATCCTTTCCATCAAGGCGCTCTACAGCTGCCTTTGCCTCTGCTTCGCTGGCCATCTCGACGAATCCGAAACCGCGTGAGCGGCCCGTCATACGATCGCTAATGATGCTCGCAGAAACGACATTTCCAGCCTCGCTAAAGGCCTTCTTAAGATCGTCTTCTGTTGAGCGATAAGGGATGCCGCCTACGTAAAGCTTGTTCCCCTGTACTGATGCTGACTGATTCTCCATGTATTGGATATAGCTGATTAACCTCGCTGAAACTGAAACCTTGCTTGCTCTTGTGGAGGGCGAAGCTCGAATACTCTGCGAGTAGTAAAAGTATGCCAGAAATACACAGACAGCGCAAGAGTTGGTGTGGATTGTGCACTAAGGATTTTTAAGTAAAAAAAGAGAATGCCTCGGACAAAAATTTGTCCGAGGCATGAATGATGAGTGGCTGCGATGAGTTACGGCGAGGGTGCAGCTCGATTTCTGACTCCTGCAAGCGTAATTGCGGCACTGAGAATGATAAGGACGGAAATCAAAGGGTCCAGCGGGCTCGTTATGAGCAGTGCGGAACCGACCGCACCCATCAATACAAATTTTCCCATCACAAACCTCCTTGGGTGAAGTGCTTTTGAAAGAGCTAGACTGCAAGTAGTATAGCACATTTTATGAATATGACCAGTCTTTTCGAGTGTAAGAATTGTTCCCAGAGGACGTCTAATAGACTGTGTTCGCTTAATTAGTAATTCGTTAGGAATAATCTATGACCGCACTTAAAAACGTAACGGCTGCTGCGCTCGCGCTGAGCATCTTTGCTCCGGCGCTCGCATTTGCCCAGACGACCTCTACCACGAGCGCCTCTACGCTTATTGGTCAGATTCAGTCTATTCAAACTCAGATCAATACGCTTAGGAATCAGCAGCAGCAATACCTCGCTACGCTTCAGACGACTCTTGCACAGGGCTCGGCTGGCGAGCAGGTAGCGACGCTGCAGGCACTCCTTGCCGCAGATCCTGAGCTCTACCCGGAGGGAATCGTATCCGGATTTTACGGACGCCTCACTGCAGACGCGGTGAAGCGCTTCCAGAAGAAGAATGGTATCGAGCAGGTTGGCTTCGTGGGCCCTAAAACGCTCAAGAAGCTTCAAGAGCACCTGAAGAAGAATCCGCTCGCATTTGCTGAAGCGGTCGCAGCTACCACAGCTTCGACTTCGACAGCTACATCGTCAGCTTCGACGACGTACCCAATTATCGTAAAGAAGAACAAAGGGAAGGACAGCCGTTTCTGTGCCATTGTTCCGCCAGGACACTTGATTGCTCCGGGGTGGTTGAAGAAGCATAAGGGCGAAGACAGACAGATCGTGCCTGAGTGCCAGAATCTTCCAAAAGGAATCAAAAACCTTCTAGACCGTGATCGCGATCATGACGATGATGACGACGACGATCATGGTAATGGCTGGCACCATGGCACCACCACGCCGCCAGTCGCTGACACGACCGCTCCGGTGATCTCATCGATCAGCACGTCGGGCATCAGCACTACGACTGTTTCGATCAACTGGCTCACCAATGAGCTCGCTACGAGCAAGGTCTACTACAGCACCACCACGCCCGTAAACCTCGCTACAGCTCCGACAGTCACTAACAATGCTCTGGTTACGAGCCGCACGATGAATCTCACGGGTCTCGCAGCTTCGACGACGTACTACTTCGTTGTCGAGTCGAGAGACGCAGCAAATAACACTGCTACAGTTTCGACGCAGAGCTTCACGACCGCTGCACTTCCTGCAGCAGACACGACCGCTCCGGTGATTTCATCGATCGGTATGTCAAACGTGAGCTCGACGACGGCTATGATCTCGTGGATGACGAATGAATCCGCGACAAGCAAGATATATTACGCTACTTCGACGCCGGTAAACCTCTCCACCGCGCTCTCGGTAAGCAATGTCTCGCTTCTCACGAATCACATTCTGAACCTTGGAGGTCTCACCGCCTCGACCACGTACTATTACGTGCTTGAATCGAAAGACGCAGCAAACAATACCGCTACGACTTCAACGCAGGGCTTCGTTACTGCCAACTAGTACCGTACTCATGCACTCAAAACCGCCCGGCGTGCGCCGGGCGGTTTTGTGCTATACACTTGCAGTACTACATGGGCTGGTAAGAAAAGCGCTGCCCCTACGTCTTAATCTATGAAGGACAATTCTTTGGAAATGGAACTGCTCAGAGCCTACGACGCTCACGCTGACGCTATATTCCGCCACTGCTATTTCAAGACGGGCGAGCGCGAGCTTGCGCAGGACATGACGCAGGACGTATTTCTCAAAGCCTGGTCCTACATGCAGCAGAAGCAGCAGATCCTTAACATGCGCGCATTCTTGTACCGCCTCGCTGACAATCTGGTCATCGACTGGTACCGGAAGCGCAAAGCGACATCGCTCGATGCACTTGTCGACGACGGCTTTGAGCCAGTTTCGGCAGAGAGTAGGGCGGAGGAGCGAGCTGAAGCATCACTCGCACTCGCAAAGCTCCGCGAGCTCGGAGAAGACGATCAGAAGCTCATCACGTGGCGCTTTGTCGAAGACTTGTCACCGAAGGAGATCGCCGAGATCGTCGATCAGAGTGAAAATGTCGTATCCGTGCGCTTGCATCGCGCACTCAAGAAGCTCAAGTCATTGCTGCAATAACTATGGAACACCCACCACACAAATTTATAGAAGAACTCCGCTCTGTAGCGCTCACCGAGAGTGAGCGGGTAGCGCTGCGCGCATCACTCCTCGCTAAAATGCGCGAGGGCGGTGCACAGCGCCCAGTGGTGTCGCCGTGGTCGCACCTCTTTTTCTCCAAGCGCGTGCAAGCAGGGTTCCTTTCTATGATCATTGTCATGAGCTACACGAGCTCTGTAGCATTTGCCGCCGAGGGTGCGCTCCCGGGAGACATTTTGTACCCCATTAAGACGAAGGTGGCGGAGCCGGTCGTGCGGCTTGTAACTGTCTCTACGCCCGCAGAAGAAGCAAAGTTTGAGACGAAGATTCTCGAGCGCCGCCTTGAAGAAGCCGAGACGCTCGAGCAGGATAAGAAGCTTGATCAGGAGCTGAAGCGCGAAGTGCGCGAGAGCGTGCGCGCACAGAGCGCAAAAGCCAAGATGAAAATCAAAGTCGTCGAAGACGACGATGACGAAACCTTTGTCATTGCGGCATTTCCTGCAGCTACCTCTACGAGCATTGTGGCTACTACCACTCCGAAAGCAAAGATTGAAAAAGTAAGAGAGGAGAAGGTGCGTGAGAAAGGCACTGCTCAGTCTGTAACTAAGAAGAGAGGGAAGAGCGAGCGCGCACTAAACGCCGTGCTAGAAAAGCATGAGCGCACGCTCGAGAAGCTCGACCTTGGCGACGAGCATGAGGATCGCAACGAAGAGAGTGGTAGCAGGGGGAATAGGGGAAGGTAGGGGATAGGTTGGGCGGTGTAGAATGAGTGCATGAAGAAGAGTGGCGATATGGTCATATATCAGGCAAAGAACGGAGCAATTGAGTTCCGTGGCGATTTGTCGCGCGAAACGCTTTGGGCAACACAGGCGCAGATTGCCGAGGTTTTTGGTGTTGAAAGGTCGGTTATTACCAAACACATCAGAAACATCTTAAAGGATAAGGAATTGGACGCTCAAGCAGTATGTGCAAATTTTGCACATACTGCTGCGGATGGAAAAACCTATCAAGTGGAGCATTACAGCCTCGATGCCATTCTCTCTGTCGGATATCGGGTCAATTCAAAAACAGCAACGCAATTTCGCCAATGGGCCACGAAGACGCTGCGCGAGCATATCACCAAGGGCTACACCGTAAATCGCCGTCAGATCGCGAAAAACTACAGTGCGTTTATGAAATCCGTTTCGGATATTCAAGCGCTTCTGCCGGAGCAAGTACTTCTTGATCCAAAAACGATACTGGAATTGATTAAAGAATTTTCGACCACATGGATGTCGCTCGATGCGTATGACAAAGAGACGCTGACGACAGTCGGATCTACTAAAAAAGCAGTCAAACTCACTGGCGCGGAGTTGACTGAGGCGATTGGGAGTCTTCGTTCTGAGCTTCTCAAGAAAGGCGAAGCGACAGAGATTTTTGCCCAGGAGAGAGCTGCAGGAAGTATTGAGGGTATCATCGGAAACGTCATGCAGTCGTTTGGCGGTAAGGCGGTGTATGCGACCGTCGAGGAGAAGGCCGCCCACCTTCTGTACTTCATGGTAAAAAACCACCCCTTTACTGATGGCAATAAGCGGTCGGGCGCATTCTCGTTTGTGTGGTTTTTGCGAAAAACTCGCAGCGGCGGGAGTCGTAACATCAATCCCGCAGCACTCACCGCGCTTACACTCCTCATTGCCGAGAGCGATCCAAAGAAGAAGGATCAGATGACCGCACTCGTCACCCAGATGCTCAAGTAAGGGCAGTGTGTGCAAAATTTGCACATTGCAAAGTAAAAAAAAACGCCCGGCCTTGAGACAAGGCCGGGCGTGATCGTTGGTTCCTATGTTTTTGCAAACTCTTATGCCACGAGCTCCAGATGGGAGCCGATAACAGTTGAGAGCTTTACCAGGTCCAATGGTTTGTACAGGTATTCACTTGCTCCTTTTGCTATTGCCCACACCTTGTCGTCTTCTCGCTCGCAGTCGCCGCAAAGAATGATGGGAATTTTTTTGAAGCGAATGCTCTTTCTGAGTTCCACACAGGTCTGGAATCCGTTTCCTCCCTCGAAGGTGACATCCATGAGAAGGAGGTCGGGCGATACTGCCAGGATCTTTTGCTCCAAAGATACAGCAGAGCAGTAGCACACGACCATGTGGCCGGAACTCCCAAGCATCAGCTCAAGTATTTGCAGCTGCACGCACGAGGAGCTGACGAGGACGATTTTAGCCATTTGAAACCCTCCTTTGATAGTGAGTGGATAGTGTCTGTCGACTTAATGGCTCACAAGCTCAAGAGCATCATTAATTGGTTCCAAGAGAGTTGCAGCGGCTTCTGGTTTCAGGACGCAAGCAGTAGCCCCTTCACGAATCCCCCAAGCCGCACTACCTTCCGTGTCTCCGTGCTCGACTAAAAGAATGACGGGTATCTGTTTGAAATCCTCGTCTCTTCGTATTCTCCTGCAGGCTTCATAACCGCTTATGTCGGGCATTTTTATATCCATCAGAACCAGGTCAGGATCCTCATAGGCCACCTTCATCTCGATTTCCTCTGCAGAATTGTAGCCAGCAACTTCGTACCCCGCTGCTATGAGCCAACCCTCAAACATCTTGAGCTGGGCTTGGTTGACGCTAATAAGTAATATCTTACTCATCGGAATCCTCCTTTTTTGAACTGGCAATCTGCCAAATGGTTGTTGGGGGATGATCCTGTTCAGTAATTTAGCCCCCAAATTCACAGCATTGGTCCGAGAAAAACTATACACTATAAAATGAAAAATGACAAGAACTCAATTTGACATTGAGCGTATACAATGTTATTTTTATGAGCATAAAACATGTGGGAATTTATTAAATTTATCTGTGTTGGTTTGCTAAACACAGCGATAGATCTTGCTGTTCTTAACGCACTCCTCTTTATTTTTGGTAGCGCAATTCATGCTGGTCATATTGGAATTTTTCCATTTCTTAAATCAATTTCTTTTCTTGCGGCTGTAACAAATAGTTTTTTCCTTAATAAGTATTTTGTTTTTTGCAAATTGACCCCTTTCAAAATAAAAGAATTGTTTATGTTTTTAGGTATTTCTACCGCCAGTCTTGTTATAAATGTGGGTGTTTCTTCTGCAGTTTTCTTTACTCTTCCTCATTTTTGGGCGGTATCTCCAAGTCTTGCTGCAAATATTGGGGCTCTTTTTGGTTCTGGTACGGTGTTTCTATCAAATTTCCTTGGGTACAAATTCATTGTTTTTAAGAAAATAGTATGAAGAATCCAGCACTTTCCATCGTTATACCGGCTTACAATGAATCAAAGAGAATCGGTATTACGCTTGACAGCATTGTTCATTATTTCAGTCGAATCGACGCTGAATTTGAAGTAATTGTAATTGATGATGGTTCTACTGATAGCACATCTCAAATTGTAGAATCATATCTATCACAAATAAAAAATTTAAAGATCATTCTCAACGAGAAAAATCTAGGTAAGGGTTTTTCTGTGAGGCGTGGCATGTTAGCAGCAAAAGGAGATTATCGGTTGTTTATGGATGCAGACAATTCGGTTGATATATCACACCTCAATACATTTTCTCCATGGCTAGAGAAAGGTTTTGATTTGGTAATTGGTTCGATTCATTTGCGTGAGGCGGTAGTGCGTGAAGAGAGTGGCTGGTATAAGCGTTTTCTTGGAAAACTTTCAAGACACCTTATACATTGGGTTACACGTCTTCAGGTTAGTGATACTCAACGTGGTTTTAAATTGTTTTCTGCTCGTGCTGCAAATACAATTTTTCCGCTTCAGACTATAAGCCGTTTTGGTTTTGATATTGAGCTTTTGGTTATTGCACAAGTGAATGGGTTCAGGGTAAAGGAAGTGCCTGTTAAGTGGATAAACCCTACAGGATCTAAAGTACACCTCATTTCATATGTCCAGACTCTTCTTGAGCTCATAAAAATCACTCGAAATCGGCTTTTGGGTAAATTCCTAAAAAAACCAGAGGATATAACAAAGGGGAATCCAATGGATGTAAAATACAGTACCTCACTAATCTTTCTTGGTATTATTTCAGTATTTCTTTTGATATTGATTAAGTCAAAAACCGCTGTCGAATTTCAGAACGATCCGTTGCTTTTCATATATTCAATTTTTGTTACAACATTTATATTCTCACGGCTTTTCAGTTCACTTTTCCATAATTTTTCTTTATCAAAAGTAATTGCAACAAAGGGCAAGGAATCCCAGGAATATGAACCATTTGTAAGTTTCGTTATTCCGTGCAAAAACGAGGCTGGGGCAATTCGCGAAACGCTAACACAGTGTTTTAAATCGGACTATCCAAAAGATAAGCTGGAGGTGATCGTAATAAACGACGGAAGTACGGACAATACGATGGAGGTTGTGCAAGAAATAAAAAAAGAATATCCAAACCTTATTGTTGTTGATTGGAAAATAAACCGAGGTAAGCGTCACGGAATGGCTGAAGGATTTAGGCGTGCAAAAGGCGAGGTAATTATCCAGTTAGACAGCGATAGTTATATAGAGCCTAAAACTTTTAAGAATCTAATAAAACCATTTGCCAACCCCGAAATAGCGGCTGTGTGTGCCCATGCAGATCCGACAAATGCGGATGAGAATTTTATTACAAAAATGCAGGCGGCATATTATTTTATGTCGTTCAGGATATTGAAGGCAGCAGAATCGACATTCTTGTCGGTTTTCTGCTGCAGTGGGTGTTCATCGGCTTATAGGAGGGATGTTGTATTGCCTATTTTAGATAGCTGGCTCAACGAGATTTTCTTGGGGAAGCCGGTTACTTGGGGGGACGATAGGGCCTTAACCAGTTGGGTATTAAAGCTTGGGCATAAAATTGTCTATACAGATAAAGTTAAGGCCTTTACGATAGTTCCGGATAATGTCAGGCAGCTTTTTAAACAGCAATTGCGCTGGAAAAAATCTTGGATCATCAATGGCATTTTTACCGGCAGATTTATTTTTGGTCAGCATCCATTCATGGCAATTTTTTACTTCTCGCCCTTGCTTTTAATTTCCTTCCTAACACCGTTCATGGTGTTTAGGGCGATGATCTATTCGCCCGTTGTTTATGGAACATTTCCCACGTATTACGTTTTTGGTTCCATGTTAGTTACTTCAATTATTGTGATTTTCTATCGTATATATGAACCAAATAATAAATACTGGCCGTACCTTTATGCGTGGTCATTTCTGAATATTGCAATTTTCTCCTACATAATTGTGTACGCCGCTATTCGCATCCAGGATCGTGGCTGGGGAACAAGATAAATTGATCATGGAAAATCATCTTATAAACATAAAAATATTATTTGTAACGTTTATTATGCTAGTTGTTTTTGGTGTTAGTTCCAGTATTTTTTTGTTCAAAAAAACTGATTTCTTTACTGCTCGGCAAATGGTACAGACTATTAACTATCTGAATTATAAATTGGCATTTGCCCAGACAGACAATGAAAGTTTGGCTGCCGTTGGCATTAATGATAGGGCTAAATCCGTCCCAGTTCTTTTGTATCATGGAATTATCGATCGACCAGATGGGTCAAATATTTTGCTAAAGGACTTTGAAGAACAGATGTTTGGTTTAAAAAAGGCGGGATGGCAGACCGTGAGTATTGAGGATTTTCGTGAATTCATGAAAGGTGGGAAAGAGCTACCAGCAAAATCTTTCCTCCTAACTTTTGATGATGGCAGAAAAGATAGTTATTATCCGGTCGATCCTATCCTCCGTGCTCTGGATTATCGTGCGGTGATGTTTGTTGATACTCAACATTCGATAAATCTTGGTGGCAATGGTTATTATTTGTCTCCAAAGGAGCTTACAAAGATGCTCGAGAGCGGTCATTGGGAAATACAGTCTCATAGTAGAAAGGCGCACTCATTTTATCCTATAGATAAAAAAGGGAATGTCGGAACTTTTCTCGGTAATAAATTCTGGCTCCAAGATGAGGAGAGATTGGAGACTGATGAAGAATTTGAGGCAAGAATTCGAGCAGACTTGCAAGGATCAAAATCGGATATTCGTAATACGTTTGGTGTGGATATTTTCAGTTTCGCGTATCCTTTTGGTGATTTTGGAAGAGACTCAATAAACTTTCCAGATGCTGAGAGGGTTGTTTTGGCCGCAGCTCAATCTTTCTATGAAATGTCTTTCTATCAATCATGGACTCGCAGAACATTTACCTCAAACTATCCAGACAGTAGTTTCTTAATAAAAAGGATTGGTGTTAGACCGTACTGGAACTCTAATAATTTACTGAAGGTGCTTAGTATCGCTGAAGACAAGAATCTTCCTTATCAGGATGATTTTACTAGCTTTAATGGATGGAATGAAAGTTATGGAAAAATTTCGATAGAAAATGGTTCGATGATTTTGTATTCGAATCCAAAGATAGGTAGTTCCGTTTTTCTGGACGGCTCCTATTTGTGGGAAGATTATATATTCTCAAGCGGGGTTCAGTTAACGAAAAAGCAGACTTTTTCCTTGTTCGCACGGTTTAAAGACACTTCTAATTATGTCGCCTGCGTGTTTACTTTAGATTCAGTCAGGGCTGAGCAAATGATGGATGGAAAGAGGGTGTTGAGGGCAGAAAAAAAAGTTAAACTTCTATCAATTGGTGAAAATTTTGAGGTTGGAATTGGAGTGAGGAGTAATACTGTTGACTGTTACGTTAGTAATAGTATCGCGATTAAGACCAAGATAGAAAAATTACCTAAAAATGGCGGTGTAGGTTTTGAATTATGGGATCTAGAAAAAGAAGAAGGATCACTCGTTGTTAATAGCGTAACTATTGAACAACTATGATTCGATCTAGGCTCAATTTCCTTATCCCGACTTTGATTTTTGTATGTACTTTTGCCGTGCTTGGGTCCATTGTTGGATCACAGTCGTTTGGGCATGATGAGTCAGTGTATCTAACAAAAGCGCGCTCGTTAATGGTCGGAACACCAGCGGATGAGTTTATGATCTACAGGCCTATTGGAATGGCGGTATCTGGTTGGGCACTTCTTAAGTTTAGCGACTCTGAAATCTGTGTACGGTTTTTCGGTGTATTTTTCGGTGCAGTATCTCTTGTTCTTATTTACCTACTATTTAAGCGGTTATTCAATGTTTATGTGGCACTTTTTACTACTATTACGGTAGGTACCTCAACTTTGTTTCTACAGCAGGCCCCCTTATTTCAAAATGACATTGCATCTTCGGGTCTCTTGTTCGGAGTTCTGTTAATTCTCTATACCTATTATGAAAG
>Ga0208375_1004833_pt1 | contig 10334 bp, 9 predicted proteins | sample RifOxyD1_FD_184038 | JGI IMG/M metagenome (GOLD analysis project Ga0208375, IMG submission 184038) | Soil microbial communities from Rifle, Colorado - Rifle Oxygen_injection D1 (SPAdes) | ecosystem: Environmental > Terrestrial > Deep subsurface > Rock core/Sediment | place: Rifle, Colorado...
TTCTCGACGAAACATTTTCATTTTCGCTCATCGCCGCGGTATCCGTTCTTGTCATAGCGTGTCCGTGCGCGCTCGGGCTTGCGACCCCCACAGCTATAATGGTTGGCACGGGAAAGGGAGCACGCCACGGTGTACTCATCAAAGGAGGGGAGGCTCTCGAGACCGCGCACAAAATCAAGTGCGTGATATTTGACAAAACAGGAACGATTACAAAAGGCACGCCCGAAGTAACAGACGTGATAGGCGATCCGTCCGTGCTTGAAATAGCGGCGAGCATCGAGAACAACTCAGAGCATCCCCTCGCGGACGCCATTGTGCAGCATGCACAGCACAACAAAGTGAAATTGAAAGCAGTAACGAACTTCAAAGCGATTCCGGGAAAAGGAGTTACTGCGCTTGTGCAAAAGAAAAAATATTTTCTGGGCAATGAGAAGCTCATGAAAGACGAGCGCATACCCTATGAGCGCTTTGCGAAGCAGCTCAGGGCTCTTGAAGAACAGGGAAAAACCGCGATGCTGCTCGCGGATGACCGCAAAGCGCTCGGGATTGTTGCTGTCGCTGACACGATAAAGGAAAGTTCTCCTCCCGCTGTCGTGCACCTCAAAGCTATGGGCATTGAAGTATATATGATCACAGGAGACAATGAGAGAACGGCACAAGCGATCGCCCGGCAGGCCGGTATTGAGCATGTGTTTGCAGAAGTCCTGCCGCATGAGAAAGCCGATTATGTGAAAAAGCTGCAAGAAAAAGGCCCTGTTGCAATGGTCGGGGATGGCATTAACGACGCCCCCGCTATAGCGCAGGCAGACATTGGAATCGCAATGGGCTCAGGCACGGATGTCGCGATGGAATCAGGCAATATCGTCCTCATGAAGAATGATTTACAGGATGTTCCCCGAGCGTTTCGCCTCAGCAAAATCACGATGGCGAAAATCAAGCAGAACATGTTCTGGGCGCTGATTTATAACATTCTCGGCATTCCAATCGCCGCTGGCGTTTTGTATCCCTACACGGGATGGCTGCTCTCACCTATCATTGCGGGGGGAGCGATGGCGATGAGCTCTGTAAGCGTCGTATCCAATAGCCTGCTGTTAAAATTCAAGACTCTCTAATGCGCTAAGAGTGCACTGGCCTGAGGAAGTACTTCGCGGCTTGTTTCATACTATGTTCCATGTTTTCCAGCCATTCCCATTCCTTCCCAATGTATGCGCGCGGAATTTGTGTATGGCCCTGCACGGCTAACATGAGCAATCTCTTTTTTCCATCACATACAAGCCCTGGAACGTTTGCGTCTACAGGCACGGAACGCTTGTGCGGGAGAATATCCATAATGACTATGGGATCGCTCGAATCCACGTGCTGCTCGTAAAAAAACTCATGCACGCGCGGATTACGCTGAGCAAGAAGCGATGGGACATCACTCAACGGAACACGCTGTATCTCCTCTCCTAACGGGCCCAACGCTTCGAAATCTCCCTGAATCGTCATACGGTCAAACGCATACGGGGCCTCGCTCCATACCCTCGGAACTGCAAGCGCGAGAGCCAAACACGCATCCTCAAGATGGGAAATAGCCCTGAACACGAGGGGATCCTCAGGGGATAGCTTGTATCGCGTCAGCACGGCAGATGGATCATCGCAGAATTTATCGAGTTTTTCCGCCACATACCGTTGCCTCAGAAGATGGATCCTGTTCATGTTCTCATTCGCATAATATCCCGGGATGAATATGGCTGTAACCGCATGATATGCGCGTTCCGCCATATGGGGAAACAGCTTTCGCTGGCGCTGAAGATCCATCGTTGATGAAATAAATGCCCCTCCAGAGAGCAAAGATCGAAGAACACTGTCAAGCGCCGCGGTGTTAAGGCGTTGTTCCGTGCGGCCAAATATTGTTTCTGCGGTGAGCAAGGGCATGTAGGGTGAAAGTGATAGAGCATTTAAAAAATTGTGGGTTTCCGAAACAACAGGTTACCCCCGGGCTACAATCGGCTATGATCCATCAGATGGAAGGCGGATATTTAGTTCGTTGTCAATCCAAATGCACACCACCCCTTGGCGAGATCACGAGGATCGGTTTTATAGCAGGCGTAGGCGTCCCCATATTTTTTGATACAATCGTTATCCTCGTCACACTCCGCTGCTTTGCATATATACTGTGAGGGCATCCCCGTTTGAGCAGTTTCCACCCTAACCTCGTTATCCCTGCAAACGCAATCCTCGTTTTCGGGAGTGTCGTAACATGAAATCTCATCAGACGCGGTGCATCCGAGAACCAAGAACATCCCAAGAATCATCGCATAAGATGGCGTGTTCATAACGCACACTATCCATAGAGACTATATATAGCTTACGTAGCCTGCAAACGCGCCTGAAGTGATGCGCTGCGGAGCATCCCTACTCACTTTATCCTGATCGTCTCTAAATTCCTGGGAGCAACCGTCTCAATCCTGAATTGCTTGTGTATAGAACTCGCGAGATCGAGGCATCTGCTATTCTCGCCGTGATTGACGATGACTTTTTTCGGCCGCGGGATGCAATTTTGCACGAAGTTCATGAGCTGCCTCCTGTCACTGTGGTTGCTCACCTCAATCTTTGAAACCTCCATCCTGATGTGCACAACCTCTTCCTTCTGGCCATTCCGGAACACGACTTCCCGCTCCCCATTGCGAATGCGCCTTCCCAACGTGCCTTCGCCCTGATAGCATGTGAACACCATGGAGTGCCTCTCATCATTCGCCAAATGCTTGAGGTACTCAACGCTCGGCCCTCCAATCAGCATGCCGGACGTGCATACAATCACGCAGGGGCCGTGCTCATGTATAATCTGCAACCGCTCTTTTTGGCTGCCGACTTCCTTGAAACAGGGAAGCAGGAATGGATTATTATCTTTATGAAATATCTGCTTGCGCACGTTCGCGTTCAAATACTCAGGATACGCTGTGTGGATTGCGGTAACATCCCAGACCATTCCATCCACCCAAACCGTAACATCCTCGATCTCTTTATGCTCGAGCATGTCCACGATCATGAGCATAATCTCCTGGGCTTTGCCCGAGCCCAGCGTGGGAACAAGCACTTTTCCGCCGCGGGCGATCGTTCTTTTGATAATATCTTTCAGACTCTGGTCTTCCTCCTTCAATGGGGACATGAAATTATCCCTGCCCCCATATGTGGACTCAATCATGAGCGTCTCTAATCTGGGAAAACTCGTGATAGCAGGATCAAGAAGATGCGTCTTCTGATACTTCAGATCTGCTGTGTACAAGAGGTTATGGAGGCCGTTGCCAATATGGATATGCACCATCGCAGACCCGATAATATGCCCGGAGTTGTACAACGTGATGCGAATGTCCGGAGTAATATCTGTCACTTCCTCAAAATCCAAGGGGATCGTATGCTTCACGAATTCCTTAATATGCTCGACATCATAAATCGCCTCATCACGCTCGGATTTCATGATTTTCACATAGTCGAGTAGGAGGAGAGCGGTCACATCACGTGTCGGCAGCGTGCAGTACACAGGACCACGATACCCATACTTAAACAAATAGGGAAGAAACGCGCTATGATCAATGTGCGCGTGGCTGAGCACAATCGCGTCAATGTCGCTAATATTAAACTCAGGAACATCAAGATACGGATACATCGTCTCATTATCATGGCCGGAGACATCAACCCCGCAATCGAGAAGGACGCGGCTCTCCGGGGTTTGCAAAAGCAAGCAGCTTCTTCCCACTTGACGGCCGGAACCCAAAACAGTAAGCCTCACCCACTCGCTCTTTTTCGCGCGCATCCAGCCATCATAAATCCTATGGCCAACTTTATTGAGGAATTTTCTCCTATAATCGGAATGCTGGTATAAGACCGCGCGGATATTCTCAATAAGCTTTGAGCGGATCGCGGGAGTCCTGCGAATAATGGGAACCCACAGCGTTTTTTCCCTGATTTCCCTCAAAACAGAGCCTTGCTTGCCAATCGCGACCCCGGGCTTTTCCGCCTCAATATTGACGATTGAGCGCTGGCTGTCAAACAGAATCTGGGCGATCTTCGCCTCTTCAGGCAGAATCTTCTTGATCTCCTTCTCCGCCTTTTCAGGATCCATAGTGATCGCGGGATCTGGCCTGAGCTCTACGCGCTTCTTAATATCATCAACGATCTCCTTGATGATTCCATTATTGTTGAACAAGAAGTCCTTGTCCTTTGTATACAGGACTATATTAGCTCCTTCAAACGCGGCATCGCTGATCTTTCCCTCAGGGATATGCTTCAGAACTTCTTTTAGGATATCTGCCATTAGAATAGATATTCACTCAAATTATAATTCAATCTTCGTCTTGAACTCTTTGCTCATGACTTTCTTCACGCCATCCTTTGTGATGGTCACCACATCAAGGCCTTCCCCAGAGGCGATGTCTCGCTGCACGGCAGCATTAATGCACTTCACGCCCAATGCGATGCCTTCCTCCAAGGACATATCTTCCTTGAATAGTGTTTCGAGGACTCCATACGCCATAACGCTTCCTGAGCCGCTTGAAACGAACTTCTTCACGTCTGATATAGAACCATCCGCGTACAGATCATATAAATAGAATCCTGAGGCATCCTTTCCTCCCATAAGAAAATGGGCAACTCCGGGGATAACGCTGAATTTCCTGATATTGGCATAAATCATCCTTGCAGTGAGGTTCGCTGCCTCTTTTACCGTGATATCCTGGCCGGTTCTGAACTTTTTCAGCCTCAGCTCAGCCTGTGTAAGCCGTACAAGGAGCTGCGCGTCAGAAACCGTTCCTGCTATGGTAACCGCGATATTCTCCGTAATCTGGTGGATCTTGTCCGCGTCCTTCTGCGCTATGAGATAACCCGCTGTCGCTCGTTTATCAGCTGCAAGGACAATGCCGTCTTTGCAGACCAATCCCACCGTTGTGGTTCCCGTCTTCATGACTTCTTCCATAGCAATCATTCAGAATCTGTTCTCGGTTTAATAAAATTCATTTGGTATATAAAGGTTATGGTTTTTTATGAAAAAAGAGAAAAAAATAAAACAAAAAAATTTAACGGCTTCTGCAGTACGCGAAGAGCTCGTCCACGATGTCATCGCGGTCGTTGAACTGACCGTCAAAGTCATCAATCGAGTCTTTCAGGTTTCCGATGTCGTCTAAGAGCGAGTCGACCTTTGTCGTCACGCCATCGACATCATCCGCGATATCCTGCATGTCATCACTCTGATCGTTGAAATCAGCAGTATCGAGATCATCAGAGAAGTCTTCGAAGTCGTTCACGACGTCGTCGATATCATCCTTGAGATCTTCCGCATCGTTCTCCGCGTCATCAAAGTCATCAACAGCATCGCTGTAATCATCCGGATCTTCCGTGTTGTCCACAGCGCTGTCGAGTGTTCTCTTGATTTCTCTCAATTGGTCTGAAAGCAGTTGCACGCTCGCGAGAATCTCAGATTCATTGCCATATTGGCCGCCAACGTCCGTAAAGTTGACTGCGGACCATCGTACTGCGCGGATGTCATCCTGGATGTTATCAAGCTCGTCTATGATGTTGTCATCGATGTCTTCCTTCACATCGTCAACATCATTATCAAAGTCATCTTCGATATCCGTTTCCAAGTTGTCGAAGTAATCCTCAGCTTCCTGATCCAGGTCAAACTGGCAGTCAGCGGAGCTGAACGCATTCAGATTGCGGTTGGATGCATATTGCTTGATTTTGTCTAGAATCGTAAGTGTGACAATCGGCTCTTCATCCTGGGGCTCTTCTGGCTCCTCTTCAGGAATCTCCTCTTCAGGCTGCTCTTCCACGATAGGAGGAGTTACAACCACTGGAGGCTGCGTTGTCGGAGGAACGCGAACTGTGGGTGTTGGCGTTGCATCCTGATTCATAAGATACACAACGGCAACGACACCAAGTAATACGACCACTACGATCGCAATTCCCAATATCAATGCTTGAGCTCGTTTATAAATTTTGACCACCCCGGAATAGGTTTTCCGAATTGAATATCTACAGTATATAGATACTCTGAACTATGTGTTGAAATGCAGCACCCCTATATAAAGCTTTTGTTATTGCCCAATGGTAACGGATAGTATTTATAAAGGCACGTCGTACATGGAGAGATGAACAACCATATAAAAAGCTTAGGAAAGCTGCAATTGATACGGGGGTTGGGAAAGCCTATGCTTCTTACGACAACGATGCGAAAGAGGGTGAGAGAACTCGATGCGCCCGAAAACACGGGCGTAATAGCAGTTTTACGTAGGCAACATGTTTTTGTTGTCACGCATGACATTTCGTTCCGAAAGCCGCAGGAGCCCATCACAAAAAAAACAAAGAAGGGTATAGTTTTTCCCGCGATTCCGTTTCCGGAAATCAAGGGAGCGATCTCAGCGTCTCCCGGGAATACCGTGCATCGATATCTTATTACGTTATTGAGGAAGCGGGCCATACGCGTGAAAAAAGACGATGCGACGCTGTTGATTGGGGTTTAAACAGTAACCGAACATGATTATGAATACCACTTTTAAGTGAATATATTTTTAAATGAACGTGCGTTTCCAAAACGCCATGCCCGAATACGAGCCGGCTCCGGAAGGATACCTAAGGACAATTCTTGCTGAATACACGCATTGCCAAGAGGTTGGATTACCTGATGAGAAGGTCATCGCAAACTGCGGAACGTCCTTAGGTGCTGAGATTTTCATGTCACATCGACAATCTCATGTGATCATGGACGCATCCATACCGCCTGAGAAGCTCACGGCCATGATACAATGGTTTGCAGCCCAGACGATGCTGCCACAGGGAGATGAGCACTCTGTTGTGTTCCCCTATCACGCCTTTACGGTTGAAGAATGCGCGCATCTCGATGAGCGCACAGCATATGAGCATTTTTACGAGGGAATTGCTGACCAAATATTGAGCGCTCCATCATTTATTGATCAGGAACGATTCAGGGACATTGCCAAATGGATAAAAGGAAGGTTTGACAAGTTCGTGATGTTTCCCCTTAACCCAGAGAACCGCTACATAGACGATATTCTTGGCAGAGGAAACCTACCTTCCCAGGTTATGTTGGATGCTACTCATAATTGTTTTTCAAGAAACCTCGCCCAGTTCATGGGGCATTTTAATTATCGCTTACATCCCATTATTCATTTTGGAACGGACGCGCCGGTCTACACCGAAGCTGAAACCCGAGAGGTCATAGATCGATTTTACACGAGCGTTCATGGCCTCGATCGCGAAAGCATGAGAGCTGCGCTCGATGGACGGGAGAACGATGCAGCCCTCAAAAGGATGCAAACGGACTTTCGGGCAGTGTGCGCAGACACAAACCCTGACGAGCTTGAAGGATTAGCGCGCACCGCAAATAATTTGTACTGGGCAGAATGGTCATTTATGTACCAGGGTGCGCCCCGCGAAATAACTCTTGTTCTGCCACGATGGGTCATTACACTCCAAGAAGAATTCGCAGGAGACTGGCAGAGCTCATTCCATCCGCTGCTTAATCGGGGCACGAACAAGAAAGAGTATAGATATGAAGCTCAGTTTGTTAGCTATGTAAGGTGTTAAGATGTCAAACAAAAGGTTTACACCGGAAGAAAAGCATATGCAAGAGATTGTGAAATCTTTTCAAACAGGATTATCCGCAAGGGATTTTAACACCGCGTCAGCGGCGTTAGATGCTATTGATGAGCAGATGGAACCCCTAGGATACTGGCTTCCTTATAAGGATCTGGCAAAATTGATACGGGAGCGATGCACACTTGATGAGATGCCCCTTCTCTCACCGGATGAACTATTGTATTTGACTCAACTTTCTGCGAAACTCGGTGATATGAATAGCGATGTTGGGCTTGGGACAAACGCTGAGGCGTATCATCGGTTTGAAGATTTAAGGGGGAAAAGAGAAGGCGGAAGAATAACCACGTTGGCGACTGCGACATTGCCCTGTGAAGTTTTGGATGATCTCCTGCTGCCTCCTGATCTCGCTGAGCAAATACCTGGATACAAAACGCGTCGGGATGAACGGCATAATGCGAGGGAAGGGATCTGGACTGCGTGGGAGGGCGCTGAGAAACTATCTGAGGGATCATTGGAAAACCTCGTCGCCTCTGGACTCACAAGCGCAAAAGTGGAAACATATCTCAACACGTTCATGACCCTTAACTTATATTCAAACCTATTCCAGGCGAACATGGATAATGATATGCTCGCACATCTCACTGGCATTTTCAAATTGCTCTATCGCATGAAGGTTCATGAAGGCATTCCAGCTGAGCAGATTCCACACTTACTGAGCCAGCACATCGAATATTATGTTGAGGAAAAAAGCCATGGGAGGTTAGAGTATGATGGCGGGGAGGGCACGCGCGTGTTTATGATGATGCACGCCTCAAATCAGCTTGCTGAAGACAATTTTTTAGGATTGTCATGGCAACGGTATGATCCCACGCAGCAGTGCATGGATTGGATTTTAGATGCGGGAAAGTTAGAAGATGAAGAGAAGGCATTTTATGTTTCGAGGATCGCACGCGATTGCACGGCGGATTTTCAGAATCGGGCTGCAGCGCTTGTTCATTCGACGATTATTGATTTTACTCGATCATTTGTCCGTCAAGGCGTCATTGATGAAGCGCGGGGAGAGCTGCTCATGATCGCTCAGAGGTATTTTAATGATGATTACCGCAAGGAATTCATTCAACCGTTCACGTACAAGGCGATTGTAACCGCCGCGGAAAAAGGACATGCGTTTGCACAGAGTCTTATTCAAGCATTGACTCCTGACGACGATGAGTTTTCAGATGGCCTCATGGGGATCATGGTTGATGTGATCGCGCGCAGCAAAGCGGCACCATTCTCGGATCACCCCACAGAAACTCGGGGCAGTGTTGAGTACTGCGCGCGCAATCTGAGGGACATCGCATTAGCAGGAGACTATGCTCACACGGCAATTGAAGAGTTTATGGAAGCATTGGATCAAGGCCAGTATGTCGCCCCCATGAATGAATGCAATACATCACTTGAGGAAATGCGTGTTCTGTCAACGGAGTTGGCTACAACGATGCTTGAACGGCGGGGCCATCATACCTGTACGGACTATATGTATGTGAGGGATAACACAGCATTCCTATACCTTCGCGATGGAAGTCAGCAAGTCATTGTTGGTAATCCTCAACATTTCGGCACGTTCGCTGCACTTCTTGGATACTGGGGAAATTGCGTATCTCAATATGATCCAGGCAAAGAACAGCCAGAACGGCATGTCATTATTGAATTCGATAATGAGTTTTTAAGAAGCCGGGCACGCCACAATATCGGCAATGACTGGTTTGGCATGCCTGTTGATACCGTGATCCCCTTTTCGCTCTCCTCAGAAAAGAGATGCAACGAGAAATGCCGTTGGGATCTCACCGTACACAACGAACAATCAACATCTCAGTGAATTACCATGCCGCAGGATAGCCCTCTCGTCTCCGTCATCATTCCCGTCTATAATACGGCGCGGTTTCTTCCTGAAGCGCTCGACAGCGTTCTCAGGCAAACGTATTCGCATCTTGAGCTCATTGTCGTTGATGACGGGAGCACGGATGATGTCCATGGTGTTATTGAGTCGTATAAAGGAGATATGCGGAGACGTGGAATTCCTGTAACTGTTCTTCACCAATCGCATAAAAACAGAGCAGCTGCCGCAAATTATGGCATCAGGGCAGCAGCAGGCGATCTTATTGCGTTTCTGGATGCGGATGATGCGCTGCCCCAGGAAAGCATTTCAATGCGTGCGTGGCATATGGATGATAACCCACACGTGGATGTTCTTTTCTCAGATCTTGCATATGTACGTGATAATCAAAGGTATTCCACGCATAGTCCTCCTTCCATTAACCCAACGAAACTGAGGCAAATGTGCCTCCACGCAATGAAAGCCCCCGTTCACATCAATACGTACATGTTTCGCATAAGAGCGTTCAGCAAAGCCGGATTGTTTGATGAATCTTATGACCGTGCGGAGGATGCTGAGTTCGCGTTGCGCGTGCTTGATCACTGCTCTATCGATTATATTCCCATCGAAGGGTACCAATATCAAACAGCACATCATCCTGTGCGGGAGAGAATCCGGCGTCGACTTCAGACTTATCCGTTGCATCTTCGCATAGTACAAACGCATACGCATGGTATGGAAAGGTATTGGCTTTCCATGAAGCGAGTGTGCATAGACACGCTGAAACTTGGATATGAAGTTTTTTCAGGAACTAAATAATTCAGTAACTTTTGCTATAGAAAATCTTGTGTTGGGCTGGATTTCCGCAATGTAAGCAGTT
>Ga0208375_1004835_pt1 | contig 10332 bp, 10 predicted proteins | sample RifOxyD1_FD_184038 | JGI IMG/M metagenome (GOLD analysis project Ga0208375, IMG submission 184038) | Soil microbial communities from Rifle, Colorado - Rifle Oxygen_injection D1 (SPAdes) | ecosystem: Environmental > Terrestrial > Deep subsurface > Rock core/Sediment | place: Rifle, Colorado...
GAATTTTTACCATTTTAAAATTTCTCTTTACGTTGAAGTAATCGAATGGATCCGCTTTTATGATATTGTGCCGTGTCGGTGCCCACAATTCTACTTCTGCCCCGGCATCCACAAATGCTTCGCACATTTTCATTATTTGGACCCCATGGGCCTTACCTGTTGGTATACGAACATTGGCCACATAGACGAGCTTCATAATACTTGATTTTATACTATATCAGTTTTATAATCACTGCAATATATCTTATTTTTTTGATAAAAGGCTATAAAGTATGGGAGATAAGGAAATAATAACCATATTTAAAGATATCCAGAATAATATAAAACATGCCGACAACGGTGCGTATATTCACGTTAGTGATTTTAAAAAATTTTATATGCCACTAATAAATTACTATATAACCGACAAGGAAAGAAAAAATATAGATTTATATATTATCGGCATTCAGGGACCACAGGGTGTTGGTAAAACTGTTTTTGCAACACTAGCAAAAGCTTTTTTAAAAGCCGCTGGTTATAGAGTAGAAACTATTTCTGTCGATGATTTTTATAAGTCGAATGACGAACGTCTTAAAATCTCAAAAAAACATATTAAAAACCCTTTTTATCAAATTTCAAGAGGAATGCCAGGTACTCACAACCACGAATTATTATTTAAAACGCTTAAAAAAGCTAAGGCCGCTGAAAATTTTTGTATTCCAAGATTTGACAAGTCACTCATATCTGGTAGGGGCGACATAGCTAGAGACGAGACAAGAATAAACGAGCAATTACACTTTTTAATACTTGAAGGTTGGTGTATAAATATGCCCGCCAGAGAAAATAAATTCCTATCTTCAGTAAAAAAGAACAGGTACGTAAATGACATATTCAACAAGATAGATCCAAAACAGGAATATTTTAAACTAGTCCTAAAATATGTTGAAAAATATCAAAAAATATGGCATATTTTAGACAGCAACACTTTTATATTTGCAAAGAATGCCTCATGGACAACAAATTGGCGCAAAGAACAAGAAAAAAAACTGATAGCCTTAAGGGGCCAAGGTATGAGTGACAAAGAAGTAAATAAATTTGTGAAACCTTTTATTCCTTTTAATTATTTTATCTACGAGGAGCTAGTTCAAAATAATAACAAAACTCATTGTCTGATAGAAGTTGGGCGTGACCATACACCCAAGAGAATACGTATGCCATCCAACAGCTAAATCTAAAATTCATATGAAGGCACTAATCACATCAGCGGGGCTTGGGTCTAGAATTCCTGAGCTTAAAAATACAAATAAGTCCCTGATAAAAATTGGTAATAAAACTCTAATTTCTCGAGCTATAGATTCCTTAAATAGCCACGGCATAAGAGACATATATGTAATCACTGGCCATAATGCAGAAAAAGTTGAAAATGAGATTGCCGGTAGGGCAACTCCCATTTTCAACCCACTTTACAAAACATCGGGCATAATCGTTTCCATGTGGTTTGCGAAACAATTTCTTGAAAAAGAAGATTTCATTTTTATGACCAACGATGTGTTATTCGACCCCAAACTTATTAACAAGTGCCTTATTAGCAAAAAAGGCAATGATATAGTCATACCCATGGAGAGGAAAGAAAGTTATGATAAAGAAGACTCTAAAATTATAGTGCAAGGAGATAAAATAATAAAAACAGGCAAGAATTTGCCTCTTCATAAAACAAGTGGAGAGTTTGGACACATGGCGTTGTTCAGCAAAAAAGGAAGTGGGCAGTTGTTTGACAAAATAGAATCGTTTATTTTAGAAAAAAAGATAAACTCTTACTTAATGGATGTTTTCAACGCTTTAATCGAAGATGGGGTACACTTGTACCCCGTTGATATCACCGGCATCCCAAGAATAGAAATAGATTATATGATGGATTTAATAAGTGCACGAAAAAAAATATTTCCGCTAATAAAATGACATCCGAAAAAGATTTCATAATAGGAAGAAAAGACGCAAGGCCGGAAAAATACGTGGTGGTTAAATATAGATTTCAAACTCCTGGCAATTTTATAAATGCAGCGGTAGATTTATCAAAAGAACAAAGTTTCTCCTCTATCGAAGACCCTATAAAAGAAAAGGAGCTTATCAAAAGATTTGCAGCAAAAGTGATTTCAGACTCCGTAGTGGAAACAAATATCAAAAGAATTCCTGACATGCCCTCTTATATATATTCCCAAAAGGACGGACCATTTATAACGCGCGAAGTAGAACTTGCCTTTCCTATAGAGCTTTTTGGAGACAGTTTGGTGCTTCTTTTAGATACAGTAATAGGTGAAGTGCATAATATAGCTAAATTCACCGGTCTTAAGGTGTTAGATATAGAATTTCCTAGAAGCTGGAATAAAAAGTATGGCGGACCTGTATTCGGGATAGAAGGCATTAGAAAAATAGTTGGTAAAAAAAATGGCCCCCTGCTTATCAGCCCGGTTAAACCCTGTGTTGGCTTATCTCCCGATGAATTTGCTGGGCGTGTTAAACGATGTTTGATGGGGGGATTTGATGGCGTAAAAGACGATGAGCTGCTTCTTGACCCCCCTTATTGCCCATTCAAAGAGCGCGTAACCAAGACAATGAGAACGGTAAAAGAGGTTGAGAAAAAAACGGGGAGGAAAAAAATCTATTTCGCGCATGTGGGAGGAGATATTGATAAAATAGATGGTCTTGTTAAATTTGCGCTAAGCAAAGGTGTTGGGGGAATTATGTTCTCTCCTCTTGTCAATGGTATCGATATAATAAGAAAATACAAAGGTAAAGTTCCAATTATTGCTCACAATAATCTTACATATGGTATGTCTAGGCATCCATTAAATGGCGTATCTTTTCATTTGCTTATGAAAATTCAACGCCTTTGCGGAGCAGATATGGTAATTTGTCCCGCGCCTGATAGAAGTTTTTATGTCATGGATATAGAAACCCATAAGAAGAATGTACAGGCATGCACTATGGACAATGGGATGCGGAAAACTTTAGCCGGTCTTTCTGGATCACAAACCCCAGAAACATTATATAATCACTATAAAATTTTAGGACATGATGATTATGCCATATGTCCAGGAGCTGCGGTGTACGAACATCCCATGGGAATAGAGGCGGGTGCTACAAGTTTCGTTGAGGCAGTTGATGCGCTCAATAATGGTATCCTGCTTAAAAAATATGCAAAAAACCATGAGGCCTTACGAGTATCGATGAGTCACTTTGTAAAGAAAGGATGATTATGAAGCCAGAATTATTCTTAAGCTTAAGACAAAAAATCATTCTTGTCGGTGGGGATCATCATGCACGCGACCTTTCAGAAGTTGCTTATAAATATCTTAAGAAACAAGGTTTAAATGTAAAAATGGTAACCTATAATGAAAAACTCTATGATTACATACATCAGGCAAATCTAGTAGCAAAAAAGGTTAGCGCCAACCCCGGTAAATACTGTGGCATAGTGGGCTGCAACAATGGCTTCGGAGTGACGACTGTGTGTAATAAGTACCCGTCAGTATATGCCGTTAGATGCGACAACCAGCAACAGGCTAGAAAAGCTAGAATTATAAATTATAGCAATGTACTCACCTTTGGTGCCTCTTTTCAAAACGAACAAAAAATTAAAAAGATCATCGACCTCTGGCTTTGCACAGACTTTGAATTAAGCAAAAAAAACACAAGCAGATTGAAACGTTTATTCAAAATAGAACAGAAACTCAACAAAAGTTTCAGACATTAAATTAATGATTTCAATAATTTTTAGCAAGATAACAACTTTCTCAGAGATTCTTCTAGGTTGGATTATTTACCCACTCTCTTTCTTAACCCCACGCTCTGACAAAATATGGGTTTTCATAGGATGCCGACAAAGTAAAGAGCGAGAGCTCTTTGCTGACAATTCGAAATATATGTTTCTTTATGTAGCACAAAATATTCCAGATATTAGGACTATTTGGATAAGTGGCGACAACCAACTGCCAAAAGTTATTAGAGGATTGGGTTATAAAGCGTATTACATATACAGCCTCCAGGGTGTCTTTTACTCTCTGCGTGCTGGCTACACTTTCGTTGACGCGTTTGTGCAGTTTAGCAACTGGAAATTCTGTGGCAGTACGAAGGTTATCCAACTTTGGCACGGAAAAAGTATGAAGAAAACCGCTTATGCAAGTCCTTACAGTTTACCTGCCGCCAGCAGACTTATTTCACCCAACCTTTTTAAAAATTATGAGTATGTTATCGCTGCATCTGAATATGCGGGCAAAATGATATCCACTGTCTTTAGAATCCCCATGGAAAAAGTCTTAATTACCGGCTTGCCCAGACACGATGTGATGTTTAAAAAAATAAAAGGATCAGAAATCGACAGTGTTCCTGTCTTAGAGGATAAGGTCAAATCTCTTAAAAAAGCTGGGATAAATAAAATAGTTTCCTACGCACCAACATTCCGTCCTAATGCGACCAACCCATTATTTGAGAATCTTAAAAAAGGCATAGATACGTTCCAATTGGATTTAAAGATGTTGGATAGACTTTTCAGAAAGCAAAATTCTCATCTCTTCATCACACTTCATCCTAAATTTTCTTTGGATAATTACGGCACCGATGAATTCAGGAACATAACCTTTCTGCCATCTGGTTTCGATGTTTATCTTACTCTCCCACTTTTTGACGCGCTTATCACGGATTACTCAAGCTTATTCTCGGATTTCCTTCTGTTAGACAGACCAATGGTATTTTTAGTCTATGATTTGGAGAAATATAAGGTCGAAATGGGACTCTTTGACGACTTCGATGAAATGACGCCGGGTCCAAAAGTTTTCACCAACCAGGAACTCGTAGTCGAAGTGGAGAAAGTACTTGATGGTGTAGACGAATACAAAGAGAAACGTGGCAAAATACGCCAGATTTTCTATAAAAACCCTGATGGCCATTCGGCCCAAAGATTATCAAAAATTCTTGAAGATAAACTAGATACTAAATAGACTAGTATTTCTCATAATATTCCAGATACTCTTTTGCGGTTTTTTCCCAAGTCATTAAGGCGGCGAATTTTCTAGATTCCTCGCTCAATCCTTGCGCTAACTTTTCATCACTTATAATTTTGACGATAACATCACCAGTTGCGTCCACATCTTTAGCCAGTACAAGAAAGCCATTATTACCATTTAAAACAGCATCTTCAGCTGAACTATCTTTACTTCCTATCACTGGTAGTCCATGTGAAGCAGCTTCAAGATAAACCATGCCGAAACCTTCTACATCATTCGGCGTCTCTTGTGGCATCAGGAGAAAAAGCTTGGCTCTGGAATAGACAAAGTCCAACTCGTCAGGTTTAAGGTCAGAATAGAAAAAGACTTTGTCTTTTACATCCAACTTCACAATAAGATCCAGAAGTTCTTTTTTATAGTCATTGTCACTAGGAATGCCCACGATCACGTAACTTAATCCCGGGATTTTTTCCAGAGACCTGGCGAAGGCACTAATCGAGTATTCGTACCCCTTTCTCCTTTTTATATAACCGACTGTAAGAATATAGGGCTCGGGTATATCCGGGATTTCTGAATGTTTGCCCGTAAATTCCTGCCCCAGACCGAGATTAATTGTGTGAATATTCAAATTCGGCATTTTCTCTTTAATTCTCTTAGAAATGTAAGAACTTATGGCAAAAACTTGCCTGGCTTTTCTATAGCCGAACTTTAAAAGAAAGTTCCTTAGAAAACTGTTCGGCGTAAATATGGCTCCGCTTCCCACGCCCGTCACAAAGACGGGCCGGCCCGTACCGATAGTGGCTAAGACCGCCAGGAATCCGTATGGGAAACCATCGAGAGCATGGACTAGGTCATACTTCTTCAGTACGCGCCTGATCTTGAAAAAGTTTTTCAAGATATCTCTTCTGTTTACCGAAAGGACATGACTTTCCCCTTTATCCGCGCCACTATCAGAAACGAGAAAATCAATCTGCCAATCTAGCCTTAGTTTGAGCACGGCATCAGCCAGATTCCGAGAAAAAATTCCTGACCCGGTATTTTTTTTGATGTCATGAGTAAAGTAACAAATTTTCATTTCATTTCCTCGAATAACTTTTCCATCAATAACTTCAAACTATGGTCTTCCGCCCTAAAACTCTTAAGATCAGAATTTCTTACTTCCAGTTTGGCACCACAAGCAGCTGCTTCGATTATCGTCTTATCCATACTGCCAGCAGGTGTGAAGTTGGCGTAAATTTCGTACGTTTGATAAAGCTTGAGAGCCTCTTCTTGATTCACGGGCCCGATGAATTTGATCCTATCTGAAGCTGTTCTCCTCACGAGCTCTTCATACTTTTTATCTTTCGCCAGAGCCACGCCGGCGATAGTCGCTCTAAACTTGATATCAAGAGTATTGAACCACTCAACGAATTCAAGAACCTTCTTGACCGGAGCGATGCGGCCAAGAAACAGTACGGAGTTAGGAACTCTAGACACAGATGCATCCGGCTTGAAAAAATCCGTATCTATACCGACAGGCATAAGTGTTGTTTTTTTAAAGCGAGCGGTAAAGGAATGCGGGGAGGTACAAAAGACTTTGCCTGAAAGCAATACGGCTAGACAAGTCCATAGACCACCCTTAGCATGATTTCTCCACATTGATACCTTCTTGTGCAAAAGCTTCCAAAGTAATCCACCCAAAAGCACATACTCCTGATTCATGTGAACAAACACAACATCGTAGTTATTTCTCTCTTGCCAAATATATCTATAGAACCTGAAAATATATTTAAGTTTGGACTTATTTTGTTCCTTACCTAGAGACAATACTCTAACATTTATCGGTAAACGATGTTCTCTCATTTCAAGACAAATGACTGTTACCTTTTCGCAATGCTTAGCAAACTCCTCTATCCAGCGGTGAAAGAAACCCAAAACAGGGTCATTTCTATCAACTTTTTGGGTGATGACAAGGAGTCTCATTTTATGTTGGTGGCTATACTTGCCCAATCATCCTTGATCTGGGCCAGATAATCAGCCCTTGAGATAAGCTTTATGTCAAGCGTATGCTTCATATTCGTGCGCAGATTTTCACGCTTGTAATTATTTTCTATAAGATCAACCACTCCTTGGGCAAACAATTCTGGATTGCCAACAGGATAAATGAAAGCATCCTTACCATGTTCGAGTTCCTGTGCAATACCGACTGGCGTAGTAATAATTGGTAAACCATAGAGACCAGCCTCAATAAGTGAGAGACCATAACCTTCAAAGAATGACGTCTGAACAAAAACATTGGCAGTTTTATAGAAAGAAGCGAGATCATTTTGCCAACCGACAAATTCAACTGCACCCTCAAGTTTAAATTTTTTGACTAGCGCCTTAAGATGATTTTCTTCCGGACCAGAACCTACTATGACTAGTCCAGTATCTTTAAACCTCTCTCGCACACGCGCGAGCACGGCAAGTGCGAGCGCTAGGTTCTTCTCCGGCGAAAGACGCGAGACAGTCAGCAGAATGAAATGCCAGCCATAACGAGCATGAAGGTCGAAAGCGACGCGACCTTCCTCAATTTTCTTTTTATCAACATAGATGGGAAGAATTTTCAATTTAGAATTTTCAATTTTCAATTGTTTGGAGATTTTAGATCCAAGACCTTCGGTAACGACACGGATACTATCGGCATGATGCAAGACTTTTCTTGCCATCCTTTTTCTCAAACTGTTTACAAATCCAGAGAAGTAAGGTGAAAATGGATCGGTATGAAGTTGGACCTCAAGCGGCAAGCGCCATCTCTTCTTCACCCCTAACCCAGCCCACCCACATTCGAAAGGGTCTTGCGTAGTGATCACAGATCGCCCTCGCACGAACTTGTTATCAAACACGATTTTTTTGCCAAGTCGGGCGGCATTAAACGGCCGTAAGAAGCTGGTCAGAGAATTTGTCGGATAGACCCAGACCTTTTTAGCCAGCTGTGCTTTATTTAACCCATGAGAACTGTCAGAAAGAAGCACGATATGAAGCTCTTTGACCAAAGCTCCGTATTCCTTCATCCGCTCCGAAACGACGCTTCCATGAACTAGAATATTCCTATCGCTCGAAATCATTAAAACTTTTAAATCGTTTTCCATATATCTATTATCTCATCTGCAATCTCTTTCCAAGTATGTAAAAAATTAAAGTTTTTTATCTTCTTGACTTGATTATTATAGTTATCTTTTTCACAAAGCCAAAGCACTTTATTTTTGATATCGCTTGGATTTTTGGGATTAACTATAATGGCAATATCTCTGATCCTATCCATAAGTCCATTCTCTTCAGTAATGATAAAAGGCTTGTTGTACCTTATGGCATCGAGGATAAGATTGGGGCTTATGTCCCCAAGCGAAACAAGTATCACAGCATAAGCATGGGCCAGTTTGTCCATAAACTCTTTATAGGGAGAGTTTTCTAGATGAATTTTTACCCCAACTTCCTTAAGAACATCGAGATTCTTCCAAACTAGAGGTCGAGTGCTTGCTATAAACTCTTTATCTTTCGGCTTGAAAGACTCCTCTTTGAGACCATAATAATTCTCAACGAAAAATAGTTTTATTTTCTCCAAATTGTAAGGTCTATACCATATGTCCCTCTGCCATTTTGTGCTAAAAATCAACGCATCGGTATGATGAAGGGTCCATTTCGTCATACGGAAAATAAGACGCTCTTTTTGAGACCATGTTTTTTGAGTAGTTTGGTAAAAATCCCTTAAGAGAACAAGCTCTTTGTTTCTTTCAACGTATCCTTCCCAGAGAAAGTCACCGCCAGTACGGATAATGACTTTCTTTCCAAAAAGTTTTGCAGCGCAAGTTGCCGGCCAGCCAACACTAAATGTATCGAGAATGAATATAAAATCGCACCACAAAACTTCAGGAATAATTTTTAGAAAATAGAAGAAGTGGCGAAAACCGGACGGAAGATAGCGCTCGAATCGGAAGGTTCTTACCTTTACCATATAACCCTTCTTCTCCCACTCCATCTTCACATTCTTGGCATATTGCGAGGGCCCTCCTACAGCTGGGGGGTAAATACCAGTCGCTATTAGTATCCGCATACCTATACTTTATCAAAAATCTTCTCTTTCATCTCGCTTGCAATCAAGTTCCAATCGTATTTATCTTTTACTAACTGCTGGCCATTTTCTACAAGCTTCTGACGTAGACTAGTATCATTCATGAGTCTCTCTACTTGCTCTGCAATACTCCTAGGATCATTTACCCTACAGAACAATCCTGTTTCTCCATCTCTAAGAAAATCCGGAATCCCGCCAACTGATGTTGCAATGACTGGTAAACCAGCAGCCATGGCTTCAACGAAAGAATTGCCCATGCCCTCCGAGAGCGACGGTCTAATGAAAATATCAGAAGTGTGCAAATACACAGGAATTTCCTGTGTAGATATGAACCCCAGAAATTCAACCCTGTTTTCTAACTTCAAATCTCTAACTCTTGCCCTCAAAACTTGTTCCAATACGCCAGTACCAAGAATTTTGAGCAACACGCTTTCTGGTAGAAACTTCAGAGCGTCGATGATATCCCCCACCGCGTTCTTCTCCACCAGCCGCGAAGTAGTTATGAGAGTAACAATATCTGTCCTCATTTTAGGATTCTGATTTTTGAACCTTCCTATATCAACTCCATTTGGTATGACCTCCACTCTTCCCTTGTACCCCATATCTCGCGCCCAGTCGGCTAAATATTTTGAAATAGTTTGGATAACATCTGCGCGCAGAAAAATTCTTCTAAACAAAGGGTAAACAAACCAGACCCTGCGTTTAATATATGAGATTGGATCTCCTTCTTGCAAAGTAAGTATGTAGTGCGCTTGCGGGAAACGAAACTTGAAGAAAAGCGCGGCGAACCCGGCCCAATTTGCCATAATAGCCCATATGGCATCATATGATTTATCTTTATGCAATTTCTTGGCTAAGAAGAAGGCCCTGAAGGGATATAGATTCTTGGAAGTATTTATACGATATATCGTACAATTCCCGATTTTCTCTTTCTTGGGATGCGTAGAATTGAAACGCATAGTAATTATATCGAATGCGATATCAGTAATACGATCAGTAATCTCTTTGACAGCAATTTCGGCTCCTCCCACTACTGGATGATAAGCAAGAGAAAATATGAGAACTTTGCTATTGGACATCGAGTATTTTCTTGAGTTCTTCTGCACTTGGTTCTTTCTTGGCCTCAGGTTTTGAATTTGCTATTGGTTGTTGATTAGCTTGCCCCGCCTGAGCTGGGCGGGGTGAAGTTAGTGGTTGATTACCTACTACCGCTTTAAGCGCATCACGCAGATCAGAAACATGCTTCGGGTCCGGCTTACG
>Ga0208375_1004836_pt1 | contig 10331 bp, 8 predicted proteins | sample RifOxyD1_FD_184038 | JGI IMG/M metagenome (GOLD analysis project Ga0208375, IMG submission 184038) | Soil microbial communities from Rifle, Colorado - Rifle Oxygen_injection D1 (SPAdes) | ecosystem: Environmental > Terrestrial > Deep subsurface > Rock core/Sediment | place: Rifle, Colorado...
CGTCCAAGCGGAGCTATTCCCGAAGCGCAAGCGAAGGGAATAACCGGAGCTTGGACCCCAGAGGCCCCGGCCCTTGGGCCGGCGGAGTTGGGTCACTTGTTTTACGGCGCGGACGTAGGGTTTGAACAGACGCAGGAGCGGCCCGAAGGAGCCGCTCGCGTCAGTGAAAAACCGGACGTCCGCGCCCGGATTTTTCTGGCAACAGCACAAAAACCATGCCTCCAATTATCCGGAGCTTTTGAAAAACACAGCGTCTTTCAGTCGATTTAAAATACATAAGTCCAAATAAATATAGCTCACATGAAAACGACGGTGCTCATGTGTGCCGCAAGATGGCGTTTCTTGGGTTCACTGATATATCGATCCAAGGTTTGCCATTATGCTGCTTTTTTGGAATTATTGGCCTGGTATTTTTCGTAATTGATTAAAAAATCAGCCGAAATATCCTCGTCAAGTAGCGGCCAGTGGACTCCTTCTCCGTCACCTAGTATTTCAAATCTGGTTAGTTGGGCGGCAGTCGTTTTTGCCAGACGTTTTGAAATGCTCTTGTGCCTTTTCAGTGTGGTTTTAGCGTCGATTTGTATGAATAAAAAACTGCCTTTTACACTGAAAGATTTGAATGATGAATTATCTTCCGAAGAATTCATGCCATCTCCCCAGGAATATTTCCCTGTTTTCAATAACAATGGATTCAATTCTTTTGAGTTCAAAAAGCTTGAAATTAGAGCTTTTGGCTAATTTTATTGCTGGAATCAGCCAGAATTTGCAAAGACCACGGGTTTTTCTGATATGAATATGCGGACGTTCAGTTCCTTCTTCAGAAAAAAAGAAGAACCGGTATCCGTCAATAATAAAAACCGTAGGGCTCATAAATAACGTTTAGCATATTATATTTAGTGTGATCAAGATCACGATGCGGCTGGATTCATTGCGATTGAATAAGCAATATATTCATGATATTGCGCTGCGACATATGAGCAGGTTGTTTGTTGGTTTTATCGTTTGTATTTTGGCTGTCCTGCAACAACCGGTTTTTGCCGATAGCTTGAAGTCCGCTGCCCCCAGAATCCGCTGGAGCGTTGTCGTCCATGCCGGAATTGACGAGGAAGAACTCGCCGGTCATGCCGAGGCGGCCATCAACTCCATGTTCGGGTTGGTCCTGCCGGACAACGTCGAACTTCTGATCGAGACCGACATGTTCAGCAAGGATGGCCTCAAGCGTTTTATCAGGCGCGGCTCCGCACCGGCCGTTATGATCGATCTTCCGGAGATCGACTCCGCCGACACGGGCACTTTTGAAAATTTTCTTGACTGGGCCGCCGCCAACGCCACCGGCGAGCACCGGCTGTTTGTGGCCGCCACGCACTCGTGGGGATGGAAGGGCATAATCCAGGATTACAACGTTCCCGGAAAAAAGGGCGAAGACACGATGATGCCGCTCCGGGATTTTTCGCGCGTTTTGAGGTCTTCGGCGCTGAAGCCGGATGTGCTTTTTTTCGACAGCTGCGTTCTTGGCAATGCCGAACCGGTCGAGGAAATGAAAGGCACCGCGCCGTATCTTGTCGTTTCACAGCGCGAGACTCCGTATGGCGGGTTTCCGCTGTCCGCCCTGCTGCCGCATCTTTCGGATACGAAAGCAACGCCGCTTGGAATTGCAAAGATCATTCCGCAACTTTATGCCGGGGCGTATTCGCGCGGGGGGATGATGTCCGGGCCGGAGGGCGAATACGATGTCGTAACGGTTGCCGCAATCGACATGTCCCGATGGAGTGCGTTCACCTCGGATTTCCGGCTTCTGGCCGGTCTTCTTGCAAAACGCGGTTTTCGCGAACGGTTACAGACCAATCTGTCATGGACAGGGCTTTTTAATGATATTGATTCTAACGTAGATGTGGTGGAGCTGCTCACGCGCCTGCCTCATTTCATGGAAGGTGATATCCCGGTTTCCATTCTGACGGCCAAAATGAACAACGACATCGGTTATCCGGCGGACGCCGCGGCGCAGAGCGCGGCCACCATGAAAATCGATCCGCGCAATGGCGGCAGATTCAAACTGCGCATACAGGGCGACAATCATCTTGAAGAGAAAAATGTCGTTTCCGCGATGACCAAGCGCTGGGAGGAAGCCAACAAGGACCTCGGTCTGCCGGGAGGCCTGAAGTTTTTACTTGAGTACGACAAGCGGGGCAGCCGCATTTTTGTCGTAAAGGGCAAGGTCAATAAAACCACCTTGGTGCGGCCCTGGCTGCCGGGAGTCCGCGCCGTCCAGCTCTTGACGCGGAAAAGCTATCTGAGCAGGTGGAAGACGTCGGTCACAGAGACCAGGGAGAAGGATTATGTCTCCGTCGATTCCTTTCCGGCGGGCAGTTTTATGATCAGCGAGGCGCATACGCAGGGCGCGCCATTCATTCACGGCATCGGAATCAGTCTCAAACCGATGATGGACGACCAGGAGGACCGCGGTATCGATCCCGTTACGGGCCTGGCCGGACCTGCGTTCTACAAAAGCCTCATGTGGAACCAGCAGACCCATTGGGGTGATCTGGTGCTATTTAGATAGCGCAAGGGCTTGGCGTATTGTGTACAAAACGTTTGGCGTTTTTAAAACAAATTGACAAATATTTTTACATACGTATAGCGTATCTTTAAACGAGGAGGAATTTATGAAAAAAAACTGGATTTATTCAATGACGCTGTTTTCGGTGATGCTTGTTGTTCTTCTGGGGATGTCGTCTTTGGTTGTCGCCGACGGACTAAATACATATCGTCTTACTTGTGATCCCGATAATTCCATGCAAAAGGAACGCATTGTTCTCGATGGCGATTTGAGCAATAGCTATAGAACTCTTTCGCTGCTGGTCAGAAACAATAATGATGGAAATATGCTCTTCAATGGCAATGCTTCCAGAGTTTCTGACGAACACACGCCCAATGGTTGGATTGCCAGGTTTTTTGGCAAATGGCAGATCAACAACGGTGATTTTAGGGATTTTCATATGAATATTCCCCATAAAGTATTCAAGAGGCACGGCAGGTTTCATACATCAGCTATAATTTACACGACCGACAGGTTCGGAAATATTCTGAAAGAACACCGTGGGTCTTTGGATTGCTATTTAAGATAAAACTATCTTCTTGGCTTTTATTTTGACAGCGCAAGGGCTTCTTCAACAAGAAGCCTGTCAAGCGGTGCTTCAATGTTCTTGAGCTTTTGTGAAAAGACGGCGGCACTGCGGTCGTCAAGTTTTACGCGGATGTAGTCAAGGTCGGATGAATTCGGAAATACGGCGTCGGGACACGGCTTGCCCGCCGCCTGCGGCACCGGTGTCTCCGGGTTTGAAAAATAAACATCGAAGGTTTCTTTGATACGGAGCGTATTGCCGCCCTTTGCCTGCTTGTAAAACGCGATCTTCGCCCGGTGGGGTCTTGAGCGGGTGGTGCCGTCCGGTGGCGTGAGCTTGAGCGAGAGCGTTGTTACGGTTTCTTTTCCGGTCTTTGCGTCCGGCGTACAGGCCCACTCGGCCCGGACGGTGTCTGTTCCGGAGGTTTGGAGCCAGCTTTGCTGCCAGGGGACGAGGTTTTTGCCGCTCGCTTCCGAGAGGTGCTTGATCAGATCCGCGATGGCGGCATTTCTGAAGGCAAAGCGGTTCAAAAATCGCTGTATGCCCTCCTTGAATTCTTCCTCACCGGCGAAGAATTCAAGCCCCCTGACAAGGGCGGCACCCTTGCCGTAGGTAAGGTCGTCAAAGATTTTCCGGGCCGCGCCAGTGTCCGGTACCGGTGCGTCCACCGGCCGCGCCCCGGCCCCCGTGTCCGCCGCATATCCTCTTGTCTTGATGCCGGTATGAAAATATTCCCAAGCCGTACTGGATTTCAGGGCGTTTTCCACGGCCTTTGCCGCAAAAAAGGTGGCAAGCCCCTCGTTGAGCCAGGTGGCGTTCCACCAGCGCATGGTTACAAGATTGCCGAACCACATGTGCGCAAGCTCGTGCATTGCGACGAAGCCGACTCTGGTTTTATGGTGCCCGCCCCTTGTTTTTTCGACAAGGAACTCTTCCGGAAATGTCACGGCCCCCGCACTTTGCGTGAAGGCCGGCTCGAAGGAGGTTGAGTCGCTTGTGCTGATCCCGGGAACAAAAACCTGGTCGTATTTTGTGAATGGATAAGGGTATCCCATCATCTCATTGAAATATCTGATCCCGTCACCCGTTGCCTTGAGCCAGGCATGGACATCCGCCTTGCGTGCGAACGAGCGGCGCAGCAGGATGCGAAGGGGGATGCCGCTGGAATCGGCTTTGAAGGTTTTGTAGGGCCCGGCATGAAGGGCGAACAGATACGTGCTCAGCACCGGTGACGGCGGAAACGCCCGGCTGATCCGCCCGTCGATCTTGTTTGAATCCCGCTCAAGCGTGTTTGCAACCGTGATCCAGTCCGCGGGCGTTTCAACGGCAAGCTCGTACGCGGCTTTGAGATCGGGCTGGTCAAAACACGGAAAAACCCTGTGTGCATCATAAGGGCCGAGGCGCGTATAAATGTAAGTGCCGTCATCCTCCTCGTCTTTGAAGAGACGCAGCCCCGTGGTGTCCATCCCGCTGAACTTCCGGGTAAACGAGATTTCTATCCTGTTGGCGCCGTTCTGCAGCGCGGAGGTGCGCAGTGTGAGCGCCTGTCCGTCGTATCGGTCTTCGATCTGCGGTTTTGTGAATTCCAGGCCGTTGACAAGGACTGAGTGTATTTTGCCGCCTGAAAAATCCACCGGCAGTGTGCTTGAGACGGACCGGGCCTTTTCCTTGAGCATGAAACTGATCACCACGCGTCCCTGGTAGTCCTCATGCTCTTCGTCGAGGCCGAACCAGAGCGTGTATGATACATTTGCAATCTGCCGGGAGCGCGCGGCGGCGGTCTCGCGGGCAAGTTCGGTCCGGACGGCTGTTTTTTGGGGCTGGGGCTGCGCTTCGGTTGAAGCGGGTTTTATCGCAGGAGTTGAGCAGGATGCGCAGAGGAGGGCACTGGAGAGCAGCGGCAGCATCCGGCGCGTATAAACTCTTGTCATGTCGCCGCCACGTCAAGGCGCTCGACCTTGATCCCGACGGATTGCAAAAGCTGCTCGGAGTCGCGCAAGCGGTAGTCTTCGCCGTAGTAAACGGTTTTGACGTTGCCGAGGTTTATCAGCCTTTTGGCGCAGGCCACGCACGGCAGATGCGTCACGAACACGATTTTTTCAATGTGTCTCGGGGCATCGCAATTGATGACCGCGTTTTCTTCGGAGTGCAAACAGCCGCAGTTTCCAGGTTCCTCGCGGTCGCAGGTGTTGGGCAGCCCGGTGGCGTTGCCGTTGTAGCCCACGGCAAGCACCTTGCGGTAGTCGGTTGAGGTGATCACGGTGCCGACCTGCAGGCGCTTGCAGGTCGAGCGGCGCGAAAGTTCGCGCGCCAGGCGCAGGTAGATGCTTTCAAAGCTCGGGCGTTTATTGTTTGACTTGCACATATGAGAGGTAGGTTTGCAGCTCCCTGATGGATTCGAACACATCGCCGATTGCGCGGTGCTTGTCGCTTTTTTCAACTTTAATCCCGTATTTCTCCCTGAAAATCTCCTTGAAGGACGATACGTCGATCATCCGGTAATGCAGTCTCGCGGCCAGAAGCGGCAGGTGGCGGTCAATGAAGCGGCGGTCGTTGCCGATCGAATTTCCGCAAAGGACAATGCGATGGTCAGGTTTGAAATACCCGTCCAGCATCGCGACGAGTTCGCGCTCGACTCCGGCGAGCTCCGCGCCGCCCGGAACCCCGGCGGTGAGGCCGCTTGCGCCGTGCGTTTTTTTGCACCAGTCGTTCATGCCGTCCAGGACTGCTTGCGGCTGTTTGACGATCTTGTTGTATTGTTCGAGAGGCTTGAAATCCATGTCCGTGATGACGGCCGCGACTTCAAGGATATGGTCTTTTTGATCGTCAAGCCCTGTCATTTCGAGGTCAACCCATAGCAATGGCTTCATTTATATTAAACTAAAACACTCTACCGGGGTGTTGGGCAAGGGGATTCTGGTCCCCGGCGCAATCCTCAGTCCTTCATCTGGCCGCCGCCCTGCAGGAGCTTTAAAACCTCGTCCGGCAGCATGTCGTTTGGATCGGTGATCGAGTGTTTTCAGGCAGGTTTTCGAATATTCCTCAAAATTATTGTGTAAATAAAGGGATCCGATTTTTTACAAATACCCCTCATACGTTTCCTGGCCCCGGGTTGCCTGATTTTTATGGTGCGGCACATTAAAAACGTGCTTTTTTGATGACAGCCCTTTCAGCTATGGGTTGAATATAGACTACTTTTTGTAGACTACTTTTTGTAGACAAATAGACCTGTTTCGCGTTAATCTGGATTGCATGAAAACAAGGAATTTCGTTTATGATATTATTTTAAGCCCGGAAGATGTCTGCAACCTGAAGAAAGAACAATCCATTCTGAAGAAAAAGGTTTTATTAGGGGGGAAGCTTCTTGTGTACGGGCGCAGAAATACCGGGAAAACATCCCTGATTGAAAGTATCGTCATTCCTGAGTTCAATAATAATTTGAAAAACTGCTTTATTTTTCACACTGACCTGCTTGGTGTAAAAGATATGGAGGATTTATCGTTAAGGCTCTTTCGCGCCTTCGAAAGGGCATTTGAAAAAGCGTTCCCCAAAAAAATAATCTTTCAAAAGATGCTTGATATAATCAAGGGGCTTCGCCCGGAAATTGCCATGGATCAACAGGGTACGATCAGTGTTTCTATCGGCGGCTGGAGTGTAAACTCAAAAAAGCCCCAACTCGAAAAAATCTTTGAACAGCTCCGCAACCTGGAAAAAGCAGGCGTGAACATTCTTGTTGTTTTGGACGAGTTCCAGGATGTTCATTTTATAAAAGGCGCGGATGCCATGCTTAGAAACGAGATCCAGCATCTTTCTGCCAGAACCAGCGTAATTCTGCTTGGTTCAAAAAAACATATCCTGTCTAAAATATTCACATCACATGGTTCGCCCTTTTTTAACTGGGGGGAACCGGTTGAAATCAGTCAAATTGACTATAAAGAATATCAGCAATACATGAATGAAAGATTTGCCAGAAAATCACTCAAAATATCCCTCGAAAATTCAACATATCTTCAAAACCTCATGCAAAGAATACCGGAACCAATCAACATTGTTTGCGCACAAATACTTGAACTGATTGATTCCGGGCAGGAAATCAGCAAGAAGCATGTTGATGAAGCGCTGGAACAGGTTCTATCAGCCAGAAAGGGCAAGATGGAGGAATATCTGTCGCATTTTACGGAATCAGAAGTCGAAGTCATGATTGCAATTGCAAAAGCCGGCAAAGTAACACAGCCATCGGGCAAAAATTTTACACGCCAGATCAAGGCTTCAAAACCGGCTATCTCAAAAATAGTTAATAATTTTTTAAACGAAGCAGTTTTATACAAGGACCAGGAATTTTATGAGCTCTCAGATCCACTTTTAACCCATCATATAAAGGTCTACCGGTAGATTCAGCGGCATGCTAAATCCATCCTTCTCCATAATGGCGCTTGATTCATAGCGGCATATTCGTGTAAAAGGGTACGGTTTACTTAAACTTGTTATATTGACAGGAGAGAGAGATGGCTGTTGTTACTCGTGTTTCGCTTGATAAAGTCCGCAACATTGGAATTTCAGCCCACATCGATTCGGGCAAGACGACGCTGACGGAGCGCGTGCTTTTTTACACAAAGAAAATCCATGCAATTCATGAAGTTAAAGGCAAAGACCAGGTCGGAGCCACCATGGATTTCATGGATCTTGAGCGCGAAAAAGGCATTACCATTCAATCAGCCGCCACATATTGCATGTGGAAGGGCTACAATTTCAACCTCATCGATACTCCGGGGCACGTTGATTTTACAATTGAGGTCGAGCGCGCGCTAAGGGTGCTGGACGGCGCCGTGCTCGTGCTTTGCGCCGTGGCCGGCGTGCAGTCGCAGTCGCTTACGGTCGACCGCCAGATGCGCCGCTACAAGGTTCCGCGCCTCGTGTTTATCAACAAGATGGACCGTGCCGGCGCCAATGCCTTCCGCTGCGTGAAGATGCTCAAGGAAAAACTCCATCTCAATGCCCATCTGATCAACTATCCGATCGGGGCCGAGGACCAGCACAAGGGCGCGATTGATCTTGTTACCATGCGCGCGTTTTATTTCGACGGCGACAACGGCGAGTTCATCCGCGAGGAAGACATTCCGGCCGAACTGCTCGCTGACTGCAAAAAGTACCGTGAGGAACTGATCGCCGCCGTCGGCGAGTTTGATGACGTTGTCGGCAATAAATACGTCGAAGGCCAGGAACCGACTGTTGAGGAGTTTCGCGCCGGAGTGCGCAAGGCGACGCTCTCTCTCAAGTTCGCGCCGGTATTTTGCGGCAGCGCGTACCGCAACAAGGGCGTGCAGCTCCTGCTTGACGGCGTCATGAACTATCTTCCCAATCCGATGGAACGCGAAAACGTTGCGCTTGACCAGCACAACAACGAGGCAAAGGTCATTCTGGAATCCAACGCAAAAAAACCGTTTGTCGGCCTTGCCTTCAAGCTCGACGAGACCCGCTACGGGCAGCTTACCTACATGCGCATGTACCAGGGATCGGTCGCAAAGGGCGACTTCATTTTTAACAGCATGAATGACCGCAAGGTCAAGGTGCCGCGCCTGGTGCAGATGCACGCCGACGAGATGCATGAGGTCGAAGAGGCGCAGGCCGGTGACATTGTCGCGATGTTCGGCGTTGACTGTTCGTCGGGTGATACGTTCACCGACGGAACGATCAAGTACACGATGACCTCGATGTTCGTGCCGAACGCGGTCATTTCGCTTGCCGTGCAGCCCAAGGACAAGGCTGCGCAGAACAATTTTTCAAAAGCCCTGAACAAATTCACAAAAGAGGACCCGACCTTCCGTGTGCATCGCGACGAGGAGAGCGGGCAGACGATCATCGCCGGAATGGGCGAGCTTCATCTTGAGATCTATTGTGAACGCATGAAACGTGAATATGCCTGCGAAGTGATCGTGGGCAAGCCACAAGTCGCGTTCCGCGAGACGATCACGCAAAAGGGCGCGTTCAACTATACCCACAAGAAGCAGACGGGCGGCGCAGGACAGTTCGGCCGCGTGGCGGGTTACATGGAGCCGCTGCCGCTTGATGCCGGCGTAAATTATGAGTTTGTCGATGACATCACGGGCGGCGTGATTCCGCGCCAGTACATCCCGGCTTGCGACAAGGGTTTCCAGGAGGCGGTCAAGGAAGGACGTTTGATCGGATTTCCGATCGTGGGCGTGCGCTGCGTGATCAACGATGGCGCGTACCATGACGTCGATTCGAGCGAGCAGGCGTTCAAGACGGCATCGCTGATGGCTTTTCGCGAAGGTTATGAGCGCGCCGGCGCGGTCGTGCTTGAGCCCATCATGAAGCTCGAGGCCATGGCGCCCGAGGAGTTCCAGGGCTCGGTCATGGGGCAGATCAACCAGCGCCGCGGCATGATCATGAACAGCTCAACGAACGAAGGCTTTTGCGTCGTCGAGGCCGAGGTGCCGCTTGCCGACATGTTCGGTTATGCGACCGATCTCCGCAGCGCCACGCAGGGCAAGGGCGAGTTCACGATGGAGTTCTGCAAGTATTCGCCGGTTCCGCGCAGCATGCAGGAAGAAATGATCAAGAAGCACCAGGAAAAGAAAGCAAAAGACAAGAAGTAAACCCCCGCTCAGTCCAGCTGTTGCCAGTCGGGAGGCAGCGCGAGCATCAGTGGTGGTTTTAAAAACCAGATCAGATTGCTGGAATACTCATAATCGCTTGGGTCCCTGAGCTTTGCCGTTCCGCTAAAGCGGACAAAGCCGCTCCAGTCGGAAATGTGGAAGGAAACCGTTTCGTCCTGCAGATCCACGGCCACGGATCTGAGATAAAGATTCAGCGTCTTGATCAGGGGGGCTTTTATGACAAAGCGTATTCCCTCGATGTTGTTTGCGGAGATGAGTTGTTTATTTAAAAGTAAGGTTTTTCGGATGGAAAATCTCACTTTTTCAGAAAGCTTGATGCCAGCAAGTTTAAAGTTTCCAGACGATGCCGGTTGGACCGCGTGCGAAAAACCTCCGGCTTTCATCGTAATGACTGCGGTGATCCAGTTTGAGAATTTTCCCAGGCTTATATCCTTCATTCTGCCCAGGAATTTCGAAACGGCGGCATTTGGTTTTGCTGTTTCGGTGATCCTCGAGATCTGCCAGCCCGGTATTCTCATCCAGTTGGGCCAGCGGCCGTGGTAGAAATAGGGAAACATGGCGGCGGCCTGGT
>Ga0208375_1004839_pt1 | contig 10329 bp, 14 predicted proteins | sample RifOxyD1_FD_184038 | JGI IMG/M metagenome (GOLD analysis project Ga0208375, IMG submission 184038) | Soil microbial communities from Rifle, Colorado - Rifle Oxygen_injection D1 (SPAdes) | ecosystem: Environmental > Terrestrial > Deep subsurface > Rock core/Sediment | place: Rifle, Colorado...
AATCTAAACATGTAACCTCCTTGGCTGGCAGTGCCGTCGTACTTATCAATAATGTTGCCATCTGCAGTAGCAGGATAGGATTTGACATAAAACCAATACGAGAATGTTCCTTTGGATCCTTCAGGAAATTCATGGATTGCCCTGTCGGGGATGTTCACGTGCGCATCCACTCCGCTGAACTCAAGCGCTTGGCCGATTTTTCCGGTTGTCCATGTGGGGCCGTTTGTTAAAGTCCCGTTGTTTCCGTTGCCGGAAGAGTCGGAGGCGGTTGTGCCGGAGCCTTCGTTAAATTTCCAATGGCCGACGAGTCCGGAAGTCGGCGCCGCCACTTGAGCCAATTGATTGGTGGCCGGTATAGAGTTTGCGATATTACCTACTTGTGCGGAGAGGGACATCAGGACAGCAGTCAGAGCCGCAGCGATCTGTTGCAATGTTTGAACCATATTTTTTCACGCTAATACTAATTCCCCCTTCACTTTACAATTATACCCAAAATTGGGGCGTCAAGGGCGGCACTTGGGGAGAAGACAGGGGAGCGAGAGGTAGATGGAATTTATTTATCTGTCTTTGTTAAATAAGAAGTTATGTATTTAATATACTCATCAAAGTCTTTGTTATGTTTCCTGAAATCTTCCAGAAATTTATCGTTGTCCACTTTTTCGTATTGATGGACAATTAGATTTCTTAAACCAACCACATCGCTTATTTTCTGGGCGAAATTTTTATCTAAAATGCTATTATCAGCAAGAATACTGAAAGTACTCTTCAGGTCCTTAGCAGGTTCAAACTGAAATTCTTTAATGATGTGGTTGTTTATATCCAAAGTCGCATCAACAATAAGCTGTAGATAGCGCTCGAGTGTGTGTAAATGTGTTTTAGATTGGAGTATTTCTTGATTTGTCATTCCATTAAATATCTCACGAGCTTCCAGCAAGTATTCCCTGGATATTGTCATTTTTTCCAATATAAGTTGTTTACTTATTGTCATATAGATATTCTTTCTTAAATCTCTCAAAGATTACATTATACAGCGGCTTCACCTCATCATGAAATCGCCTAAAAGCGTAGACCCGCAGATTGTAGAAATCCATCATGTTTTTTGCGTAAAGCACTTTGCAATTGTTCATGATTTCATAGAGAAATAACGGTTTGATGCCTTTCATGTTCACAATATGCAAATTGTCACTGCCCAAGTAATCCATAAGGGGGTGAAATAAATCCAAATCAGATTCAAGCGGTTTTTTTGAAATATAAGCAACATCAAAATCGCTATCTTTACGAAAACGCCCATCTGCTCTGGAGCCAAAAAGCAGAATGAGTTCTATATCTAGATTTTTTGCTATATTTTCTAATGTCTCGGTCATGCACCAATTATATCACAAACTCCAGTTTACTACCATCATCACATAATCCAAACTATTGACCAAACTGTCATGGTTAAGATCGTAGGCGGGATAGTTTTGGTTCCAGCGAGTGATGAGGAGTGAGAGGTCTATGGAGTTGACTAGGTCATACTAGTTATAAATATCTTTTCTATGTGCAACCTCATCCAACAAAATCATATCTTGGCTGACGAAATGGAATAAACATCTATAACTTCTATTTAATCTGAAGGAATAAAAACCGGAGAGTTTTCCCGAAAGGGTTTTAACATGAAGAGTTGAGTGAGATATACCGTATTCCTCAAGCTCTTTTATCTTATCAAACAAAACAGGTTGGAGTATGCTGGATAATTTTTTGGTTGATTTCAGAAAAGATTTATCGTAGAGGATCTTAATCATTTTTCAAATTTATGATGCAACTATATCACGCAAGAAATCATTTTTATTTTTTTGAGAAAAATCTTTGAATGGTCCTTGCGCCAATAATCTAGAACGTAATCGGTTAACAAAAGAAAGCTTGTATGTGCCTTCAATGTCTCCCGAGAGCGCACCAAACACAACTGACTTTAGAGCAGCTAAATCCTTCTCAATATTATTTTGGGTAAATTCTTTTATACTCATACCCTTATTGTATCACACTCTCTCTCAAAAAATCAATCATTAGCCCAAAGTCTGACTTTGGGTAAGTGTCTTACAAACTCCAATTCAGCACCATCACAACGTAATCAAGTGAGTTGACGAGGCCGTCGTGGTTGAGGTCGTAGGCGGAGTAGTTTTGGTTCCAGCGAGTAATGAGGAGTGAGAGGTCTATGGAATTTACCAAGCCGTCGGATGATTGTCCCCCACTTACAATCATACTTTTACACCATAAGTCTTGATTTCATTTACAAGACTTGAGTACTTGCTAGCAAAATCTTTGGGATTAAAACCGACAGGTTCAATGGGCATATTCAAGCTGATTGGTCGATTTCGCCACAAGTATTGCAAGGCCTGCCAAGAATTCTTGAATCTTGGAGAAATAACGGCAACATCTATATCGCTATCTTTGCGTTGTTTGCCTTTCGCGTAAGAACCGAAAATGTAAACAGCGTTAATGGGTAACCTGTCGGATTTCAGAAATGCGACATATTTTTCAACTTCTTTTATTACTTTGTTGGGTAATCTTTTTTTAACCATGATATTAGATCTTTAGTGATATTTAAATATTTCTCTGCATAATCTTTAGTAGCTATTTTATGAAATTTTCGTTTTTCATCATCATATCTCCCGGCAATATTAAAAGTGCTGACAGTGTTAAACTCTGCTACTAAATCAGATGTCAAAGAGATGCCAGCTTGCTTTGCTAATAAACTTAAATCATGACTGTAGGGAGCTCCACTAAAATCGCCTTGATTAACTTTTCCAGGGTCAAATGACAGAAGAATAAAGAATACCCATAATCTTTGCTCCGGAAAAGCTTTTGAGCAATTTTCCAATCTTCTTCAGACGACTCTGTAAAATATGTAATTACTTTTTTTAAATCTGACACAACAAGAGTATAGCATATTGAAGGTGAACTTACCACGTTTTTAGCCAATTAAACGACATGATGGCGTAATCCAGGGAGTTGATGTAGCTGTCGCCATTTAGATCGTAAGCAGAATAATTTTGGTTCCATTTGGAATTGAGCAACGAGAAATCCAAAGAATTGACAATGTGGTCTAAATTCAAATCCCCTGCTATGGGAGTAGCTGGCGGAGGCGGTTGGGAACCAACATATTCATACGCGCCGACCTGTCCCGTAGTCAGCTACGCTGTACTACTGGGATGTCCCAGGGGCCGGAGACGAGGTTTGTTATAAAAAATGTCATTGCAGTAAAAATTCCAAATAATTATTTTTGTTGATAACCGCAAAATCCGACTTTGGGTAAGCCCCTTTCCACATAGACGGCAAAACAGCATCATCCCTGCTCCACTTACATTCAATGGCCAGAAGTTGGCCGTTTGATTCTTTGATAATATCTATTTCCTGTCCTGTATGCGTGCGCCAAAAATAATAATTGTCTAATGTATTTTTAATCCCACTTTTTTTGAGTAGCTCCATAAAAATAAAATTTTCCCACAAAGCGCCAATATCATCGCGCAAACTTAGGGAGTTAAATTGCGATATCACTGCATTACGCACGCCATTATCTAAGAAATAATACTTAGCCTTTTTTGATATCTCATTTCGCAAATTGCGGGAAAATCCTCTCACTTTTTTTATAATAAACATCTTTTCCATAAGATCCAAATATTTAGCTGTGGTTTTGACATCAGTTCCTGCCGTCTTAGCTACTTCATTTATAGATACCTCGTTCCCAACTTGAAAGGCAATGCATTTGGCAATATTTAAAAGAGTATCCGGAGAACGTATAGCTTCCAAAGCGAGAGTATCCTTAAATAAATAAGATGATGTTAGTTCAGTTAAAATTTTCTTCTTTTTTTCAATATCTGGTTCATTTAACACTTCAGGATATGTTCCGTATATGAGAAAATTTTCAAGCTCTCCTTCAAGCTCAAACCGGCTACTGTCCATTTCCCCTTGCGATAATGGTAAAAGCGTTAATGTAAAGTGACGCCCAGTCAGCGGTTCACCAATTTTATTGGACAAATCAAATGAAGATGACCCTGTTAGAATGATATTTTTTTCCGGAAATGCATCAATCATCATTTTAGCACCAAGTCCGATTGAAGGAATAAATTGCGCTTCATCAATAGCAACAATGTCATAGGGACGGGCAAACTCCAAAATTCTGTCCCTTTCTTCAGATTGAATTATTTTTCTTAATTTAATATCATCGCCAGTCGAAGAATAGACTTTTTTTTCTGATTGCGTTTTTACATACTCATTAAGCAAAGTTGTCTTGCCAACCCGTCGAGGACCATAAATAATCAAAACTCTTTTTGGTGCCAGCTCGTTTTCAATATGTTGTTTTCTTTTAAATTTCATATAATATATGGTATCATAATACCTGATATTCTGTCAAATTTATGGTATTTACCACGTTTTTAGCCAATTAGTGGACATTATTACATAGTCCAAGGAGTTAATAATGCCGTCTGTGAAGAGGTCGTATGGTGAATAGCTTTGGTACCACTTGGAGTTGAGCAGTGAGAAATCTAGCGAATTTACAATGTGGTCTAAATTCAAATCCCCTGCTAAAATTAGGCGACTTTTAATTTTGTCCCCACTGCATTGGCAAGTTTCTGCACGAAAGCCAATGTTGGGTTGTACGTGCCCGATTCAAAGCGTGCGATCGAGGACTGTTTGGTACCCATTCTTTCTGCAATCTCTTTTTGGGTTATACCTTTCTTAATTCTGGCATCAATAATCGCAGAAATTATAGAAAATTCCAATTCCAAATCTTCATAAGCTTTTTTGTAAGCTCTGTTTTTTATCCACTTGCTGTGGAGATCGTCTAGTGTGGTATATTTTTTGCCTTTAATTGTTACCATATTATGAGTATAACCGATACGTTATATTATTGCAAGAGCAATTTTAATTGTTTCTGTGCATAACTTATATCCCCCTTTGAAATCTTGTTTGTTTTCTTTATAAACCCATGGAGTATACAAACATTATTCTCATAAAAAGTGTATATAAAGCGAACGTGAGTTATGCCCGTAACTCTTAATTCAAACAATCCCCTGCCTAAAGGTTTGGAATGCGGCATTCCTAAATTATTTCCGTGCTTTTTTAGTAATTGGAGAGTGCTTTCTGTTCTTGATCTCAAAAGTATTTCCAATGACTCAAAAAACTTCTCGGATTTTTTGTTAAAGAAAATTATCTGCATTTTTATATTTTATCAAACATCCGATGTTGGGTAAGGTGTCTTACCACGTCTTCAGCCAATTGGTGGACATTATTACATAGTCCAAAGAATTAATTATGCCGTCTGCAAAAAGATCGTATAGTGAATAGTTTTGGTACCACTTACTGTTTAACAAAGAAAAATCCAAAGAATTGACAATGTGGTCTGAGTTTAGGTCGCCGGAGAAACTCTCACACCTCCACGCCATAGGTCTTAATCTCATTGATAAGGATGGAATACTTACTGCTGAAATCGGCAGGGCTAAAACCAACAGGTTCAATAACCCAACCTTTACCGTATGGTAGTTTGCTATACAAGTAATCCAAAGCAGACCAAGGGCTTTTGAAATCTGGTGAAATGACCGCCACATCAATATCACTGTTTTTCCTGGCATTGCCTTTGGCATAAGAACCAAAAATGTATACACCGGTAATGGGCAGATTATCAGCTTCCAAAAGCTTCTTGTATTCTATGACCTCTGATATTATTTTTTCAGGTAATTTTCTTTTAACCATAAAATTAAATTTTCTGTAATAGCAAGATATTTTTGAGTGTATTCTTCTGTCGCAGATTTACGAAATTCCCATTTTTCGTCTTCATACCTGCCGGCAATGTTAAACTTGGTAATTGTCTTCAAGTTTTCTATTTGATCATCGGTCAAAGATAATCCCGCCATTTCTGCCAACCTAAATAATGAATGAGTGTATTCGGCAGGCGCATTAGTTTGTATAACCACTATTGCTTTAAGCAATTTCTCTGTAGCTAAATGACAAAAGAACAAACAATATCCAAATTCCTTATCTTCAAAGAGTTTCTTTGCAAATTTCCAATCTTTTTCAGATGATTCTTTATAATATGCAATTGTCTTTTCAAACTCTGACATGGCGCTAATTATATCACAAACTCCAATTCAGTACCATTACCACATAATCAAGTGAGTTGACGAGGCCGTCGGAGTTGAGGTCGTAGGCGGAGTAGTTTGTGTTCCAGCGAGTGATGAGGAGTGAGAGGTCTATAGAATTCACCAATCCGTCGGAGTTGAGATCTCCTACTATGGGAGTGGTTGGGGTAAATGCGACTGAGATGGTGTGATTTCCTGTTACGTTATTAAATGTATAACTCGTCACTGCCCCAACTTGACTACTATCTACTATCACACTTGCTACTTGATATCCTGCATTAGGAGTGATGGTGAAGGTTTGGGAGGAACCGGAAGTGATGGAGACTAAACCTTGGGGAGAGATAGTGCCGCCGGTGGAGGCAGAGGAGGTTAGGGTGTATTGAGTGGGAGGAGGTGGTGATGTAGCGCCTTGCAATGGGTGGGGATAAGTGTAAGGGGTATAATATGCCGTCCAGGTGTTTGGAGCGGTGCATTTGTATAATGTGCCGGACTGAATAATGCTGGAATTGACGGTAGGCGTAGGTGTGCTTGCTTTCCAATACGCTGTTCCCACAGCGCACGAGCCTGTCGGAGCTGATGTGCCGCGGCCTATGCCGGTCGTGCCGTTGAAAGAAGGGTTGTAATTATAAAATTCATCATTCTCGTTGACTCCGCAGCCACCGCCAGTGGCACCGATCCCCATATTTTCAGCAGCGCCATTATTGGTATTGTTAAACACATAAGTATTATTTACTTCAGCTTTGTAAACACCGCTTGCCCCAGGCACATTTGCAGTGCAGGAATAAACATTAGCTTCAATACCCATGCCGCCAGTGCCAGTGAGGATATTATTAAAGTACAATCCCCAACTTCCCCTATGGTTTACCCAACGATATCCTTTAGCGTTAGTAATCGTGTTACCATAATATTCTGATATCATAGTCCCTGTCTGTCCGCCTGGCATGTACTGAAACCCGTGGGCATCCCATAACTCCGACTGGGTAGTGTTAGCCATATTCCATGAATTATAACGAAGAGCCAACCGACCCCCTTGTCCCGTTTCTGTCCATCCTGGGTCCTGCCCGCTAAAAGAGGATGAGTACTGGATAGTGTTGCCTTCAAAAAACAGATTGTCCGAGTTTCCAAAAGCAAATGGGAAATGTCCATTAGACCATTCGGTCGTATCATCATTGCCCATGACCTTCAAGACAACGTTTACGCGGTCAAATATGTTGTTGTAAATAACGCCACGAACTTGACCAGCAGTAGAAATGATTCCGCCACCAGAGGTAGAGGTTCCCCCGTTTCTGAATGTGTTATCTCCTATTGCCAGATTTCTGAAAGGCTTTGAAGCTGTAGGGCCGGCACCAACGGTTTCAATAAGATGAAGGGCTGAATTATTGCCATCAAAGGTAAATCCGATGACTCTGATAATTTCTTCATTGGCAATAGCGGCAGTATCCGGCAAGATTTCAATTATTACATCGCTTCCCCTGAGTATAGTATTGCCTCTTCCCGCACCGATGAGAGAAAGACCTTTAGTAATGGAAAGTGTCCCGCTCCATGTCCAGGTGCCGGCATTGCAGGTAATAGTCGCGTTGCGCGCGGCAACATTAACTGCGGCTTGTAGCGTAGCGAGATCGCAGTTGATTCCTGCTCCCGCCGCCTGTGTTGTGGCAGAAGCAGAAGAGCTTTGGGAAGAGTTGTTTCCTGCCGTGTCATATGCGGAAATCGTGTAAGAATACGCGGTTGATGGAGTTAGACCGGTGTTAGAGTATGAGTTTGTTGCTGAAGTTCCAATCTGCACTCCTCCTCTATATATACGATATCCCGTTACGCCTGACGTTACTTGCCCGGCCACTGACGGGTCGGTAGAAGCCGACCAAGTTAAGTTTATTTGGCTGGAAGACACGGCAGTGGCCGAAAGTCCCGAAGGAATCGAGGGAGAAGTGGTGTCTAGCGGAGGCGAAGCGGTGACAGTGACTATGGTTTGTGCTTGGGCAGAACCTTGAGAGTTGGTGGCAGTGAGGGTGTAAGTTGTTGTTACAGAGGGAGAAACAGATATAGAGGTGCCACTAACTGTCCCAACCCCATTGTTTATAGATAAGGTTGGTGTGGGGTTACCAGAGACGGACCAAGATAGTGTTGATGAATTGCCTTGAGGGACGGAAGAGGGAGAGGCGACAAAGGAGGAAATAGCTGGCACAGAAACAGTGGCGGCGCTGTAAGTTTTAATTGCCGCTTGACCATTATCGGAATCTAAAACCCAAGTAGTGCCATTGCTTACGGAATAATACATCTGCTGGCCAGCTTGGCCTGTAAGCATTCCCCAGTTAGGGTAATTACTTGCGTCAATTGCCGCTTTCAAAACCACGTGATAACGAGTGCCATTGACAAGCGCAACACCCGCAAATTGAAAAGAATAATAGGCATATCCAGAAGTTAACACATCACTCAATGTATTGATTGATGTGCCGAGAATTGAACCTGGGTGGCCGGAACTATCGCTATAGATATATGCTGTGACTGGATTAGTTAACGGACTTCCTGAATTTTTATTTAAAGCTACTTCAATTTGAGTTAAGGTATAATTAGAATCAGCAGTAAAAGATCCTGATTCATATTGCCTGACTTCAACTATACTGTTGTATGAATTGGGTGATACACCCAAGTTTTGTCTTAACACCACGCTTTCTCCCCCCACCTGCGCCAGCTGACTCGCTGGATTTATGGATTGGTTCAAATTGCCCACTTGGGTGGAGAGGGCCATGACGATAGTAGTTAATGTGGTCATGATTTGCTGTAATGTATTCATTTTATTTAGGTTAATTACTTGTCCATTCGTAGCTTTAGCGAAGTTGGAGAATAATTAGAGTAATCAGGCCTGCCCCGTAGTTAAGTTATTATACTACTGGGGTTTGATTTTATAACACTTATCTAAACTTTACACTACCGCTTGTTCCTGCAGCCGCTCCCACCTTTATAATAAACCCTATTATTCCAGCGCTTTTGTCGTTAGTCCAGGTCCAAGTCGGGCTTAAATCTTGTCCTGTATCGTAATCATTCCGCAACAGGACATCCGAACTTGGCCCTACTGTTTCGATAGTTCCCCAAAGCGCATCGCTAGTCAGGCCACTCGTATCATCTTCGGTGCCAAATGTGGCAAAAGTAATATCTCCCGTAGCGGGCGTTCCGGTGATTGTTATACCGAGACTTGTAGCAAAATCTGTACTCCCGATTGCTGGAGTGCCAACAGCCCCGCTGCCATTGGTGCCGCTTGTGTCAATACCAGAGAACTCAATTATAGAATAAGCAACAGTGCCAACAGGCGCGGCACTGCCGCCTTCGGTGAAGGTAACAGCGCCAGATGAGGGAGATGTCCCCATCGCCCGAAAAACTCCAACGGAACGGTTAGAAGCAAATTGTACCTCCTCCACACGTACCCATGTTAGCCCGTCGCCGGCAACGGACCAAATATTATCACCCGGAGCGCCGTCAAATCTTGATACAACAATTGCCAGCAACAAACGGTTGCCCGTCGGGCTGATGGAAGCTGACGAAACATCAGAACCGCTGTATGCAGCAGTTCCTGAATTTAATACTGTGTAAGCCACACTCCCCGACCCCCCGCCGGAAGAGCCGCCGCGGATTTTGACATTCGAAGGCACGGAGGTGGTGCGATTGGTTTGTTGGGAGCCGATGGTATAAAAAGTGGAAGTGGCGGACTGGTTGTTGTATTCGGTTTTGACCCAATCGGCGGAGCGAGCGGTGGAGGAAATGCGGACTTCGTCCATTTTGCCATCAAAATTTGTAAGAGAGTCAACAATTTCACCGATATAAAGAGAATGCGCGCTGGTGGTTAGTGTTGTGGTTTTGAGCGGGTATGATATATCCAAGTTTCCGTCTATATACAGATTGAATCCATTTGTTGTATTAAATGTGCTTGTTAATAAATGCCAACCGGCAGTGTCGGTAATGGTTGAAGCGGTTTGGACGGTATTGCCGTTTGCGTCAGTATAAGATTGCAATTTGTTGGTATCCATCAGGTAAAGTTCGTAGACCCATTCGGTGCTGTTGTCTGATTTCGCGATAAGTTCCATAAAACTCGAAATCGTATCTCTTTTTATCCACAACTGCCAAGTGGCGCCAGTGGTAAGGTTTAAGCTGGCATCATGCGCCACCGTAATGCCTTCATTTGGGACAAAGTCAAGAGCTCTGCCGATTTTGCCCGCCG
>Ga0208375_1004840_pt1 | contig 10326 bp, 9 predicted proteins | sample RifOxyD1_FD_184038 | JGI IMG/M metagenome (GOLD analysis project Ga0208375, IMG submission 184038) | Soil microbial communities from Rifle, Colorado - Rifle Oxygen_injection D1 (SPAdes) | ecosystem: Environmental > Terrestrial > Deep subsurface > Rock core/Sediment | place: Rifle, Colorado...
TAAAATTTTTTACTAGAGAAGAAACGCTACATAAGTTGAGGGGAAAAGAAACTATTAGATTTTTTAGAAAAAATATTAAATAATTATTTATTAAATTTTAGAAATAAAAATCACTCATACGCTTCTTTCAACACTTTCTGCGCATGTGCTGTTTCGAATTTCTTTCTTATTGGTTCTAGCATTATATCTATCTCTTTTGCAACTGCTGATTTTAAGTCCATTGGATGTAATTTTTTAGAACTAAATGCGTCAAGTAGTTCTTCTTTTGTTTTAAAGACTAGATTTCCACCCCATTTTTCTGGTCTTTCAATAATAAATTCATCTTCTTTGTCTTCTTTCTGGGTCATTAGTACTGTTAATGCAAAATCCATCACTCCATTCTCGCTGTTTCCTTCTTCACAATATGCATTCTTTAATTTTGTTTTTATAGTGTTAAGATCGTCAAGTAAATCTATTTTAGAGTTTAAAACTGATGAACTCATCTTTCCATCTTGCGTAAGTCCTCTTATGAATGGAATCATTAATTCAGTTCTTGGTTTGTATCCTATTTGAGGTAAATATTCTCGAGCAAATACTAATATTTTTCTTTGATCAATAGCACCCATCTGTATATCTACATCTAAGTATTCTTCATCAAGCGCTTGCATAATTGGATATATTAATCCTGAAAGGCGTGGATTATCTCCTCCCTTCACAACGTCTGACGCTGCTTTTGTTGTATCGCGAACTGATGTTAATGTTGACATCTTTAAAACGTCAAGAATATATTTTTTATCAAGTTGAAAATCTGATCCTTTAATCATTTCAAAATGTTCCAAATCACCACCCATAGCCTCTATCATTGCAGGGATTACTATCTCATAATATTTGTATCTCTTTTCGAGCAATTCCCATGGCGTGTTATCTAACGCTCCATGAATGTCAGCGAGTAATACTTTAACTTTGAATCCTGCTTTTAGAAAATCTGCTAATTTTTGAACCCATGCAAAATATCCAATGTGTGGTCTTCCAGTGACTGAAGTTCCCAGATATACCGATGGATGTTTTTTTTCTTTTAGAAGAGTAACCAATTCGTCCTCAGTAATAACCTCCTGAGTATTTCTTTTTATTAACTGTAGTTTTTCCTCAATATCCATCTACGTCACCAATAGAGTATTATTCCTTTAATCTAGCTTAAAATACATGTAACCTGCCACTCCTAGCAAGAATAATGTAAAGAATACCTTTCCAAATATGCTAAATGAGGATGCGCTGCTGTCAAATACTGCATTTCCTGTAATTCCTGAATCTACAGTTGCTGCTGGAGCTGTAATCAATACAACAATCCCGACTAGTGCAACTATCCCTACCATTATTATCATATATATTGAAGTTTTATCCTGCATCATACCACCCGATATCTTATAAGCATAGCTTATTTATAAATTTTTATCTAGTTAATGTGATTTAAAACTATTTTATCAATTCATACTTTCTCAACATTTCAGTGTATTTTTCAAAATCTTCAGAGTTCTTAAATTCTTTTTGAGTCTCTGGATCGAGTTTTGTTATCCATGAATGCATGCTCTTAAGGAATTCCTTCATTTCCTCATCATCAACAGTCACATTGTTCTCTTCAGAATCTTCTTTTTCATTTAAGTAACTAATGTCGTGTTCATCTACTCCATTCTTCTTTCCGAAATTAAGTTTCTTAAAGAATCTTTGAAGTATACCTTCTCTTTCATCGTCAATCTCTTCCTCAACTCTTTCTTCTACTTCATTGACTTCTTCAATTTTATGTTCCATCTCTTCAAGCTCTTTTTTATCCTCAGGTGCTATATCTTCGTTTTTCTCCGCATTTTCAAGCTCTTCCTTAATTTCTTCTTCAACATCCTCTTTAGGATTATGTTTTGTCTTAAATTTCTTCCAGAATGGCTCTTTCTTATTTTTCTCTTTAATATAATGCCCTAAATCATCATTAATGTCTTCTTGACTCATAAATATCAACCTCACTATCGAAATTGCTTGGAGATTTTTAAATTTTATTAAAATTTGGCAAATTTTAATTTTAAAAATTATTTACATATAATTTTTAATTATTGAAATCTTTGATTTCAATCTCAAAAATAGTGATTTTTGATTGTTAAATTATATGAGAAGGTTCAGAATCCACGCCATGAAATTTTTGGTCAAATCATAGAAGCTAACGCTCAAAAGGTCCAGGTTGATTAATAAGAATTTCAGGAATACTGCAATTAACATTAATTTTAAGAATTTTCCGAGAGTCTCATATATTAAGAATTTCTTGAATTTATAATGTGTTGTTCCGACAAAAACTGCGAAATGCTCGACTGGAAAAGCAGGTATAAAATTTCCGAAAAATATCAATGAAGTAGTTGTTCTACGAAATTTTTTATGAAAATTCTCATCTTTCTCTTTTAAGTTAGCTGTCAAATGCCTAAATTTTGATCCTATAAGAAAATTGACGCATCTAGCAGTTATTGTTGCTGCTGTTGCAACTATTACAGAAAGGAACATGTTTGCTCCCGTAATAACGTAGAATACGAATACCAATTCTACAGGCATGGAAAAGATGAATATGCTTCCTATGAATGTTGCTATAAACAGCCAAATTAACGATCTATGTTGTATCTGATTATTGATTGAATAGTATATATTTGACATCCAAGGACTTTGTTTTATCTGTTCCAGTAACCATGGTCTCATAAGAAAAAAGGTTATTGATATGAGAAACGTAATGCCCATAAATATTAGTATCTGTTTATGTTCAATAGTAAATCTCTTAACGGCTTGAAATATTCTCTTCACGTACTATCTTTGATGCCACTCTTTTAAAAATTTAATCCAAAAAGTGTGCGAGAAATGTGTCGAAAAATATTTATAGTAATAAAGTGAAAAATATGCAATTCTTTAGTCAATGTTATCCTAAGAATTTTCTAACTTCCGCAGCTTTTAATATCCAGTCATTCATTGCTTGATGATCGTTATGTCTCATTGCCTCGACTACTTTTGTTGTGGCTTCATAATGTTCTGGATTTTCAACATAGTCGAATAGTTTTATTGCACCGAGTACCTTTTTCCTTACAGATTCAGGAAGAATACCTAAATTTTCCCTATTGAAATATTGCATTGTTTCAGTCATGTCAAATTCTATGTTTGAGTAAAATGTTTTTATTTTATCAATGTCTTGGCTCATCAATGCTGAAAGGCCAAGTATCTCTGGAGGTAATCCTATTGAATATAATGCTCCACAGAACTTTATCGCTCTTGGAAGCTTAACTCCTTGTGTTGCTCTTGAGTATCCGAATAATCCTGTGTGTGTTTTTCTCATTCTTCTTTCTGGGAGGTATCTACTAACATGATTTATTGTCGGTGCAAGTTCTGATATTATTCCAGTATATTCTTTCTCGACAATATCGATATACTTCAATGCCAGCTCTTCATCAATTTGAAGAGGATCTTTTCTTGATATAGAATCAATATATTCTATCGAATCTAACACTTCAGATATTGGATTATCATACTTGTATGCTGATTGCAGTGTGAATGTCTGCACGCTAGGGTATCCTTTTAGTATCTGCGATGCTGTTGATGGCTTGAAATTTCCTCTAAATGGTGAGGATCCCATCCCTATTATTGGCAATAATTCTCTGCTGCTTTCTTCTTCTAATTTCTTTAATCTTTGAAGTGCTATTTTTACCATTAATACTGCAGGTAAAGATCCATAATTTAATGCAGGGTCGCTTCTTGCAAACCAGACTCTAAGCATGTCCTCGTTTGTTGCGTCAATGTAATTCTTAACATAATTATGTGTATTTAGTATTTGCTCTTTTGTTTCAAAAAGTGGCGTTATCCTTATTTTTTCTGGTTTGAAGTTTCCAAGCCATGAAGATAATTTTACATCATTTACGGTTGATTCATGTGCTTTTGTTATGAAATGATTATAAAAGTCGCGCAATCTTAACATTGGTTTCTCTGACCCGCACATTGGTATTACTATTTCAAATATTGGCGCGACATCTCGTCCATAGAATGCTGATGCTGTATCATGATTTCTTGGAATAGAATATACTACTTCTGCAAGTAATTTTGCTTCAGTTGTTTGTACATCTGGATTTGGCGCTCTTATAGTCAAAAATTTATCTTCACCAAGAACATTGTCCTTAAAATAATGAGGATATTTAGTTAATAATTTACTGACAACATGATTATCTACTTCTTTTCCTTCAATATCCCATAGTTGTTCATCAATCTTTAGATGAGAAAAGGAATAGTATGCTTCCTGCACTTCATCCTCTCCAGTCATCACATGATTACTTGCAAAAAAAGGAGTATTAACATTATCTGGATGCTGCGTTCCCATCGTTCTTGCGATTTTATAGTTTGACATTTTATTTATCTGTTTTTTTAATCTGTGTTTTATTATATTTCCTAAATTTTTCTCACAAAATTATTTATCCTGTTAAGTCCATCTATCAATTTTTCTTCAGGCAAAGCATAATTTATTCTAATAAATCCTTCAGCACCAAATGCGTCTCCAGGAACTACTCCAACTTTTTCCTGATCCATTAGTCTATGACAAAATTCTTCTGACGATAACCCAGTAAATCCTATTGGCGCAAAAAGATAGAATGCTCCGTGAGGCGCATCTACATTGAATCCTCCCTCACGTAATTTCTCAACACAAATATCTCTTTTTTTCAAAAAGGCCGTTCTTATCTCTTCAATTTTATCTTTAGGAGTATTAAATGCAACTACTGCCATCTCTTGCGCTATTGATGACGCGCCCGAAGTTGTCTGGCTCTGTAGTGTGTCCATCAATTTCATGATGTGTTCTGGACCGCCAGCATATCCTATTCTTAGCCCAGTCATGCTATACGCTTTTGAGCATGCATTAACTGTTATTGTCCTGTCATACAAATCTTTATCGAATGATGCAATGCTATAATGCTTGTTGTCGTCATAAATAAAATATTCGTACACTTCATCTGAAACTATGTATAGATCATTTTGAAGTGCAAGATCTCCAATTCTCTTCAATTCATTATTACTTATAACGCTGCCTGTAGGATTACTTGGACTATTAAGTATTATTGCCTTAGTGTTTGGAGTTATTTTTTCTCTGATGAAATCTGCACGAACATTAAATTTCTCATCAGTATCAGCAATTATTGGCACTCCTCCGGGGAGTTTTACTTGCTCATTATAGCTAACCCAATATGGTTTGCACACTATCCATTCATCGCCCGGATTAGTTAGAATAGAGATTGCATTATGAAGTGTGTGTTTAGCGCCATTTGATACTACAATTTGATTATCGGAATATTCTATATTATTTTCTCTTTTAAATTTTTCAATAATTGCTTTCTTTAAACTTGGAATTCCAGAGACTGGAGTGTATCTGTTCTTGTTATTATTAATAGCAGCAATTCCCGCTTGCTTAATATTATCAAATAAGTCAAAGTTTGGTTCTCCCACGCCAAAATCAACAACATCAAACCCCCTGGATTTGTAGTCTTTTATCATCCTAGATATCTTTATAGTAGCGGAAGGCTCAAACTTAGACATTACACTAGACAGTTCTTTCATCATACACCCCAATGCTCAATTAGAAGGACGATTTATAAAATTTACTAGTTAAAAAGAAAATTAAAACTGGGGACGGAGGGATTTGAACCCTCACCCGCCGCTCTGGAGGCGGCTATTCTAGCCAGGTTATACTACGTCCCCTTAGAATATTGAATAGGATAAATATTCAATTTATAAAAGTTATGTCTTTAATATTGATACAATATCGTTATGTATGTCCATTACTGGTCTGTTACTGTTGATTTTGTAAAGTGTCTCTTTAGGTAATAAGTCTATTACGCCCTCAATGTTCTGCTCATATATTAATTGTCTGTTGAATCTTAATCTCGGTGTCGCATTCTCGAGTCGCGGGTCAATTTTTTGTCTCTTAGACATTCGGAGTAATGCAACATAAATAGGAACTTCTAAAAGTATTGTTGCTTCTGTTTTGAAGTATTTTTCGATCATTTTTACTTGTTCAGGAGTTCTGTTATATCCATCAATAATTAGTTTTTGTTTTGCTGGGTCGAATTTTCCTTGGCGGGTCTTTTCAGTTATATATTCGCGCATCATTTCTATGATAAATTCGTTAGGAAATAATATCCCTTTATTATTCCATTCGATTATCTTTTTTGATTTAGGATTATTTTGATCTTTTGCTGTCTCTCTACATATGTCTCCCGTGGATGTGTGAAAAAAATTATATATTTTTACCAAGAGTTGTGATTGTACCTCTTTCCCTACGCCCGGACGGCCCTGCATCCAAATCACTGAATATGTCATTTTTGTGCTATCTCCTCTAGCATTGGCATGTCTTTTGATAGGTATATGCTTCTTACTGTTGCATCAACAACTGATTTAACGAAAGCATATGATGTATCTGTAGTATTCAGATGACCAAATTCGATAACAATTGCACTATTATTTCCGGGGTTCATTCCACTTCCTAAAACTGCCAGATTTCGTAAGGCGATCCCCTTACCGTTTAATTCATTTTTCTGATTTCTTATTTTCTTGCTTGAATAATTACTATTCATTATCTTTGTTGTTGTCACGTTCTGAATTTTTGACAATTCTTCTGACAATATTTCTGCCATCTTTTTTGTCTCTTCATATTTTTTTGAATGAGGATTTATTATTATAGTATACCCACTATCAACATATTCTCCATCATTAAGTTTTCTGCCATTTATTCTTTTTCTCCCAGAATAATCAAAGTGCGGGCTTATAAGTATGTCATAGTCTTGACTATATAGGAATGTTGCATATAATTTTTTCCAATCATCTTTATTTCTTTTCGGATCAATCTTATTGATTGATTTCAATGAATCAATATCCACTTTCTTTCCATCATTAAACGTGATTTTTCCAATAGGGTATATTCTATTTATTGCAGTGGAATTTTCTTTGCAGAAATTTTTGAATCCCTCTTCATAATCATTAAGATTCTTTGTCATTTCAATATTAAATCGAGGGTCTTCAAGCATTCTATCTCTCAATTCGGTTGCGACTTTATATGTCATGTCAAATTCAGTTAAATTATCTATTTCATTTCCATTTCTTCGTGTTCCAAATACGTGAGTGATACCGTCGTATGGTCCGTGGCCAGGGTCTATAAGCACTCTTATTGGTTTGAAATCTTCAGAAGTAACAATGCTGTCAAGAGTTGCTCGCCCTTTATCATCATTCTTAATAACCGTCTTACTTTTATCATCGCCTAGTCTTTCTGTTTTTGCAGAACCTATATTTAATTGTGTATTTAAAAAAATACTCGCGGAGAATAAGAATGTGAGTAGGTTTCTATTTACATATTTCATTTTTCTGTATTCATCAGTAGCTTCGATTTAAAAATTTACTTTCTTCTTCTACGCTTCTGTTTTATCAAGAATGCTACAAACACTAAGAATAGTATTAATAGGAATATCAATAGGTTTGTATACCAGCAATAGATGTTGTACAATTCTAGGATGCTCTTTCTTGGAATGTTCAAGACTTTTAATGTCATCTCAGGGCTTTGCGTGCTTCCATCCTGATCGTCATGTGCTGTTATTGTGAACGTTCTTGTTCCACTCCATCTCACATTAGGATAAAATGTTATTATATTTTTTTTAACTTCTGATTTTACGTCGTTCATTGGAGACACTTCATAACTTAGCGTGTTCTGATCAGGGTCGGTGAAGAACTGACTTGCATCAAGTAAATATTTTTCGTTCTCTAATAGTTCAAATCTTAAATCCTGTAAGCTAGTATTTAATCCATATACTTCATTATTTGTTTTAGGCCTGTCTGACAATACTAATACAAGGACTAATGCAACAATGAATACGGAAAGCAATGCAACTAATAATGGAAGTTTCTGCTTTATCCTGTTGCTTAATTTGAATGGATAATGTGGTCCAACAATCATAAATATGACTATCAATATACAAAGCAATATTATTGCAACTATCTGCCAGAAGCTTATTTGTCTGCATTGCGAACCAAAAAAGAAATATTCGAATGCTTTTGTTAGTGGGCTCTTGTCTTTTAATTTTACAACCAAGTCCTTGAAATAATTTGCGCCTGATGCATGTTTTGCTGTAAGCTGCACGTTGTAAATATTTTCAGGCATATCTATTGAATTCACATTTATCCTTATCATTGAAGATTCATTGATAAACATTATATTATTTTCAAGACTCAATAATGATGTGTCATTCAGAATTAAATCATAATAATCAGGGTTTAATCCCGCGGCTTTAACAGGAATTTCTATGTATGATTTATCATAATTTATATTGTAATGGCTCTTCTTGAATTCTAAACTATGACATGTCTGTTTATCATGAGATTGTACCCATATATCATCAGATTCTGTTAATTGGTTGTTTAACTCTGCAACCAGTTTTATGTTGTATAGATAATTTGATTCTGGTCCTATTATATATAATTTAATAGTCTCGCTTTCACCAGGATCTAAATCGACATTATATCTTGATAAATCAACGCCTGAGGGACTTCCTTGCACTGATAATTTTATATTTTCTGGATATATTCCATTGTTCTTCACTTCGACGTCATACTCATAGAATCCTTCTGAGCATATGTCTATCGGATTCTTTTTTGTACTATCATCAATTATTGATATTGTATGCTCATAACAAGGTTGAAGATTTATTCTTAGATTTTTTTCTATTGCTTCTCCAATTTGTGGTTTTATTGTTAATGAAAAATCATATCCCTTGTATTCTTTTCTGAATTCATGAGAATCAACTATTACATAGAATGTCTTTGACTCTCCTCTTGCTAGAGAAAATTTGAACTTATTGTCATCAATTCCTGTTATGCTTGCAAAATTTGGCAGGCTATCAGGAACTATTGTGAATACATTATCTATGCCGTTATTCTTTATTGTTACAGGATAATCAGTTATCCATATCCTGTTGCATGTATCTAATGCTTGCCTGTATGATGTGTTATCATTATTTTTTCCATCAACATATACATCAAATGCATAGTCTGTTAGAACGTTAAGTTTTGAACTTATAGTGGCACTAAGCTTGTTCTTTACTGCATATGCGCTGAATTCTACGTCCCTTTCTCCATTAACTTCACATGGAAGCTTAAGCGTAGCATTCACAGATGCTGTCTGTTCAGGCAGTAATGTGAAATAATTAGATGAATATGACATGTACTTGTCAAGATTGCTCTTTAATGAGTATTCTTCTGGGAATAAACCTATATTTTTTATGAAAACTTTATATTCTGCATTTTCACATGCGCTTATTTCATCAACTGGAGTCATCCACAATTCAAGATTTTGACATCTCTCAACAGTAATTTGTTTCTCGACTGTTTTTTCAACACCAAGGTTCGATTTTACAGTGATGGTGTGCGTCTTTATTCTAGGATTACAATCTGATTGAATAAATATGCTTACTTGTCTTGACTCTCCTGGCGATAATTCTAATGTTGTGTCAGAAAGCTGAATGTCAGAAGTCAAGTAGAATATTGAAGAAAAACTTCCAGTGTTTGTTATTGTAAGATAATCTGTTGTTGAGGAACATGCACATGCTTTAGTATTTTCAGTAGTATATAATGAAAAGTCTAGGCTTGCATCATATGTTCTAACATCAATAGTTGCGTATGCTGGAGCTGCTGCCACAATTAAGCATGTTAGTAACAACAGCGTTATTATATTGAATCTCATTGTCATCCCCCGACTGATTATTATGTTAAAACTGGATTAACACTCAAATTTTAAAAATAAAATTGAAAAATATTTGAAAAAATTAATAGTATGGTTCAGTTTCTTTTTTATTGTCTTTCATCTTATTGAATGCAATTATTAAACCAATTATTATCAATATGATTACTAGAACAACTAATCCTATCTCAAGACCATTTCTTAAACTTGACCAGTTTGTACTTGTTCCTGACGTTGCTTTTCCAATTTTTGCAACTAATGGAATTTGCTTGCTCTCTGTTCCTGAATCAACTGTTAGAGTCATTATCTTGTCTCCTGGCTCTGAGTTAGCATTTGCAGAAACATATAAGTAAACTGTCTTTGATTGTCCTGCAGGAACTATTATTACTGAACTTGGGTCTATTCTTGTTGTTGCCCATCCTGATGTTCCTGAAACAGTCAAAGTGTATGTCTTTGATGTTCCTAAATTATTCTGAATCATTATTGGATATGCGATGCTTGTCCCTTGGGTTAACTCTTGTGAACTTGGAACTGTTACAATTGTCTTGTCTTCTGTTCCGCCTGTTCCTGTA
>Ga0208375_1004841_pt1 | contig 10325 bp, 7 predicted proteins | sample RifOxyD1_FD_184038 | JGI IMG/M metagenome (GOLD analysis project Ga0208375, IMG submission 184038) | Soil microbial communities from Rifle, Colorado - Rifle Oxygen_injection D1 (SPAdes) | ecosystem: Environmental > Terrestrial > Deep subsurface > Rock core/Sediment | place: Rifle, Colorado...
TTTTTGCAAAAAATTTATATTATGCTAGCATTTTAATCAGATAGTAAAGACAGAGATTTTTAAGAATCTTTTCTATTTTAAGGAGGGTGTTATGATTTTCTGCGCTGTATTGGGGATGTTTATTTTGGCCGTTGTTTTATTTCTTTTTGTTCCGAGAGCCACAATGACCGTGTTATTGTTTATGGTTCTTCAGAACCACTACACATGGTTAAAAGCGTCTAGTGATAATCTCCCTCACGGATCCATTAGCGTAATTGCTATTGTAGTAATGATTCTGGGGGTTTTAATCGGACTGCTCATTGATTGTGTGATGTGGAATGAGGTTAAAAAATAGTAATTCTTATACAAAAACTCGTTTATTTTTGATAATATCAATTTTGAACGAGTTTTTCTTTTAATAAGATTTGCCAAACCTTTAAACTAAGAGTAATATGTTTCGTGCATACCCCTATGGAGTGATCCGGGGGCAATTTACATTATATGAAAAAAATAGAATTTAACGAAAAAGCGGATAAAATCATTGTAAAAGGGGCCAGAACTCACAATCTTAAAAATATTACAGTTGAGATGCCTCGCAATAAAATGATCGCAATAACAGGGATTTCCGGATCAGGGAAGTCGTCTTTTGCTTTTGATACTATTTTTGCCGAAGGCCAAAGAAGATATATAGAATCTCTGTCTTCGTACGCAAGGCAATTTTTACATCAAATGCAGAAGCCGGATGTTGATGAAATCAGCGGACTTTCTCCAGCTATCGCAATTGACCAAAAATCTCGTTCAAATAATCCTCGCTCAACTGTGGCGACTATCACAGAAATATATGATTATCTTAGAATTTTATATGCAAGAATCGGCAAACCTCACTGTCTCGTTTGTGGAAGAGAAATTAAAAAACTTTCCAAAGAAGAAATCCTAGAAACGATTATTCATACGGTTACAAATATTAAAACCCCTAAAACGAAAGAGATTTTGGGTGTAAAAGTAAATTCAGATAAAATCAAAATTTTCTCACCAATAGTTGTTGGAAGAAAAGGGGAATATTACCAATTACTTTACGATCTTCTCGAAAAAGGTTATGAGCAGGTAAAAATAGATGGCGAACTTAAAAAATTAAGAAACCAGATAATTCTTTCCAAAAACAAAAAACACGATATAGATGTGCTCGTTGATGAATTTTATATTAGTGATTTCAAGAATAAAGATTCTAAAATTCACGAGAGTGTTCGTGTGAGACTTTCCGATGCTGTTGAAAAAGCAATAGAAGAATCAAAAGGATTGGTAAAAATAGAAACTCCCCTAAATTCGCCTTATGGCGAATCGGGCGATCATTTTTCTAAGAAAAATGATTTAGCCGTGGAAACAAAAATGATTTCAGTAAAGTTCATGTGTCCTTATGACGGATATTCATATCCAGAGATAGAGCCAAGACTTTTCTCTTTCAACTCACCCTATGGAGCTTGTGAAGTTTGTCATGGACTTGGAACAAAAGATTTCTTTTCAGACGAATTTTGCGATGAATGTCACGGAGCAAGACTTAGAAAAGAAGCATTGCATGTGCTTATTGGTGGAATAAACATTGTTCAATACACTGCCAAAACTATTACCGACTCAAAGAAGTTTTTTGAAGAGATGAAATTTACAGAAAGCGAAATGGAAATTTCAAAAGTTGTTTTGAAAGAAATAGATTCACGTTTGCAATTTATGACAAATGTTGGAATCGAATATCTTTCTTTGGATAGAAGAGCCAATACGCTTTCCGGAGGAGAAGCTCAGAGAATACGCCTTGCTTCACAGCTAGGTTCTGGTCTTGTGGGTGCTCTTTATGTACTTGATGAACCGACAATAGGTTTACATCAAAGAGATAATGATAAGCTTATACAAACATTGATACACCTTAGAGATTTAGGAAACACCATTCTAGTAGTTGAACATGATGAAGATACCATGTTCGCATCGGATTATATTGTAGATATCGGTCCTGGTGCTGGAGTGCACGGTGGTGAAGTTGTCGTGTCAGGATATTTGGACGAACTTTTGACTAAAAAGACAAATGAATCAGAATCTTTGACTTTGGATTATCTTCGGGGAGATATAAAAATAGATATTCCCAAAAAAAGAAGGGATCAAGACAAAGGGAAATTAAAGATAAAAGGCGGGAAAATATTCAATATTAAAAATATGGATATTGAAGTTCCGCTTGGAAAGCTCGTGACAATTACTGGAGTTTCCGGCTCTGGAAAATCATCTTTTATTTATGAGATTTTGTATAAAAATTTACAAGCAAAACTTGAAAGAAAACTTCGCTCAAACGAAACACACAATTGCGAATCTTTTTCTGGTTCTGAATATGTCGGCAGGACAATAATGATTGACCAATCTCCGATTGGTAGAACCCCACGTTCAAATCCAGCGACTTATACAGGATCTTGGACATTTATACGAGATATGTTTGCTTTTACAACAATGGCGAAAGAGAGAGGTTGGGCAGCAAACAGATTTTCTTTTAACGTAAAAGGTGGAAGATGTGAAAATTGCCAAGGAAACGGTTCAATAGAAGTTGAAATGCACTTCTTGCCGACTGTTTACGTACCTTGCGATGTTTGTAATGGAAAAAGATTTACAAAAGAAACTTTGGAAGTTAAATATAAAGGTAAAAATATTCATCAGATTCTTGAAATGACCGTGGAGGAAGCGATGACTTTCTTTGTAGATTTGCCTGCAGTTTATGACAGGATAAAATGTCTTCATGATGTCGGACTTACATATTTGAAACTTGGACAATCTGCAACAACACTTTCCGGAGGAGAAGCTCAAAGAGTTAAAATTGCATCTGAACTTTACAGACCCGGACTTCACAAAACAATTTACTTTTTGGATGAACCAACAATTGGACTTCACTATGAAGATGTGAAAAAACTTATAGAAATTTTGCAAAAACTTGTTGACGTAGGAAATACCGTTATTGTCATAGAACATAACATGGATTTGATAAAAAGCTCAGATTATATAATAGATATCGGTCCTGAAGGCGGAGATAAAGGAGGGCAGGTGATTGCAAAAGGAACACCGGAAGATGTTGCGATGAATGAAAAGAGCTATACTGGTAAATATCTTAAGAGGGTTTTGAAGAAGAAATAATCGAATTGTCATCCTCGCGGAGGCGGGGATCCAGAATTAATTAAATTCAACCTAGATTCCTGCCCCCGCAGGAATGACACAATATATGGACTTTTCTAAATACAAAAAAATAAATCTACCAGACGAACCTGGAGTTTATTTGTTCAAAAAGAACAAAGATATTTTGTACATTGGAAAAGCGACTTCATTAAAAGACAGAGTGAAAAGTTATTTTTCTAATGATCTAATAGCAACTCGCGGACCGCTTATTGTTGATATGGTTTTCCAGGCAGACAGTGTTGATTTTATAAAAACTGATTCAGTACTTGAAGCTTTAATACTTGAATCAAATTTGATTAAAAAAAATCAGCCGAAATACAATACAAAGGAGAAAGACGATAAGAGTTATAACTATGTCATTATTACAAAAGAAGATTTTCCACGAGTTTTGATTGAGAGGGGCAGAAATTTACAAGTTAATTCTAATTCTCAAATTCTTAAGAATTTGAGAATATCAAAAACATTTGGACCCTTTACGAACGGAACTCAGCTTAAAGAAGCTTTAAAAATTATTCGCAAGATTTTCCCGTTTCGTGATTATTGCAGAGTCTACTTGGAAGCTCAGCTTCCAAGTAGAAAAAAGGCGTGTTTTAACTATCAAATCGGACTTTGTCCGGGGACTTGTATTGGAGTTATATCTAAAAAAGATTATGCTAAAAATATAAAAAATATTTCATTATTTTTTCAAGGTAAAAAAATAAGTATTATTAAAAATCTTGAAAAAGAAATGAAAGCTCTTGCTAAGCATCAAGAATTTGAAAAAGCCGATAAAATCAAAAGAACTATTTTTGCTTTGAATCACATTCAAGATGTCGCACTTATAAAAGAAGAAAATCTTGAGGAAAAAACCGATAAGACTTTTAGGATAGAAGCTTATGATGTAGCGCATATGAGCGGTACAAATACTGTTGGTGTAATGGTAGTTGTTGAAAACGGAATCGTGAATAAAGCTGAATATAGAAAGTTTAAAATTAATGAAAGCGTACAAAATGATGTTTCCGAGCTTGAAGAAATATTAAGAAGAAGATTAAATCATGAAGAATGGAGATTCCCCGATATTATTGTTGTAGATGGTTCTACAGCTCAGAAAAATATTACTGAAGAGATCATAAAAAGTTTGAGTTTGGAAATTATTGTTGTCGCCGTAACAAAAGATGAAAGACACAGACCCAAAATGATTACAGTAAGGCTAAAACAAATTAATAATTTGTTCGCCCGACCATCCTTGGATGGTTTAGGGGAAGACGTAATACATAAGTATGAAAATGAAATTTTACTTGCAAATAGTGAAGCCCATAGATTTGCTGTTAGATATCATAGAAAATTAAGAAGTAAAATAATTTAACTTCATTTTGTAATTTTTGCTGAAGTGCTATAATAATGTCAGTATGCAAAGAATTAAAGTGGCAGTACTTCGAGGCGGCCCTGGAGTAGAAAGTGAAGTTTCTATGAAATCGGGAAAAAATATTTTGGAAAATCTTCCGGAAAAATATATTCCCATGGACGTTTTTGTTGCCAAAGATAAATCCTGGTATTTGGACGGAATAGCCATTTCTCCAGAAAAACTTTTCAGAAATGTGGATGTTGTCTTTAATGCTATGCATGGAGAATACGGCGAAGACGGAAAAATTCAGCAAATTTTTGATCAATTTGGCGTCAAATATACGGGTTCTAAGGCTCTTGCCTCAGCACTTGGTATGAATAAAGTTTTGGCTAAAGAAATTTTTATAAAAGCTGGACTAAAAACTCCAATATATAAAGTAATTAAGAAAGGAGATAATTTAGAAGGGCTAGATCAAACAATTTTTAGAACGTTTCCAATGCCAGGAATTGTGAAGCCAGGAGGTAGTGGATCATCTATCGGAGTATCACTTGTTAAGGTTCTCAAAGATATTTTACCCGCGATAGAAAAAGCCCTAAAATATTCCGATGTCATTATTATTGAAGAATTTATAAAAGGAAAGGAGGCTACTTGTGGCGTGTTAGAAAATTTTAGAGGTGAAGCAATATATCCTCTTTTTCCATTGGAAATAACCAAACCAAAAGAATTTGAGTTTTTTGGCTACGAAGCGAAATACTCTGGATGTTCTAGTGAAGTATGTCCTGGTAATTTTTCTGAAAATGAAAAGAAAGTTTTACGAGATATGTCGGTGGAAGCCCATCGGGTACTCGGACTTAGACACTATTCAAGATCTGATTTTATTATAAGTCCGAAAAGAGGAGTTTACATTCTTGAAGTAAATACACTGCCTGGACTTACAAAAGAATCTTTGCTCCCAAAATCTTTGGAGGCTGTAGGATGTTCCTTACCTCATTTTTTAGATCACGTGATTACTTTGGCTTTGGATCAATGATATAAAATCTTTTTTTGGACTTGGAAAAATGGCGTTTATATGTTAATCTTTTTTGGTTGATAAAAGTGTTTATGTCTAAAACAATTTTAGTAAAAATTGTTCGCCCGAACATTTTGATTACAAAATGTTATAGGGGCCCGTAGCTCATCTGGTAGAGTGAGTTTGGGTAGGGACCCAAACGCAAGGCCGGAGCGCGTCGGCGCGAGGCGGGGTCGCAAAATTTTTCAGCAGAAAAATATTTGTGACACTCATTTGCCAAATGAGGTGAGGTGTATCATGTAATATAAAATATAAGTACTTTTCAGAATTTAATATTGGGCCCGTAGCTCATCTGGTAGAGCACCTCATTTGCAATGAGGGGGTAAGCGGTTCGAGTCCGCTCGGGTCCACCCAAAGAAACATTGTCGGAATTAAGAAAGTGGAGCGATTTTTTGCTAGCAAGCAAAACCACGAGTCATGGTCGTGAGATTTTTCTTGTGACGGCAATAAAAATATTCCCGACCACATTACATCTCAATTGTTCGCCTATTTATTTTATGATAAAATCACATGCACTATGATTTTTCTTGTTATCTCAGCATCGGCTATTTTTCTGTCTGTAATTTTTGGCGGACTTTTTGCGTTAAAATTTAAAGATAAATTACATTTAATTTTGGGTTTTTCTGCCGGCTCTGTTATAGGTGTGGCATTTTTTGATTTGTTGCCGGAAGCTTTTAAGACAGGAAAAGATTTTTATCAAGCTGAAACGATTACACTTTTTATAGTCTTAGGTTTTTTACTCTATATGATTTTAGATAGAGTATTAACTGCTCATTCACATCACGATGAAGAATGTGAAAATCATAATCATAAAGGAGTGCTTGGAGCAGGTAGCATATCTTTGCACAGTCTTGTTGATGGTCTTGTTGTTGGATTGTCTTTTCAAATTTCTCCTGCTGTTGGTATAACTTTAGCTGTTGCAATTTTTGCGCATGCTTTTTCTGATGGAATAAACACAGTCAATATGATTGTCAGGTCTGGAGGAGATACCAAAAAATCTAGGAAATGGCTTTTAGTAGATGCGATAGCTCCTGTTTTGGGAATATTGTCGTCATATTTTATTTCTATTCCAGAAAATATTTTTCCAATATTGATCTCTATATTTTGTGGTTTTTTTGTATATCTTGGAGCAAGCGATTTGTTACCAGAGAGCCATCATGGACATCCAAAAATTTGGACAACATTTTCTACTATTTTGGGGATAATCTTAATTTTTGTAATAACAAAGATAGCTGGTTTGTAGTTTGTGGACGACACTGGATTCAAATTGGTAAACCTTATGAATGTGAATTGTATGGTCCAATCACCTGAGCTAATCGTCCTTTATTTTTTGTATGTTTTATAATATACTTTTTGAACTGATTATAAAAGGGTTAAAACAGTTTTATCAAAAACTGTTATCCTAAAACAAATTTGTAAAATTTGTTTTAGTTAGGGCCGCTAGCTCATTTGGTAGAGCGTTTCCATGGCATGGAAGAGGCGACCGGTTCGATCCCGGTGCGGTCCACACATTAATTAATAAGATTTTTTAAAATTAACTAAAAAAAGTTTTTTAATTATCTATTTGAAAATAGATAAAAATCTGATACAATGTAGTGACTATGACAAAAATATTTTCAAACATAAAGGATTTTGCTCATAAAAATAAGTGGTGGACGGTGTTAATTATTATAGTTGTTATTATCTTTTTATTCGTGTTTTTCGGTAAAAATAAAAATACAGTAGCCGATACGATAACAGTTCAAAAACACAATATTTCAGAGGAAATAAATGCAACTGGAAATGTTAAGTCTTTATTTGATCTAGATCTTTCATTTGAAACAAGCGGACAAGTATCTCGTGTCTCCGTTTCCGTTGGAGATAAAGTATATAAAGGACAATATCTTGCCTCGCTTTCAAATGCTGATCTATCTGCTACAGTTGAACAAGCAAAAGCAGGACTAAAAATAGCACAGGCAAAACTTATTGAAATGCAAAATGGTACTCAACCAGAAATATTAGCTGTCGCGAAAAATACTTTAGATGACAGTATAACAAGTGCCTATACTACTTGCGATGATGTAATACGAAACGATGTTGATCAAATGTTTGAAAACTCGAGAACTTCATTGGCAAAAATAACGATTCCAATAAACGATTCCCAATTGCAAAACGATATTAATGAGAGCAGATATGCTATTGAATCTGTAATTAATAATTGGAATCAAAATACTTCTGTTTCCGTAACATTTGCTATAACTTCTATTGATACAATAAAAACTTTTCTTGATAAAGTCGCCCTCGCTCTAAGTGTACTTTCAGCAAATTCAAATCTTTCACAAACAACCATTGATAAATATAAGACAGCAATTTCAACTGCTCGATCGGCAATAGATTTAGTTCGTTCAAATATAACTTCTGCAAAAACAAATTATGATTTGAAGTTGGCGGGTAATACTTTTGAATCAATTGCTGGGCAGGAAGCAACTGTAGAACAAGCACAAGCTAATGTTGATGTGGCAAAAGCAAATCTTTCTAAATCCACAATTATTTCGCCGATAAGCGGTGTTATAACAAATATAAATGCCAAAATTGGACAAACAATGCAAGCTGGTGTTTCCGCGATATCTATTATTTCTTATGGGGAATACGATGTAGAGTCATATATACCAGAGGCTGATATTGCAAAAATAAAAATTGGCAATATTGCCACAACAACACTTGATGCTTATGGTTCTGATACTTTTTTTGAAACTTCGGTCATCAAAATTGACCCAGCTGAAACAGTTATTGAAAATGTACCGACATATAAAATCACACTCAAATTCGCAGCCTCTTCTGATAGTAGAATAAAATCAGGGATGACAGCAAACTTGGATATTCTTACTGGGCAGAAAAATAATGTTATAGCTGTGCCTTCTAGATCAATTTATTCGATTAATACAAATAGGTATGTAAAACTAGTAGATCCAAATGATTCAAATAAAATTACAGAAACAAAAGTAGAAACTGGTTTACGCGGAGTTGATGGATATGTAGAAATTATTTCTGGGTTGAAAGAAGGAGATAAAATAATAGCTTCACCGAATATATAAAAACGGAACGTGACATTAATAAATATAAAAAATGTTTGGAAAGTTTATGATAATGAAGGTACAAAAACTGAAGCGTTGCGAGGAGTATCTTTTGATATTAAAAAAGGCGAATTTGTTGCTATCATGGGACCTTCTGGGTCTGGTAAATCAACCCTGCTTCAAATTTTGGGGCTTCTAGATAATCATACTGACGGTACGTATCATTTTTCCGGGAAAGATATCGGTTTATATAATCAAGAAGAAATTGCTAAATTAAGAAATGAAAAGATGGGTTTTGTTTTTCAGGCTTTTAATCTTTTGCCACACGAAACCGTTCTTGAAAATGTAAAATTACCGTTGGTATATTCAAATATACCTGAGATTGAATGGAATAAAAAAGCGGAAGAGGCTGTCATATCCGTTGGACTTGGGCATCGTATGTATCATCAGGCAGTACAACTTTCAGGAGGAGAAAAACAAAGAGTTGCAATCGCACGAGCTCTTGTAAATTCTCCAGAAGTTATTTTTGCTGATGAACCGACAGGAAATCTTGATTCAAAATCTGGGCAAGCAGTTATTGAAATTATTCAAAAACTTAATATAGAAATGGGACACACAATAATTTTAATAACACATGAGACATATACAGCAGAATATGCGGAGAGAATTATCAGATTGCGTGATGGAGAAATAGAAAGCTGTACAGAAGTTAAAAATAGAAAAAAGAGTATTGATTGTTTTATAAAATAAAAAAACTTGTTTCGTTGTAAATTACGAGATGAATCGGTAAAAAGTAAAGAATAAAAATGATAAATGATAAATTCAATAAACATTACAAACTTTGAAATTTTACAACTGGAATGAAATTTAAATACAGTATAAAAACAGCAACAAATGGTTTAAGAACGCACAAATCTCGTTCGGCTTTAACAATTTTAGGCATTGTGATTGGTATTACTTCTATTATTCTCATTATGTCTCTTGGAGCGGGTGCAAAAGATTTGATTTTAGGAGAAATACAAGGAACAGTAGGTTCAAAAGTAATAGAAATTAAACCAGGTAGAGAACCTCAGGGAATGACTGATTTTTTAGCGATAATGTTTTCAGATTCACTTAAACAAAGGGATGTTGATGCACTTAGAAAAAAAAGTAATGCGCCACACATTACAGGTGTGATGCCACTCGCATTTAGTAGTGAAAATGCTGTTTATGGAAATGAGATTTTTCAAGTGACACTCTATGGAATGTCTGAGTTAGGAACAAAGATGTATAGTTTAACACCTAGTGAAGGAAGTTTTTTGACTGAAGATGATATAAAAAGTTATAGTAGCGTTGCTGTTATAGGTTCAAAAGTAAGAGATCAGCTTTTTGGAAGTAATGAAAGTGCGATAGGTAAAAAAATAAAAATCAAAGGAAGATCTTTTAGGGTTATTGGTATTTTACCCAAAAAAGGATCTGGGGCGATAAGTTTTGATGATACAGTTATTGTTCCTTATACTACTGCTCAACAATATATAACCGGCAAGAAATATTTTCAACACATAATAGTAGAAGCTGATACCGAAGCAAACGTAGTAAGCACAGTGGAAGATATTAAAATAACTTTAAGAAATTTACACAACATTACAGATCCTGAAAAAGATGATTTTAGCGCACAAAGCCAAGCTGATGCATTAAAAATGGTTGGTTCTGTAATGAGTGG
>Ga0208375_1004843_pt1 | contig 10325 bp, 4 predicted proteins | sample RifOxyD1_FD_184038 | JGI IMG/M metagenome (GOLD analysis project Ga0208375, IMG submission 184038) | Soil microbial communities from Rifle, Colorado - Rifle Oxygen_injection D1 (SPAdes) | ecosystem: Environmental > Terrestrial > Deep subsurface > Rock core/Sediment | place: Rifle, Colorado...
GGGTTAAAGACCTCTTCGGAATAGGTCAGCTCCGGGGGCAGGTCGGCAATCAAGGCATCAACCGCATCCTTCTTGGAGAACGCAAAGACAAAGGTGGTCTGGGCCTTGTAGTAGTCGTGGTCCAGCGTCACCTTCTCCATGTCCGAGAGGGCGGAAAGGATCTTCTTCCCCTTAAGCTTTTTGGAACGAATCTGGTCCTGGATGTTGTTGAACACCTCCTCTTGCTCGACCTGCATCGTCACCACCTGACGGTCAATGTCGGAGTCGGGGAGTTTCAGGCCCACATCCTGGGCGTTTTTGATCTCCGAAACCCGTTGCAGCATATTCCGCAAGGCCCCCAGGTTTTGGAAACCAACCAGGGCATTGGCCGGTTTGTTGACCCCATCCAAGCCGGTGCGGTTCACATAGTCGAAGGCGCAGAACTGCTTTAGGAAGTCGTCCGGGTTACAAATCCCCATCTCCACAAACTCTTCGTCTCCACTCATCAACCGCAGCTCGTTGTAGGCATCCACCGGCGAGTTGCGGACGGGAGTGGCGGTCAGCAGGTAGGAGCCCCGCCCGTTGTTCTCGGCCCGGACCATCTCCAACTTGGTCGCCATGTCGGTTCCCCGACCTGAGAGCTGGTTTTTGGAGAGGTAGGCCACATTGTCACCCATCCCGGAGCTGGGGGCAAAGGCGTTGTTGAAGTGATGGGCTTCGTCCACGATCACATCGGTAAACCGCAGATCCTCGAAGTAGGGCAAGCGGCTCTGGTTGCGCTTGTTCTCCCCAAGCAGGGCCTCTTGGATTTTTTTGCTCTTCATCACTTCGGCGTAGGTCAGCTTGATCTTCTTCCCGTCCTCGCCCTTGAGGCTGTTCATCTCCTTTTCGACATCGCCGTACTCTTTGAGCAGGTAGTCCTTGGCGGAGGCCTCATCCATCTGGCCCTTGGCGATCCGCTCTTCCAGGCGCTTCATTTTGGATTCCAGCTTCACCGGGATGGCGGTGTACCAGTACTCCGACATAATGAAGAGGCTTTGATTACTCCCAGGGATGGAGGCAAGCTGGGCCTGAACATTGGACTTGACCACCTTCACATCGTCCTGAAACTCGGGCTTCCCGTTCAGCTTGTTGACCTTCTGCTTGCCGGTGTCATCCAGGACCGGGGCCTGCTTGATCGACCCGTCCTTGTTCTTCTGGACCTCAACCCCGACCACCATCACTTGATCCATTGACCCAAGGAATTTCTTGGCTTCGTGATGCCAGTTGACCAGGACCGCATCCGGGACCACCACGCAGGTCCGCTTGGACCGGCCTTGCTGTTTGTTGTAGGCCCAGAGAGCCAGTGCTGAGAAGGTTTTACCAAGGCCCACATCAAAGCCCAAGAGGCCCTTGCCCTCTTCGGAAAGACGGCGCACCGCCTGGGACTGGTAGTCATGCAGCTTGACCCAATCGGCCACGCCTTTGAGCTCCAACGGCTCCTTGGAGTACTCGAAGGGGACAAAACTGTTGAACCGCCGGTTGTAGGAACTTTCCAGATCGGGAGCGTCCGGGTGGGTCTCCATGAAAGCCTGGAATTCTTCCTCCATCTGCTTTACGAACTCAAAGTTTTCCCGGTTCCGCTCGTCTGCCGCTTCGGCGCTCAGGTTTTCGGTGGCCTTAAAAACCTTGACCTTGGTCCCGTTCATGTAGTCCAAGAGCTGGCGTAGCTTTTCGGTTAAGTACTTGCGCCCGCTCTTTACCTCCCAGAACCCGTCTGGGGCATTGTGGTCGGTCCGAAAGACCTCGTTGAAGACCCCGGCGTAATAACGGTCCTCCACCTGCTCCAGCACCCCGAAGTCAAAATCCTTGATCTTTTGGGTCTTGAGGAAGGCAAGGATGTACTTCTTCTCGATCCACCGCTGGCGCAGCGAAAAGGCGATGTCCTCCAGTTCGGTCTTTTTGCGCTTGGACTCCATCAGGTTGATCTGGGCCTGGTACTTCTCCTTGAGTCTCTGGTCGAAGGTGTCGGCAATCGCCTTTTGCAAGCTGGTGATCTTGTCGTTGATGTTTCCAGAGCAATACCGATGCACCGGGTAGATGAGGCCGTTGGGGCTGATCGCCAAGTTCTCCAGATGGGCCAAATCGCCCAAGGACTCAATCTTGTGGCCCCCGGTGTAGAGGGACTTCACATCTTCCAGGCTGATCTCAAGCTGCCCTTGGATGGCGTAAAGGTGGTCAACGATGGAAAAAGCGTCCTTGGGGTTGAACTTCGGCCCCTTGCGCTCATCCTCGAAGTCGTCCAGCAGGGCAGGCTCAAAGTTGCCCTTGCGGTCCACCGCCCCGACCAAGAGGTTGAAGTCGTGGAACCGCCCTCCAACCTTCAAGAGCTTGGGGTTGTTCAGGGGGTGCCCGAATTGGGCAATCTCAGAGGCGACCAATCGCCGGACCTCGGCCTTGCTGACCATTTCATCGCCGTCTTTGATCCTCTGGATCAGCGACCCGATCAGGCTGTACCGATAAACCAACTCTTTGAACTCGGTTGGGGAGCTTTCGGCTGCACCCACTGCTGCCCGGTGAGCTCCCCGGACCAAGTTCATCTCGGAAAAGTGTTCTCTGGCAGCGAGGGCTTGGTCGAAGGTCAGGCCCAGGGCTGCTTTGGGGGAACTGCATTTTTGGATCAGCTCATCTCGGCTTTTGGCTCCATAAACAGCTTCATCCAGGGAGACCACCTCGCCGGGCCTGTGTTCCAACTTGACCCACTCGCCGTTGAGGTACTGGTACTCCAACTCGTTGATCCAGCGCCGGTCGCCGTTGATGTACCGGGCCGGTTTGGGCTCTTCGGACTCCAAGGCAGCCCAGTTGATTCTGGAATCGAACCGATGGGCCAGCTTAGCCTTGAGGTCGGCATTGGTCAGGGTGGAGCGAACCCGGTCCCGGTCCATGAACTTCTTGGGGTCCTTGGGGATGAAAACCCCCTTGATAAACTGCCGCCCCTCGCCCTTAAAATAGTTGCCAGCAATGAACTCTTCCCAGAGGACCAAGTACTCTTCCAAGAGCCTGTGATCCATCCGAGAGAGCTTTTGGGCCAGCCCCTTGGGGTGTTTTTTGAGGACAAGGATGTCGGTGATGGTGTCGCTGGTGCCCTGGTTTTTGAACAGGTCCGAGGGCATCCGGTGGGCTCCCAAAAACTCGGCTTTCAGGGAGATGGATTGGCGGAAACCGGACCAGCCCCCGTCTTTGCCGCTGACCACTCGGGTCGGGACGATCAAGCAAACCAGGCCGCCCGGTTTCACCTTGTCGATGGCCCGGTGGATGAAATACCGCTCGATCACCCGCTCCTGGGTGTAGTCCGGGTCCAGGGCCACAGTCCCGCCCCTGGAATCTCCAAAGGGGATGTTCCCGATCACCGAATCAAAGCTGTCATCCGGGGCGGACTTGGCCAGCTCTTCAAAGGGGCTGTGGTGGATTTTGTCGTCTGGGTGCAGGACTTGGTTGACCTTGGCGGCAGTGAGGTTGATCTCGGTGCCGGTCAGGATTACGCCCTTCTTTTTGGTCTCAGGGAAAACCCCGGCCCCGGCGGAAGGTTCCAGCACATTGCCCGCCTGAAAGCCGTTGGCTTCCAACAAATCCCACATCCCTTCGGCCACAAAGGCAGGGGTGAAGTACTCATCGGTGGACCCTTCTTGCAACCCGCCCCGGCCAGAGAACTGCTTGAGGGTCTTGATTTCCTCATCGGTCATGGCCTCAAGACTGGACTTTTGGGCCAGGATCCTCTCGGTCACTTGGTTGAGCTCCTTACGCCGTTTGAGGCTGGCCGTCAAAGAACCAAAATCGCTGGCCGGGTTCTTGTAGTCGTTCGGCTCGGATTCCTCCCCAAATAAGGCTGAGTATCCTCTCCCGGTCAGATTTAGGCAGAGCAAATCGATCAGGTCGGTGATGCTTTGGGCCTCGGAGATTTTACGCTGGGTGCCGATGACTTGGTTCATGCTCTGGTCCTTTTGCTGGTTAGGGAGGGCTAAAGATTGGGGTCAGCTTACCACGGCCTCCTTCAGTTCCAAAGCGTGGGGGGGAGTGAGGGCGCTTGTTCTTTTGGACTCCTTTGTAGGGTTGAGGTTTTGTTTGTTGGGGATGCACCGAAACTAGCCCTGCTGCGGGCGTAAAACTCGCCTATTCAAGAAGCTTGAAAAGTCTGAAAAAACCAGTTAAACTCGGTCAGATTTGGAGAATCTTGATGACGAACAAAAGTGCCTCTTTTATTGCTCGGCAGATCATCGCCCGCTACGATGTTGAAGCAGGGGAGACTGTTTCAAACCTACAGCTCCAAAAACTGCTTTATTACGCCCAGGGCTGGCATTTGGCTTTTTTTGGAAAGCCGCTTTTTGATGCCCAACTCCAAGCCTGGGATCATGGCCCTGTCCAACCGTTTGTTTACAGAGAATACAAGCACTTCTCTTGGTCCTCGATCACGCTGCCGTTGCATGAGGCAAAAAAGGAGGAAGACCCCTTCCTGGATTGCATCAAGTGGTTTTACGGCGCAATACATGGCAAGGAGTTGGAGCGCCAGACCCACAAAGAGCTTCCGTGGCTCCGTACCTACAGAAACGGGGAAATGGAATTGATTATCCCTAACAGTTTGTTGACCGAGTTCTTCCGCACCGGTTATGGCGACCATGAGCTACATCGGCAATTTGTTGATTACTGGTATCGCTTCCAATACTCGGTGGAACCTGGGAGCCTTTCAACTGTGAAGCTGTCCCAAAAAGAATATTCCCAAAAATTGCACGAACTCGGGCTTGATCTTGAAGTCGCCCATTAGGCACTCGCTAAAGGAATCGGCGGCGAGCCCGGAGGTTCTTGCTAAAATCACAATCGAGCAGGCGAAGGCGGTCGCAACCCTGCTTGAATCCAGTTTCGCAGATCTTGTTTCACGGGGGCTGGTTGTGAAAGTGGACACTCAGTCCTTCAACCCGGAGTACCGCCTCAAGGCGAAACATTTCAGCATCAAGTTCTTTCGGAATGAGGACGGGTTTGTTTACCTTCTCGAACGCATCCCTTAGCCCTGCTTTTTCCTACCAACCATTTCATCAACCCGGTCCTTGGCTTTGGCCAAAGCGGCCTCTTCTCCAAGCCTTTCTATGCTGTAGGCCGTTGAGCCAACCGATTTCTCTGCATCTGCATCAAACAGAGTGGCGTGGTAGCCGTAGGCCCCAAGCGTGACCACAGCGTAAACCCCGTCCTCCTTGTTTTCGGCCCGGTAGAGAACCTTGACCTCAGATGGGGAACTTGATACATTTAGACTAGGAGCAGGCGACCCCGGTTCGGAAGGCCGGGGGGCCACCCTGGACGCTTCTTCGGGAGCTATTGTCAGGACCGAGGGTCGGCCAACCTCCGCCTGCTTTGCTTTGCTCGCTAGGTCTCTTTGCTGCATTAGGTGGGCGGTGACGATCCGTCCGGTTTCCCTGTCTATTTCAATCACAAAGTTTTTGAAGCGATCCTGCCCTTTCAGGTTTTGGTGCGGCTCTCCGACCACCAGGATCCTGTTGGGTAGGTTCCCTTGTAGGAAATGTCTTGGGGAGGCGGCTACGGTTTGAATGTGGACTACGACCTCGGCCTCGGAGGCAAAAAGCTCTGGGTGTTTTGCTTGGAGCCTTTTGAGGTTGGCCGTTGCTTTGGCCTCCTTGAGTCCAATCCGGCTTGCAAAATCCGGTGGGAGTTCGATTTGCGATTCTTCGCCAAGGTGAGCTTGGAGTTTTTCGATCAGCCCATCCAGGGTTTTGGCCCCAGAGAAGTCCGGCTTGTTGGCGGATTCGTAAAACCTAACCTCTCGTTCCACCAGTCCCAGAACAATTCTGGCCGCTGCCGGGCTCTCCAAGAAGGGAACCGGGTAGAACTCGGGCCGGTACTCCATGCCCAGGGCACTTTCCGAAAAAACAACGACCCTGGAGTCTTCGATCAGGGCCTCCTTGTCCCTTTTTTCGGCTACCCCAAAGGCGGATAAGCCCACCAAAGAGTCATCTTCGGCCTGCTCTTCCAAAGCCAGCTCATCATTGGCCAGCTTGGCGTACCGAAGCAGGAAGTCCCGCACCTTATCGGCGCTCCCCTTTCGACCAATCCCCGCTTGGTAAAGGGTCTTGATGATCTTCTTGACCTGTTCTGGGACAACCACTTGGTCCTGCTCGGGGATCCCCATTTCGTCAAAGGTGGTCTGGCGGAAGTACTCCCCAACCGGGTCTTCGCCCTTGTAGGTGGCCCGGATTTCTTCCAGCTTTTGGACAGCGGCCACCAAGTCGGCGGCAAGGTCCAGGTCGTACCGGCCATTGGCGGCGATCCGGTCCCCTAGGCGAGCCAGTTCGGGGGCGGCGAGCATCAGCCCCCTAGTCAGCTTCTTGGACTGATCGTCTCCCCTGGAAACCAGCTTGTCCAAGAGTCTAGAATCCCCAAAAGCCCGCATAAAAACTGCCCTGGTGATCCGGTCGGCCCCCTCATCGGTCAGGCCCTTGTCATTGAAAAGCCGCCCAGTTTCGGCGGGGTCGCCCCCAAGCACCTTGTCAATGAAGAGGCGGATGAACTCACTGTTCTTGCTTCCGTTGATCCTGCCGTCTGGCCCGACTTGGGCCTTTTGAAGCATTTCCCCGGTCAGCTCGGAAGCATCCTCAACGGCCACTTCTTCGGCGGAGGGTGCCAGGATGCTTGGCTTGTTGGCCTCTTTGACAAATCGGGTCAGCTCTTCGGCGGTCAGGTCCACTTGAAAGTCTCGGACCAAGGCCGGGGCTTTAAAGACTTCCACCTCTTGGGGTGTGAAGCCAAAGCTCTGCGCCTCTTGGGTCAACCAGTCCCGATAATCCTGGTAGTTGTTGGGGTTGTGGGCTGCGGCGCTCAACAAAGCCAGGGTCCGCCCGTTCCCGCTCACCACCACAAACTTACCCGGCTTGAGCTTGGAAGAGGTGATTGGTGCCCCATCTGAGGCCAGGGGATTGGCCCCCAAGAGCCTTGGGCGGAGAGCCCCCGCTATCTTGTGAATCTGGGCCTGGGAGGATTTGGAGGATCGGTCCCGGTTTTGGAGCCGGGCCTTGATCCTGGACCGGGTGCTGTCCTGGTAGTTCGCCGGGAACTCTGGGTTTTGCTTGCCCAAAAGGTCATGGGAAACCACTAGGTCGCCCATCTCGACCAAGACATAACGGACCTTGGCTTCCATCCCACGGGCCGTCTCCACCACGGTCGAACCCCCTACCTTGGGGGCGGACCTTTTGGACTGGGACCGGCCTTTGACCGACTGCTCAAGCATCCCGATCAGTTCAACGAGGTTCTTGGCCGATCTAAAGTCCGGCTTGGTGATGGTAGGGGGAGCTGGTTCAATCTCCATCCCCATGTTCATTCAGTAGCCCCAATCTCGCTGAGCGCAAGGGCGAGGCCCTGGTCCCCATCTCCAAGCAGGTCCGACCAGAAGGATTCGTTCATCGACTTCCCGTTGATGGTTGCGTACCGCTCCACCGGCTGGATCAGCGGGGCCACCTCCTGAATCTCCTTGAAAGCGGCCCTGACTTTGGGGATGTACTTCTTGAGGTTCAGTTCATCAAACTTCCCAGCCACTAGGTCATCGAAGGTGGGGGTCTCCCGCTTGTCTTGGGGAGCGGCGGCGGTCTGTTCGGACTTCACCGTCTCGCCCAACTTGGTCAGGTTCTCGGCGATCCTTCGCCGGATTCCCCGGCCCTCCTTTGCGCTGGCGGTATTCAACAGTTCCAGGTCGGCGGCGATGGCTCGCCGGACCTGCCTCAGCTCTTGGGGGGTAAGGGGCATCATGCTGCGGCTCCTGCTTTGAGTTTGGTCTGCTTGGTGAGGTATTCATCAAGCTTGGCCACCAAGTCGGCATCCAGCTTGTCCTCATGAAAGAACACCTTGTCAGACAGGTCCATCAAAGCGGTGAGGGAGAGCGAATCATGCTTCCCGTCCAGAATTTCTTGGGCCAAGGCTTTTGCTTTTTCCACTTCGGTATCCTGGGTCTGGCCGGGCTCTGGAGCAGCGATGGATTCAAGCCCAGGGGCCGGGGTTGGTTTTTGAAAGACCATCGCATCCGCACCGGAATTGAGCTGCGGGGTTACGGGTTTCGGATTGGCGGCGGGGGCCGGTTGCTCGATGGGCAAGCCAGCGGCATTCTTCGCTTCGTCTGTGATCTCCTTGGCCGTTTCGACTGCATCTTGTGGGGTATCGTTGCTGTCAAAGGTAGAGAGCCAGTGCAGGGTCCCGCCGTTGACCATAAGCCGGGGAATCAGCCCAACCTCCTTCACATTCCCCACCACTTCACCGCCTTTGTTAAAATCGATTGCGGTTGTGGTCGTTTCTCCAAAGGTGAGAGTGATTTTGGCCCCGTTGGGTGCAGGGAGGGTAAAACCAAACTTTTCGGCCACCCACCCAAGCTTAATCAACTCTGGGTCCAGCATGGCGTGGGCTTTGCCAGACAGCTCTTTTCCCTGGGCTTCGTTAGCCTCTTTTTGCTGCACCTTCCGTTGTAGGAACGAGATGTTCTTGTCAATCCAAGCCTTTTGTCCTTCGGCGGTGGTCCCGCTCATGCCGGATTGGGCCAGAACCTCCCGGCTTTCGCTCAAAAGCTGCAGCTTGTCCTTCTTGACGGCTACCTTGAGCTTTTGGTTTACCCTGGGAGTCAGGGCCAGGGCCTTGATCCATCCACCGATCTTGGATTTGGTGTCGTCAGCCCACCCGTCCGCCTTGAGTAGGGAGCCCAAAGTTCTGTCATCAGTCCCAGGGGCGATGGCGAGCTCTGGGGTAGGCTGGGCAGCGACCGCAATCTGGGGCTGGAAATTAGGGTCCAGCCTCTCCGTCTGTCCGGCCTTGGACATTTCGTCCCTGAACTTAGAGACAAAATCATTCGGGGTTTCTCCCTTGGGGTCAAAGGTCTTTTCGATGGAGATCCGTTTGACACCCTCTTTGATTGCAGCATACCTGACGGAGAATCCAGAATAGGGGCTGAATGTCTTTGAAACCTCGAAGTCAACCCCTGGGAAAACCTGCTTATGGGCTTGGTTGATCCCGGCATGAACCAACTCCCCCTTGGCCAACTCATCCGCATGATTCCGAAGGGCGTTCAGGGCCTCAGAGATGGCGTACCTGCGGGCTTCATCCTTGGAGACTTGATGGAGGCCGCTGTTTACACCCTGCTGGCCATCGGTGGTGAACCACTGCCATTCCCAGTGGGTTCCGCCGGGACCACTGTAAACCCGCTTCCCAAGATAAATCAAAAAATGCTTGTTGGTTTGGGGATCCTGGTAGCCTTCGGTAACGGACCCGTCTTGGCTCTCCTCAACCGAAAGCGCCTTGAACTTTTTGGCTTCACCATTGAAGAGGGCTTTTTCTGCCCCCCGGTCAATGTCTTCTTGACCCTGCTGCTGGGGCGCTTCGGTTGCCTGCTCCGGCTTGGAAGCGTCCAGAAGGGCCGACCACTCCCCTGCGATCACCGACTTGCCGGACTTGCTGATCTTGGCGATGGACCAGTCCCACTTGACCCAATTCTTGTCCCCCTTGGCGTAGTAAAAGGCGGCCACAACCGCTTTTTGGGGGCTCAGGCTGTAAACCATCTCATCCCCAGTGGTCAGGTTGTAAACCTTGGTTTTCACATTCTCTTCGGGCAGGGGGCCTTCTCCTTGGATCGGAGATTCGCCTTTTCCGCCTTCGGGTTTGGGCGCTTCGGCTGCCTTCTGCTCAGAGGTCTTCTGGTTGGCTTGCAGGGTCGCAAGCTGCCCCATCAAGGACGAAAGCTGGAACTGCTTAGACTCCAGGGCTGTTTGGAGGTCTTCCAGGTCGGCGGCTAGGCCCTTGCCCTGGTCCTCAAAATCAGCCATTTGGGTTTGGAGAACCCCGATTTCTTCCTCCCCGCCCTTGATCTGGGTGATCAGGTCTTGGAGCTCGGAAACCTGCCGGTCCCGCCTGGCCTTTGCTTCTGCAAAGGTGGGGGCGTTGTCGGCTACGATCTTGGCCAAAATGGCGGCAACCTTGACCGAGGGGAGGTCTTTCCCCTTGGTCCTTACGATGGCCCCGGTAACATCCTGCTTGTTGACCGTGAAGCGGAAGCTGATCACCTTGTCGTCTGCCCCTAGGGAGCTGGAGGCGGAGTTCGGGCTGTGGAAGAAGGCGGTGATGGTCTGCCCATCCGAAACGGCGAACTGGACCGACACAAAAACGAAGGAGCCAGACTTCTTCGGCTTCCCAACCAGGGTTTCGGTAAGGGTCAGGTCGCTGGGCAGGGCGGCTGCGATCTGGCGCTTCAACAGGGCAATCGGACCCCGCTCGTTTTTGAACTGGTTGTAGGTTGAGACGATGGACTCATCCATCCGCTCCAACTCCCTTCCGGG
>Ga0208375_1004844_pt1 | contig 10321 bp, 6 predicted proteins | sample RifOxyD1_FD_184038 | JGI IMG/M metagenome (GOLD analysis project Ga0208375, IMG submission 184038) | Soil microbial communities from Rifle, Colorado - Rifle Oxygen_injection D1 (SPAdes) | ecosystem: Environmental > Terrestrial > Deep subsurface > Rock core/Sediment | place: Rifle, Colorado...
AAGGATGGTGTCGATACTAAGCCGCTCGACCCACATGTTGGTGCTAGCGTGGTCACCGCCCCGGCTACTTCCGTCCCGCCGGTAGTGGAGTTACCACCGGTTGCTCAAGTGGTATCTAGAGCTACTGCACAAGTGGCGACGGCAGTACACGACGTGACGACTGGTTCATACAGCGGGGCAGTTGCCGCAGTCAATTCTGCTGTTGATACCGTTCGGACAGCGATCAATGCCTATGCGACTGATGCAGCGGGAGCGGTGTCCAAAGAAATAGCCGCACAAGACCAGAACACTAAAATAGACCAGATCACGGCTGTTGCAGTCGGTAAAAAAAATATTACCCAGCCACCACGGGCAAGTGTCGGGTCAGTATCACCCAAGCAGAACACCAAAGATACGGGGACGACAACATCCAAAGTACAAACTGCTCCCTCTCCGATCTCCCTCGGGGTAAGCTATGTCAAACTTGGAATCGCGACCGGTTTTAAGGTTGTCTCGGCGAGTAACACAATGGTGTATGTCACACTGGGGTTGTTGGTTGTCTTACTTTTACTGTATATCCGACGCCGTAGACGACAGAACTAATAGTGCACCATATGAACTTTCATATCGAGAAAAAACTAAAAAACAGTCTTGCGCGTGCGGGGGTTATTTCTACTTCCCATGGTGATATTCTCACGCCCGCATATATTGCACCGGCAACGAAGGCGACGGTCAAGGCAATTCTGCCGGATGCTGTCAAAAAACTTGGCGCTGATGCGGTATTGGCCAACACCTATCATTTGTATCTACAGCCCGGCAATGAGCTGGTAAAAGAAGCTGGAGGTCTACATAAGTTTATGAACTGGCCCGGACCTACATTCACGGACTCGGGAGGATTCCAGGTGTTCTCACTGGGAGCAAGTTTCGGTACAAGTATCAATAAACTCTCAAAGCCGGACACATCTGAGCCCAAGAGGCGAGACCTTAAACATCCGAAAGGTCTCGCCTCAAATGAGCTCGAACCATCGCTCGTCAAAATTACCGAGGACGGTGTTGAGTTCCGTTCTCACATCGACGGCTCCAAACATTTCTTTACACCTGAGGAGTCGATGCAGATCCAGCATGACCTTGGCGCCGATATCATTCTTGCCTTCGACGAATGTACCTCACCGACGGCACCCTACGAGTACCAGGTTGAGGCCCTCGAGAGAACACACCGCTGGGCGGTACGTTCACTTGTCGAGCATAAGTCACTTGGCGCTCGGAGCGCCAAGTTACCCCAAGCGCTGTTCGGCATTATACAAGGCGGCAGGCACAAGGATCTACGCGAATTAAGTGCCCGCCATATCTCCAGTTTAGATTTTGATGGTTACGCCATAGGCGGGTCATTTGATAAAAAGGATATGGGAACGGCGGTGCGCTGGGTAAACGAGATCTTGCCCGAAGATAAACCCAGACACCTCCTTGGTATTGGCGCGGTCGAAGATTTATTCCTGGGGGTGGAGAACGGTGTTGACACCTTTGACTGCGTGTCGCCCACGCGCGAAGCAAGGAACGGTGCAATCTACACCAAGCAAGGCCGCATTAATATTAATAATGCGCAGTATCGAAAAGATTTTTCACCGCTCGAATCAGATTGTGCATGCTCGACCTGCCAAGGGTATACCAGGGCCTATCTCGCGCACCTCTTCCGCGCGAACGAATTACTCGCCTATACACTAGCCTCAATCCACAACCTGCATTTCTTTGTAAACCTAGTAAAAAATATCAGAAAGTCTATCCTCAACGACTCCTTTTTTGAGTATAAAGAGCAGTTTCTAGGACAATACATACCAAAGTAAGTCAAATTAGTCGGGACTTGCTTTTTGTGGTATAATCACAAAACTATGTTCAGGGCTTCGGAATACTCGAAAAAGGGGATCAATCCACCGGTCGCGAAAACGGTGGATTTTGCTCATATCTATCACGGCGAGAAGCACCCGGACGCTTACGCTTGGCTCAAGAACCGCACCGACCCCGATACGCTTGCCTATGTCGAGGCAGAAAATAAGTATGCAGAGTCGGTGATGGCCGAGACGAAAGAACTGCAGGAGAAGCTGTATGCTGAAATGAAGGGCAGAATTAAAGAGACCGACATGTCGGTGCCCGAGCGCATTGGTGGTTACTATTATTACTTGCGTACCGAAGAGGGTAAACAGTACCCGATGTACTGTCGGAAACTGGTTGATTCGGAGGTCGAACAGATTTTACTTGACGAGAACGAACTTGCAGAGGGCCACGACTTCTTTTCCATTGGCACGTTATCTATCTCACCTAATCATCAGATACTGGCGTATGCGGTGAATACCACGGGCGACGAGGTGTTCACGATATACTTTAAAAATCTCGAGACGGGAGAACTGTTCCCCGACACGGTCACGGATGTTGCCGCGAATTTTGAATGGGCGAATGACAACCTGACTTACTTTTATTCGGTGCTTGACGACGTGAAGCGGCCGGCAGAGGTAATGACCCGTAAGCTCGGAAGCACTACTGATACTCCTGTGTACAAAGAGGAAGATTCACGCTTCGTCACCTATGTATCAAAAAGCAAGAGCGAGAAGTACATTTTTATCATTTCCGATGGCTATACAACCAGTGAAGTACGGTATCTTTTGGCTGATACGCCCAATATGCCCTGCGCACTGTTTGTACCGCGGGTAGAAGGCATCGAATACGATGTCGAACATCACGATACCGGCATGTATGTCGTAACGAACGAAGAAGCAGTGAATTTTAAGGTCATGCACGCGACTTCGCTCGAAACACCGAAAAGCGAATGGACGGAATTCATTGCTCATCACGATGACGTGACGATAGAGGATCTTGATGCGTTTAAGAACTTCTTAGTACTCGAAGGGCGTTCGCATGGGCTTCAGTTTATTAGAATATACAACATTAGAGACAAACAGTGGAAAGAAATAACTTTCGACGATGCGTCGTATGCGCTCGGCATGGGCGGTAATCCGGAATACGACTCAGAGACGATACGATTTACCTACTCGTCCCTTCGTACGCCATCATCGATGTATGAGTATGATATGCAGAGTGACGAGCGCACCCTGCGCAAACAAGAAGAGGTCGTGGGTGGCTACGACCCGTCGCTCTATACCGTAGAGCGCTTTGATGCCATTTCGCATGATGGGATCAGCGTACCCGTATCAATTTTCTACAAAACGGAGCTCATGAAAAAAGACGGGACGAATCCGCTTCTCATCACCGGGTATGGCGCCTACGGCATTTCATATACCGACGGATGGTTTTCTTCTACGCGACTTTCCTTCGTTGATCGTGGAGGTGTCATGGCGTACGCCACGATTCGCGGAGGCGGAGAGCTTGGCCGGCGATGGTACCATGAGGGAAAGTTCTTGAAAAAGAAAAATACCTTCTATGACTTTATTGCGGCGGCAGAGGAACTCATACAAAGAAAATACACGAGTCCAAAAAAACTCATAGCGACCGGCGGCAGTGCGGGCGGTCTTCTCATGGGAGTGATTGCCAACTTGCGCTCAGACCTCTTTCATGCTGTCATCGCGCATGTACCATTTGTGGATACGTTAAACACCATGATGGACGCGTCACTGCCATTGACCACGGGTGAATATGAAGAGTGGGGTAATCCTGCTGAGCGTGAGTATTTTGAGTACATAAAATCCTATTCTCCTTACGACGGAGTTTCGAAAAAAGCCTACCCGCACCTTTTGGTCGTAAGTAGTATGAATGATGCTCGAGTGCCGTACTGGGAGCCAACGAAATGGGTTGCCAAGCTTCGCGCGCTTAAAACAGACGATAATATACTGCTTCTCAAAACTCACGTTGAAGCGGGCCACCATGGCCCTTCCGGCCGCTACAATACGCTCCGTGAACTCGCCTTCGAGTACAGCTTCATCCTCCGTGTACTGGAATAGATAAAAAATTTTGGTATAATACATTCTATTATGTTAGATATTAAATTCATTCGGGAAAATCCGGACTTGATCAAAGAGGCTGCACGAAAGAAGAAGATTGCTCTAGAATTTGATGCTCTCGTCGTAGCTGATGATAAGCGACTCACGCTTTTGCGTGAGGTTGAGAGCATGCGTGAAAAGCAGAATGCTGTCTCGAAGGAGGTGGCGAGTACCCCCGACCAAGTTTTGCGCGCCCAAAGGATTGAAGAAATGAAGGTGCTCAAAGAAACTTTACAAAAAAAGGAAGAGGAATTGCGCGAAGTTCTGAAAGAGTGGCATGGTCTGATGCTCACAGTACCGAACGTGCCGGATGTCTCGGTACCAGAAGGTGAAAGTGATGAAAATAATTTAGAAATCAAAACCTGGGGCGAGATTCCAAAATTTGATTTTACACCGAAAAGCCAGATGGACTTGATGAAGGCGCACGACATGGTGGACTTTGAACGTGGCGTGAAGGTAGCTGGATTTCGCGGTTACTTCCTCAAGAATGCCGGCGTAATGCTTTCCATGGCGCTCTGGCAGTTTGTGCTCGATGAACTGGTGAAGAAGGGCTTCACGCCCATGATGGCGCCGATTATGGACCGTAAGGAGCCGTTTGTCGGTACCGGGTTTCTCCCACAAAGTGAAGAGGACTTATACAAAACACAAGATGGCGACTATCTGGCAGGGACAGCAGAGGTGCCGGTCATGGGTTACTATATGAATGAGGTTTTGCCTAAGGAGCAATTACCGGTCAAGATGCTCGGATTTTCTCCCTGCTTTCGGCGTGAAATTGGCGCACATGGTAAAGATACCCAGGGTATCATTCGCGTTCATGAATTTTTCAAAATGGAGCAGGTGGTACTCTGTGAGGCCAACCACGAAACCTCAGTGAAATTTCATGAAGAAATTTTGGCTAATGCGGAGGCGCTCGTGCAGGCATTGAAAATTCCGTACCATGTAGTAGTTAACTGTGGCGCCGATTTGGGATTGGGCCAGGTTAAAAAATATGATTTGGAATGTTGGGTGCCGTCCGAAGGAAAGTACCGCGAGACGCACTCGGCATCATACTTTCATGACTTCCAAACACGGCGGCTAGGTATCAAATATCGTGATGAAGAAGGCAAATTGAAGTTCGCGCACTCTTTAAATAACACCGCTCTCGCCACACCACGCATTCTTGTTTCACTTGTGGAAAACTGCCAACAGGCTGATGGGAGTATTGTTATTCCCGAAGTCTTACGCAAATACACTGGATTTGATATAATCCACTAATGATTGTACGAGGTCGTGCGATAACGGCGATTAAAAGAGAACAACGAAAAAAGAAATTCAAGCGCCAAGGGACTGCTCTGGGACTGGTTTTCTTGAATGTGTTGATCTACGCGGGGGTTGTCGCGCTTGTCTTACATCTGCCGGTCTTCCGCATTACTACCACGCGGGTGTATGGAGTAGCGGGTGAGCGTGCGGCACTGGTTTTTGAGAAAGCTGCCGTGCTCTTGCAAGAAAAAACATGGTACATATTCCCGCGCTACACGATGATTACTTCACCACAAACGATGGCTGCAAATGTACAACGCGCGTTCCCCTGGATCGAATCTGCGCATGGCGATGTTGATAGTTCTCATACGCTCCGTCTTACTATTGCCGAACGGACGCCCGCCTATCTCGTTTGCACGAATTCTTGTTACTATACTGATCGTACGACACTGATCTTCTCATCTGCACCGGAATTTTCGGCGCCGGTCTATCCGGAACTGCGCGCACCGTCACTTGCTTCTTCGACTCCGCTGATGAGTCGTGTTTTTTCTTTGGAGCAGGCAACCTTTATCGAGGAACTTATCCAGACACTTGCCGAACAAAATCTTACGATACGTCGTTTTGAGGAAACGGCCGAAGGTTCGTATCGAGCGTATATGAAAGAGGGTTGGTACGTACTCATGAGTCGCGAGGGGACCGTTGCGGAAATAGCACGAAGTCTTCGTGCAACCATGGCAAGCGCGCGTTTCGTAAAACAATACGCTCAAGGGGCACACGCGCTTGCATACATTGACGTGCGCCTGGGAGACAAAGTCTTTTATAAGTTTGCTTCAACCGTATCTACACCAGTATCCAATGCAACATCGACACGTATTCACAACTAGTCTCGTCGCTGTCTTGGCACTCGCGATCGGCTTTGGCCTCTCGGGGATATTGCTTCGTGGGCAAGATGTTGCCGGTGCAGATCTTTTGCGTACGAACACACGCGCGCTTGCGCAATTTGCCGGTGTCGGCAAATTAACCTATCGAGATTCGCTTCCTCCCCAGAGTGGCCGTTCGGCAGTCATTGATCTTGATAAACCAGAGGTAACGCTCTATGAAGACGGCTTGATTACCGACACGTATTCGCTCATTTCTGTCGGTGCACAAGGATCGCCCTGGGAGACTCCGGCCGGTCGTTATAAGGTGCTTTCAAAAGAGGCCATACATGCATCACCGCTTACCCGTCTTATTTTTCCCCATGCGGTACAAATTTTTGGAAATTCGTTCCTGCATGGGGATGCATATAAGAATTCACCGGGAGATAGTCCGAACAATGTTCTGGGATCGCTTCGCCTGAATACTATTTCCGCCGAGGCGGTCTACCGGTTTCTCTCTGTTGGAGACGTGGTTATTGTCAAAAGCAATCGAGCCGCGTCGTTCGTGTCTGTCGAACGTTTGGCTTCGATCGGTGCGATTCTGCCGGACTATGCTGCAGTGCCCAAATCTGCCCTCAAGCTCAACTCACTTTCATACTATGTCGCAGACCTTGATACCGGAGCGGTGATCATGAGCAATGACGAAGAACGGGTTCGCTCTATTGCATCAATATCAAAGTTGTTTACCACCCTGGTTGCCACCGAGGAATACCCAAAAGAAAGTATTATTGAAGTTTCACCACGCGCATTGACTACCCTGGGTGTTGAGGGTGGGCTTGTTGCACATGAGCGAATGCCGCTCGCTGATGCGCTCTATCCGCTTCTTTTGGAGTCGTCAAACGACATGGCGGAGGCAATTGCCGAGTCGCTCGGTCGGGATCGGTTTATCGCGCAGATGAACGAAAAAGCGAAGTCCTTGGGACTCTCGCATACCTCATTTAGAGATCCATCCGGCCTTACGCGCTATAATGTCTCTTCTGCAAAGGATCTGTTTGGTTTGGCGCGATACCTCTACCGATTCCGCCCTGATGTGCTCAAGATCGCAAAAACCTACGCACACAAATTGGAGAGCGGCGATGGAACGACACGTCACGCGTGGGTTAATCATAACAAGTTTGTTCTTGCGCATGACGAACGGTATATGGGTGGCAAAACCGGGTATATTGACGAGTCGGGTCTCACCTCTGTCCTGCTCTTTTCGTTACCGCTTGCCGAGTTCTCGAAGAAGAACATCGCGATTGTACTTCTGAATAGTGTAAATCGTGATCGAGACAATAAACTCATTCTCAATCAACTCTACGACAGCCTGGTATATGATACCGGAGTCACCCTGCGGACGGTGGAAAAAATCCCAACGGAACCTTTGTTTAGTCATGAAGAAACCAAAGATCGTGTTTCGCTTATGTTTGTGGGCAACATCGCGACCAAACAACACGGTGATCTTCGAAAGTTCTTTGCAAACAGTGGATTTTTGAAAGACGCAACCATTGGTGTTGCAAACATCGTGGGACCAATTTCGGACGTTGGATACGATCTGGGTGTGACACCGGCATTCAGGTTACCAGCATCTTTCGCCAAAACACTTCGGGACGCCGGAGTAACGGTTACCTCGCTTGCAACGAGCCATGCGGGCGATTGGGGTAGAGTTGCGCTTGAGGACAGCGTCAGTACGTTAAAAAATGCAGGAATTACCCCAATCGGTGCAGGGCGAGACGCCAATGAAGCGGGAATGCTCCGCAGTATGACAGTGAACGGTATGAGTATTGGATTTTTGAATATTGCCTTACAAGCTCCTGAGTGGCTTTCGACACCGAATAACGTTCCGGTTATTCATGCTCTGAATACGGTCGGCCCTCCTGCATTTCTTGAGTCAGTACGTGCCGCGGCCGGTAAGGTTGAGTTTCTTGTCGTTGTGTATGGCTCGAACGAGAATGGAGTTGGCATGGAAAGTGGCGCTGCGAAATCTTTCGCGCGTAGCCTGGTGGATGCCGGTGCCAAAATTGTTGTTGGTGTGGGTCCCCATGCGGTGGGCACCATCGAACATTACAAAAAGGGTGTTATTGCGTACGGACTCGGTGATTATATTTACGACGAAGCATATCTGGATGCTCCCTTTCGTGGTATCGCGCTCGAAGTTTTGCTTCAACACGGTGACATTATCGAAACAAACGGTGCGCTTGTCCAAGTCGATGAAAAAGGCATTCCCTATCTTTCGGAAGACGATCTTTAAATTTTATACACAGCGGTGCCGGCATCACGATGCTATACTACCTCCATGCCGATAGCACTGCTCATACCCAACTACCTGATTTGGCATTACAGCAAAGGGCTCAAGGAACTCTTTGTTCATTGGGGGCATCTGCTCTACTTTGTCGTCCATTACTTCTCGATTCCAAATTTATTGATGACGCTCCTCGCTCCGTGGAAGCGTATGGACGAAGGCGCACGACGGACAATTAATCCCGGTGCGATCATGGAGCATGTTATTTTCAATACACTGATGCGCGCGGTCGGATTTCTGATCCGCGTCGGCACGATCGGCATCGGACTGGTGGTCTGTACAGGGACCCTTATCGGAGGACTCTCATTGATAACACTTTGGTTGTTCGCGCCACTTATCGTTGTTGTACTGTTCTCTGCGGGTGTTGTATTTCTGGTTAATCCGACGAACTGACAAAGATCTATCCTATGAACACGTATTCACTCATGACCGCGAAGTCGCTTGCAGCACTCGAGAAACTGCTGACTCATCAGGCGCGTCGGTCGTTACTTAAAGGTACCGAAGTGTGCATTTTCCTTGCAGTGCTGTTTCTCATATATGCGCGGTATCTATCGGCCATTCCCGGGCTTGCGGTCCGCACACTGGGGTTGCTCGCCATACTACTAACGGGTTGGATTGTACTGATACTTCTCGATTGCTATGGCCGATCGTATGATTCAGACCATGAACCATACTGGCTTGAGGCGTACGCCATCATGTCTCGAGCAAAATACGAGCGCGGATATCTCTTTGCCTATCTTGAATCACGTGCGGGTTATGAGGTGATGCTTCGGTTGGGTATGAAGCCCGAGGCAATTACCGGCCTTCTCGTGGCGGCCAGAGAGGGACACGCTCCTTTTACTCCCTCAACGGATGCCTATGTGTCTTTTCGTACGCTTTCGCAAGAACTTTTTAGTAACGATGAGTTACTACGCACGGCGCTTTTTGGAGTCGCGGTGGGAGAGAAAGAGTTTATCGGTGCCGTTAACTTCGTCGTGGATCAGGAGTCTGCCCGTCGCCAACAAGAACGCTGGTGGAGCGCAGAAAATCTTGGCACAATACGTTGTATTGGCAAAGATTGGGCCTACGGAGACACCTTCCGTCTTGATCGCTATAGCGAGGATCTTACACGCGAACGTCCGGCAAGTGCTGAAGAGATAAAAATGTCTATACACGCTGACGAGATTGCTCGTATCGAGGCCGCACTCTCGCGCATGGACGGCGCTAACGTGCTTCTTGTGGGACATCCAGGCGCAGGTATTGTTGATACCATTCGCGGTTTTGCAGAAAAAATCATTTCAGGCAAGACAACGGCTGCGCTTGCGCATAAGCGTCCGATGCTTTTCCGGGGAGTATCGCTCGTTGCAGGCTCAAAATCAAAAGATATTTTTGAGGCTGAATTTCTAATGACAATGAAAGAGGCCGTTCATGCGGGAAATATCGTGCTCGTATTTGATGATTTTGCAGGGTTCTACACATCGGCCCGGGCGCTCGGATCTGATGTTACTGCGCTACTCGCACCACTTCTTTCCTCTGCAGCACTTCAGATTATCGCGCTCACTGATGCTGCGCATTTTCACGAACTCTTTGAAGGGAACCAAGCCCTTATGGCCCGATTTGAGAAAGTCGTCATTCGTGAGCCTGACCACGAAGCCACAATACAGCTTATTGCTCGTATGGGCGCGGAGCTCGAATCACGAACGGGGCTTACCTTTACCTATCCCGCATTGGTTGCGATTGTCGACTCTGCGGAGCAGTATGTCACCGAAGGCGTGATGCCAGACAAGGCAATCGACCTCTTGTTGGATCTGTCTTCGTCACTCACGCGCGACCATGAATTTTTTGTATCCAAAGAGGATGTCTTACAGTTCGTAAAATTAAAAACGAATATACCGGTCGGCGCAATCGATGAGGTCGAGCGAAACAAACTCGAGCGGCTC
>Ga0208375_1004848_pt1 | contig 10309 bp, 12 predicted proteins | sample RifOxyD1_FD_184038 | JGI IMG/M metagenome (GOLD analysis project Ga0208375, IMG submission 184038) | Soil microbial communities from Rifle, Colorado - Rifle Oxygen_injection D1 (SPAdes) | ecosystem: Environmental > Terrestrial > Deep subsurface > Rock core/Sediment | place: Rifle, Colorado...
TGCCTAAAGCAAGAACCATCAAAGGCTCAACACCCTCTCCTCTTTTGCTTAAGATAGATTTCATTTTCCAAACCTGAATATATTTTTAACAAACTCAATTGCCCCCTCACCTTTTCCAAACAAAATTCCAGCCAAAACCAGAAGCAAAGCCAAAACAATCAAAGCAATAATCCACCCCATCAAGCTCCCCGTTTCAAAACTATATCCTCTTTTACTAACCATCTATTTTCAAACAAATAAAGATTATTAAATGTTCCCAATAAATATTTGGAAGTTAATCACCTATTTATAATTCTTGCAATTATCTCTCTCGGAACAAATACAAAGGGAGATCTAACCCATGGCTGTAAATCTTCCTTAGGCCATTCAACCCCTTTTCTTACGAAAGGTTCTCCCAGAATGCCAATACTCTCAGCAATATGCAAGACTCTCTCCATATGATAAGGATGAGCAACAAACAATGCAGAATGGTAAGAAAGCCCCAAATTATTTAGAACATATTTAGATTCTGTTAAAACCTCCTTTGTACTCATCTTTGAGATGACCAAAGACCTTTTTCCAGATTGATAAACCTCTCCAATCTGATGAAAAAATGCTCCACTTACCCCTAAATTACCTAAACACGACCCTATCTCGGCCTGAACTATAGCCGGGATATCTTCACCAAAATATGTTCTAGCATTCAATATAGCTTGAGCTAAAAAATGATTATATGACCTTTCATTAGTATCTGCTCCGAAAGCCTGTCCTAGAAAAAATTCAGGGGAAAAGCCCTTTTTCGTAAGATAAGATTCTCTCCCAATTATAACTTCATCTAAATCTTTCCTACTATATCCAAACAGATTATTTAAATTCACATAAAAAATGAAAAGAGAAGACTTATAAATCCTTTCATCAAATAAATTTATAACATATCTAATCCTAACTTCATTAGCAAAAAGAGGTAAAACATGCCGAGAAAATCAACAGAAGAAATCCTTGAAAAATACAGCAGGAGATTACAGGCGGACATAGATTCTCAAGAGCCAAAAAATACAGAATTCTACTCAAAAGAATATTTCAAATTCAAACAGGAAATGATTCCTTCCCTGTCAAAATATGAAAAATGGGCAAAATCATTAGGAAATATAATCCACATAAACGTAGCCGAAAAAGACAGAGTGAAAGTTCAAAAACATTTGGACGACGCAAAGCTCGATGTAACAGCATCTCAGGCATTAACCCTGTCAGTGATGTCTTTCCTAGGAATTTTCTTTTTAACTCTCCTAACAACAATTGCAATTTACCTAATCAATAATTCAATTCAGGCACTTTTATTCTTCCTTGGTTTGATTTTTGCAACTTTCATATTTTATTACACATACTCCACTCCGCAAAGATTAGCAAAAATCTGGAGATTACAGGCATCTTCACAAATGGTCCCAGCAATACTTTACACAGTAGTTTATATGAAGCACACCTCAAACTTAGAAAGAGCAGTCGCATTTGCATCAGAACACCTTGAAGGTCCATTAGCCTTGGATTTCAAAAAGATATTTTATGATGTTCAAATGGGGCATTTCTCAACAATAAAACAATCTCTAGATTATTATTTAGAAACTTGGAGAGAGCACGCACCAGAATTTATAGAATCTTTCCACCTAATAGAATCTTCCCTATACGAAGTTTCAGATTCAAGAAGAACTCAAACCTTAGAAAAAGCCCTTCAGGTAATCCTCGACGGAGTTTATGAAAAGATGCTTGAATATTCAAGAGAAATTCGCTCTCCATTGACAAATATTTATATGTTGGGAATAATTCTTCCAACTCTTGGACTAGCCCTTTTACCATTAGCATCCACATTATTAGAGGGAATTTTAAAGGCCCACCATATATTTGTAATTTTCAATTTGATAGTCCCATTCTTTGTATTTTACATGACTTCACAAATACTTCTAAAGCGCCCAGGAGGATATGGAGAATCAGAAATCCTGGAACTGAATCCACAATACGAAAAATTCAAATCAAAAGCGCCATGGATAATTGCTTTCCTAATAGCTTTACCTTTCTTAATAATTGGACTACTGCCTTTCATTTTTCAAATCGACTTTCTAACATCAATATTGGGGTTGCAAAATGATTACACAATTGCGTTCCTCCAAAACCCACTATTTGATTTCCAGAAAATAGATGGAAAACTCGTAGGCCCATTCAGCCCAATATCGGTAGTTTTATCCCTATTCATTCCATTATCAATAGCATTGCTCTTTTCTATAACATACAAAAAGAAAACAAGAGATTTAATTCAATCAAGAGAAGACACAAAAAGATTAGAAAGAGAATTCACAAGTTCTTTGTTCCAATTAGGAAACAGATTAGGAGATGGAATTCCAGCAGAAATAGCATTCGGAAAAGTGGCTCAATCAACTCAGGGACAGATAACTCAAAACTTCTTTGCGATTGTAAATCAAAATATCCAGCAGGTAGGAATGTCAGTAGAGAGGGCAATTTTTGATCCAAAAAGAGGAGCAATAACCTACTATCCCTCTCAGTTAATTTCAACATCAATGAAAATTCTTGTAGAATCTGTCAAAAAGGGACTCGATGTAGCCGCTCGTTCACTAATGTCAATTTCAGAATATGTTAAAAACATTGAAAAAATAAACCAGAGATTAAGAGACTTATTGGCAGAAATAGTTTCGGATATGCGCTCAAATATGACTTTCCTGGCGCCCCTTCTTTCAGGAATTGTTGTCGGATTAGCAACAATGATAACAATAATACTAAACAAACTGCAGTCCGTTCAGGCAACAGCAGGAGACGCAGGGGACTTGGGGGGATTCTCTTCTTTCTCAGGAATATTAAACCTTTTTGACATGACCCAGATGATACCTCCATACTTCATCCAGATAGCAATCGGAATTTACATAATAGAAATTATATTTATATTGACTTCTGCGTTAGTAACAGTCCACTCGGGAAAAGATGCATTAAGAGAAAAAGCGGAACTGGCAAAAAACCTCAATAGGGGCGTAATATTATACATAGCAACCGCATTGGTTTCAATCATAGCCCTAACCATTCTGGCATCAATAGCTCTTGGCGGATTAGGAACATAAATTCATTACTCTTTAAGATAAAAATTTATAACAAAGATTTTTATATTATCTCAAAATTAAAAAAACATGAGAGACGAAGATTTTGAACTAAAAACATTCACCTTCGGTAAAAATCAAGCCATAGAACTTTGGACACCAAAAGGATTGCCCTACTTCTCTCCAAACATAGTAACCAAAGCCATAGCAGACAGCGTTCCGATACCTCCAGGAGCAATAATAGCAGAGGCAGGAGCCGGAATAGGCCCGCTAACAATTTTAATGGCTCAAAAACAGCCGTTATTTCAACACATTTACACAACAGAGATAGTTCAACAGCAAGTAGAGGCTGCAAAAAGAAATATGATTCATCACGGCCTAGAACACAAAGTGACTGTCTTACAAGGAGATGTTTTACAGCCAATTTTAGAAAGGAGAGAAATAGCTCCAACAATGATTGTTGGGGACTGTTCAGCACTCACAAACATAGGAATAGAACTCGGATGGTATCCAGAACAAGGAATTCCAACGGGAGGAGAAGACGGAACAGAAGTTGTAACAAGATTCTTAAAAGAATCAAGCAGATATCAATGCCCAACTTACTTTGCAATAGCTCCAAATTTCTCAAATGGACCAAAAATATTAGAAGAAGCAGAGAAATGTTTTGGAAGAGGAGCCACAAGACACCTAAAAAGAGTGAGAATACCTCTATTGGAAGAGCAAATTAGAATCATAGAAAAAACAAAAACCAAAATTTACGAATCGATAGAAAGAAGAGGATTAAGGGGATTATGGGCATTAGATACTTATGAAGCAAGGGGGCTTCCCCAACCAACACCCTATCACCCAAACCCAGAATTCTAATCAAAATTTCTCAGTTTCTTTATATAACCAGTCTTTCCAAAGAGGAAAAACACTTTCACCCAAAGGCAGACCTTCTTCTCTCCTAACTTCCTCGCTAATCCTATGAAATGCGCCGTTGCACAAAGAATTAAACTCCGCTTCCATCAGTTGAGGCTTGTTCAACTTTTTAGCAGCACTAACAATCTCCTGCTTGATTTTTCCCCTTAAAATAATATTATCATAAACAGCGTCCCAATTTCCTGCCCAGCCCTTGACATTTGAAGCAATGCTTTTAATTATCTCGGAATCTCCATTTATCAATTCAGGAGTCGGCTCAAGTTCATCTGTATCAACATTGTATCTTAGCAAATCAACAAACCCATGCTCATTAGCAGGATCTTTTTGCCAATGCTTTCTGACTTCTGTAATAGAAACAACCCTCCTCTCAGAATGCAAGCCATCGGCACTTTTAATTGGATTTGTAATAATGATTAAATCGGTTGCTTTGAAACTTGTAGCTTCCACTCCCAAGTCATTCACAACTCTGTCAAAAACACCATAAGGAGAATCTCCATGAATTGTGCCGGCAACAACATTAGCCAGAGCCCCAACTCTCATCGCCTCATAAAGAGCCTTCGCTTCCGCACTTCTAACTTCTCCAAGAATTAAAGCGCTGTCTCCCATCCTTAAACTTGTTCTAATGCCTTCAGCAGCCTCAACCTCAGTGGTCCCCTTAACCAAAGCGCTTCTGACTTTCATCCTCTGAATATCGTATCCTATTTTTCTCAAAGCATCAACAGGAAGCTCCAGTGTATCCTCAACGACAATTGTTCTGAATTTAGGCATAATTTCAAGCATTAAACCTCCAAGCAAAGAAGTTTTACCTGAACTTCTCGTCCCGGCAACCAGCAAAGTTCTTGAACCATCAATCATAAAACTCAATAAGCCCGCAGCAAAAGAATTAATCATTCCAACATCTATAAATAAAGGCAAAGTCCATGGGCTGTCTCTGTGCCTTCTAAACGCAAAAGCCAAGCCACTTGGACTCAGGGGCTGAGTGATTGCGGCAACTCTTGCCCGAGTATTTCCCAAAGTCAAATCAGAATCCAAAACAGGATTAGATTCATCAAGAGGCCTTGCAGACTGCAGTCTCAATTTAGCAGCCCAGGAATCAGCATCTTCATAGCTCGGAAGGATATTTGTAACGCACTCATCGTACTTCCCGTGCCTGACAAAAACAGGGTTTTGGGAAACCGGAGCATTCAAAACAATATCTTGGAGTTTATTATCAGAAAGCAGGATTTCTATCAATCCAAAACCAATAGTATATCTGACCAAAATCTGGGAAAGTTTAACCAGCTCATCGTAACTCAAATCAATCCCTTTATTTTTAGACAATTCTATAAGTAAATCTCTTGCTATATTAAAAAAAACCTGCCTCGTCCTGTCAGGATCAGTAAATTCCTCTGCCTTCGGGCGATGCTCAGTCAAAACATTTCTCGCCAGATTAACCAAGTTATGATGCTCATCACTTAATGAATATTCTGGGGGCATAACGTGATAGAAATACTTGCTCTCATTCTCAACCTTCAGGATAGTTACAATAGACTCTTCCTTATCCCCTATAGTATATTGGTCTATAAACTCTGCGTTCTGAGGCAACTGAGCAACCAGCCTAGTAAAAGTAAAATTAGGTAAAATGTCAGGTCTAAAAATTTCTCTATATACTTCTCTGTCCCCGAAAACATAACTATCTACAGACCCAAAAATCCTCTGAATCAGTTTGGTTCCTTCAAGCAAACCCTTAAACCTTTCCAAAAACCTAACATAGTTAATTAAAGAATTACTGGCTCCCCCGGAATCAACCTGCCCCCTCAATCCTTTTATCCTATTCCTTAACTCAACATAACAGCCAACAGGGTCCTGCCTAAGAAGTCCAAGAAAATAAATCAGATCTCCCTGAGCATCAACAACATTTCCAAACAAGCTCAATTTCTCAGCAGAAAGGATCTCCTCATTTTTTAGCATAAAATTTAAAAGTCCGGAAATCTCAGAAAGAATCAAAACCTGCTTAGAGTCATAATTATAATTCCTTTGCTGGACAAAAACAACCCGGGAAACATTTGGATTTTGAGTCAAGGAATCAATTACTCTGGCCATCACATCAGCACCATCCGCAATAGAAGGAGAAAAACTAGCGCCCATATAATTCACATATATAACATTCTCTCCGCTCTTTCTTTCTATCTCAGTAGCATACAAAGGACTCCCCTCTTTAAACATCATACAGGAAAATACAAACACCCGATTAAATAGATTTCTATAACCTTTATAAACCAAAACACCCTAATAAAAACATGGATGGAGAAGAAGCCCCATATGAATTATACCCCCAACAGCAAGGGTTCTCGGATATCGGCACAAGATTAAGAGACATAGAAGAAAAACAAAGGTTGCTAAAGGACAGGGTCTTAATTGTGGGAAAAAATTTGGTGGAAGAAAGGGAAAAATCATTCGAAGAAATTCAGGAGTTAAAATCAATGATTCTGCAGATAAAAGAAGATATGATAAGTATAAAACAGGCTGTGCAGGCAATGACAGAGCAGATAAATAAAACAGCAAGAAAAGAAGAGGTGGATATGCTCCAAAGACAGTTAGATATATTAAGGAAAGGGTAGTTATCCGCTTGATAAAAGATGAGCACAATAGAAGAAATAAAGCAAATGAGAATGCAGGGGCAAACAGAGCAGGAGATATCTCAAAATCTCAGGCAAATGGGGCTGTCAGAAAGTGAAATCGCTTCTTCCTTATCTCAGGCCCAGATCAAAGAAGCTGTATCAGATCAGTTTCAGAGACAGCAGGTCCCCCCAATACCTCCACAAATTGAGAACTACAATATGCAGACAACCCAGTCATATCAAACCCCATCAACCCAGGAATATGAAGAAATGTCTCCGTCAATGATGTCTCAGGAGCAGCCACAGGAAGAATACCAATACCCAACAGAATTTACAGACAACGCCCAAACCTACCAAAACCAATACCAATATCAGCCATACCAATCATCTATCTCGCCAGACACTATGACTGAAATAGCAGAGCAGGTAATGGCAGAAAAAATTTCACCAATAACAAACAAGATAGAAAGAGTAATTGATATGAAGACAACATTTGAATCAAGAATAGAAGCAGTATCGGAAAGGCTGAAAAGAATAGAAAAAATAATCGACAGACTCCAGCTCTCATTATTGCAAAAGGTCGGCGAATACGTAACCGATGTCTCTGACCTAAAGAAGGAACTAATTCAAACTCAAAACTCTTTCAAGGCGGTTCAGAAGAAAAAGAAATAAATTTCTTTTTATACTCTTATAGTTCTTGAAAGCCAGCGGAAAACTTCTTTCTGGAGTTTTTGCTATTTAACCTTTATCTTAACCAAAATCCACGCAGCAACAGCGCTGACAACAGCAAGAAGAACAGCACCATAAACTCTCGGAGATAAAAGTTCAAGCTCCGAGCCAATGGCTAAATACTCAAAAAGAACATCAGAAAAAACGACAAAACCAGAAATCAAGAATATCAAGCCAAGCAAAACAACAACAACAATTCCTATGCCTTTCTTCATAAAATCTGCCTTATCGCCCATAAATCCAATTAACATCATAACAAAGAACAAAGATAAAACCAAAACAGCAAACCAAGGCACAATTGTCAGAACATAATCTTTGGTTCCTGCAAAAGAAACAAAAATACTGGCAATAAGAAGAGAAACAAAAATCTGAACCCACCTATTTTCCCCCAAAACTTCCGTCTTAACCAAAATAGCTGCACTGACCAAAAACACTAGAAGGTAAGCCAAAACAGGTGCAATCAAAGTTATTCCGGATAAATCTACTGCCATTTTATTAGTTCCTAAACGCAGAAATTGGAAGAGCTATATTCTTCACATCCTTAGGAGTGTTCCAAATAAACATTGCAACAATAATCAAAGTCAAGCCAACAGCCAAAATAACCAAAGCAAGATTATCATATATCCACTGGGAAGCGAACCAATCAACAGCAATAAAGGAATTCAAAATAGCAATAACCCCAAAAACCGCCCCAGTAACTCCAAATCCGATTAGCCACCCTTTCATATGCTCATTAGGAATAAACACTGCTGCAAGAATAACAATTGCAATCAAAGAAGCAATGGCAATTCCAAATCTCGGAAACACTTCACTAAAAAAAGTTTGAACAAATCCAAACCTCAAAGCCATCAATCCAATAGCAAGGGAAATAATCACACTAACTCCCTTATTGCCCCCAAAAATCTTGGTAGCACTGAGAACTCCAAACACAACAGCAAAAATAAGCAGGAAAGGCAAGGCATAATCAAAAACACCAATCGCTTCCCATTCATTCAAAACCATCGCAATATCATAAGCCATAGACTACTCAATTAGATTTAATTTATATATGTTTCCATTTCAATCATAAAGAAAAACAGCACAATAATCTTTAAAAACAAAAGCCACATATAGAAACAACGTGAATGAAAAAACACAGGCAAGACCAGCCGAACAATTTCTTGATGATGCAAGGAAATCTTACAAAACAATAAGAAAAGGAAGAAAGGCGTACGAAAGTATAATCGATTGGTGCCTCCATTGCGCTGATGAATCAGAAATAGAAAGAATTGTAGCAAAAACGACACTTCAAACAGCAAATACTATAAGATACCAAGAAGCCATAGCAGAATATTTTCCAAAAATATCAAAACTAAGAAAAAAATCACTCAAGCCAAAATAAAATCAAAAGAATTACTTCCCTTCCTTATCGGAATCCCCATTCTTTCCTTTGCCCCAAACAACAACAGCAATAGCAACAATTATAACAATAACAAAAGCCACATTGGCGGTAATTGCAGAACTATTTGAAGTATTATAAAAATCAATTAAATAATCCCATCCTCCAGTTAGTACCAAAACAGAAACAACAACAATAATTCCGACAAGAATTCCAATTCCACCTTTAATATATTTATTCAAGCTGAATTCTCCTTCCTTATATACCATTCCAAAAAGAATCATAAACACCAAAATCACAACAGCAGTAACAGCCAGAACAGGCATTAGTTGAACAATAATTCCAACAGCATACCCAAAAGCAACAACAATCAGGCCAATAACAAGAGAAACTATGGCATCAATCTGCCTTTTTCCCTTGCCCAAAACTTCTGTCTTTTGCAATATGGCAAAAATGACTGTAAACACTAAAAGAAAAGGCAGTAAAAGCTCAATAACAATCGGATCCTGCAAAATCGTTGAAACAGCCATGCTCTAAAATAAACTTTTTTATATATAAATCTTCCCTAAAAATAAAAAAGACAATTAATCATAAAATTCGGTTATGAATTCGTCAAACTTTCTCCTAAACTCCTCCTCTCTGTCCGGCTCAAACTTTACCTTCTCAAACCTCCTCATAATTTCCATTCTGGAAATTTTCTTTTTGTTCAAAATAGTCTTAATATCTTCGACATCTTTTCTTCTCCATGCCAATGCCTTAGTTATAACAAAGTCTATATCATCTATAAAATAAAGTTCCAAACGCCTAAACTTATAAGGCGCTTTCTTTGAGTGTCTAAAAAAATCAGGATAACTATAACCTGAAAACTCTGCTCCAGGAAAAACATCAAATCTCATATTCTCTCTTCTATTAAATTCTGCCACATAACTGCTTAGAGTAGTAAAGTCCTCTCGAGAAAGTAAAAAATCAACATCTTTAGACATATAACGCAAACCAGAAAGAACCATCTTTGTTCCGCCTAAACAATATAATTTGAATTTTCTTTGATGTCCATCCTTGACTAATCCTTCATCTAATCTGTCAAGAAACTCCAGAGTTTTTCTTCTAGTAAACACGGGTTCCTTCTCTCCCATTTCTAACAACCTCCCTTGTATAATGCCTGCCCTTCATCATCATATCATGCCTTTCTAATGCGTCATAATTAGTATAATCAAAAGTCACATATAAATCGAGAAAATCTTCAACCTCTTCTGGTTCTAACAAAGAGTATAACTTCCATTTGTTCATTACTTGGGACATAACCCCCCAACTAGCACGTTTTCTCGCCAAAGATCTAGCTTCCTCACAAGAACGCGGATCCAAATACTGCCAATCATCAAAAGAACTTTCCAATCCTTTATACAATTTAGTCAATTTATTACTTTCATCACACAAATGCATCAGCCTTGTTGCCTCTGCACAAACTTCGGCAAGATAACCAAGTTTTTGAGCAAAACCGCCCCTCTTAGCCAATTCTGCCAACTCAACAGGATCATAATTCTCAGAAACCAAATTCACCGCAAAATAACAAATATTTCTTCCCCTAGAAAGTTCCCTCCTAAATCTAC
>Ga0208375_1004849_pt1 | contig 10305 bp, 10 predicted proteins | sample RifOxyD1_FD_184038 | JGI IMG/M metagenome (GOLD analysis project Ga0208375, IMG submission 184038) | Soil microbial communities from Rifle, Colorado - Rifle Oxygen_injection D1 (SPAdes) | ecosystem: Environmental > Terrestrial > Deep subsurface > Rock core/Sediment | place: Rifle, Colorado...
AAACTCTATTTCTATATTATAATATGAAAACTTTTTCAGGACTTTCAAAAAAGCAGGTTGAAAAAAATTTAAAAAAATTTGGATTTAATGAACTTAAAGAGATTAATAAAAAATCTTCTTTGAAAATTTTATTAAGGCAGATAAAAAATAATTTTATAATTTACCTTTTGTTTTTTGCAATGTTGCTCTCGTTTTTCGTCGGTAAATCTATCACTGCCTATGTAATTCTGGTAATTATGTTTATTGTAATTTTTACTGGTTTTTTTCAAGAGTATAAAGCAGAAAAAGCAATTGAGAAATTAAAAGAAATGGTTATGCCAATTTCAATTGTAATAAGGGAAAAAATAGAACAGGAAATTTTAACCAAAGAAATTGTTCCAGAGGACATTCTTGTTTTAAGAAGCGGGGATAGAATTCCTGCTGACTGCGTTATCTTGTCAGAAAAAAATTTAATGGTAAATGAATCTATTTTAACTGGAGAATCAAGCGAGGTTGAAAAATCTTCTGTTAAAGATATTAGAAATCCTGAAAAAGAAAATCTTTTATTTGCCGGCTCATTTATCGTCGATGGAAAATGCATTGTAAAAGTTATTTATACTGGAATGAACACCAAATTTGGAAAAATTGCAGGGATGATTTCAACTGCAGAAAAAGAATTGCCTTTGCAAAAAAAAGTTAACTCAATTTCAAAATATACTGCAATAACAGGAATTACAATGGCACTTCTCACAGGTTTTATTTTTTGGTTTCAGTCAGATTTTTCTCAAAATGTTTGGGTAGAGGTTTTTATTCTTGTGATCGCTATTTCAGTTTCTTCTTTTCCAGAATCACTCCCTGTTGTTTTAACAACGACGCTTTCTGTCGGAGCTTATAAAATGGCACAGAAAAATGCAATAATAAACAGAATGTCTGTAATAGAAACTCTTGGGGAAACAACAATAATTTGTTCGGATAAAACAGGAACAATTACAAAAGGCGAGATGACTGCTAAAAAAATTTTTTTAGATAATAAATTTATTGATGTTACTGGCGTAGGTTATGAAGGCAATGGAGACTTTTTACTCGACGGAAAAAAAATAAATCTTGAAAAAAATAAACTCCTGAATCTATTTTTTAAGACTGCGATCTTTTGCAATGACGCGAAAATTCGAAGAACAGGTGAAGATAAAATTTTCCAAATTTTTGGCGCTCCAACAGAAGCCGCTCTTTTAGTAATGTCTTCAAAAGCAAATGTTTATTCTGAAGATTTTAATATTGAAAGGGTTGATGAAATTCCTTTTTCGTCTGAAAGAAAAATGATGAGCGTTGTTTGTAAAGATGAAAAAAATAAAATAATTTATTCAAAAGGCGCGCTGGAATATTTGCTAAAAAGATGTTCGCATTTTCAAAGAAGCGACGGGGTTTTTAAAATTCTTGAAAGAGATAGAGAAAAAATATTTGAAGAAAATAAAAAAATGACTTCTTCTGGTTTGAGAACTATTGCGCTTGCTTATAAAAAATTTGATTCTATGGAGAAAAAATTTTCTGAAGAGGGATTAATATTTTTGGGAATTGTTGGAATTGAGGATGCTCCGCGCGAAGGAGTTAAAGAAGCAATCGCGATGTGCAAAGAAGCTGGAATAAAAATAAAAATGATTACTGGCGACGACAAACATACTGCTATTTCAATTGCTAAACAAATTGGACTTGACTCTGGAAAAGTTTTGGAAGGTTATGAACTGGATAAACTTTCCGACGAGGATTTGATAAAAGTGGTAAATAATATTGTTGTTTTTGCAAGAGTAAAACCTGAACATAAATTAAGAATTGTTAGGGCATTGAAAGAAAATGGAGAAATAGTTACTATGACTGGTGACGGGGTTAATGATTCTCCTGCATTAAAAGAAGCACATATCGGAGTTGCCATGGGAAAAAACGGAACAGATATTTCTCGTTCAGTCGCAGATATAACTTTGAACGATGATAATTTTGTAACCTTGGTTTATGCAATAAAAGAAGGCAGGACAATTTTTAATAACATTAGAAAATTTGTAACTTATCAACTTTCGTGTAATTATTCTGAACTTATGATTTTATTTCTCGGAACTTTGTTGGCTCCTTTTTTTGGTTGGCCAATTCCAATACTTTTGGCTTTGCAAATTTTGTTTATGAATATTGTAACAGACGATCTTCCAGCAATAACACTTGGATTAAACAAATCTTCCGACGACATTATGGACGAGAAGCCAAGAAAAAAAGCAGGAATTTTAAATAAAGATCTTTTTATTTTTCTAATTATTTCTGGAACAATTATGGCGATTTTTTCTTTGCTATCTTTTTATTTTTCATTTAATATTCTCGGACAAGATGGAAATTACGCGAGGACAACTGCTCTTTTGACTTTGATTGTTTTAGAAATTGCAGGAGCTTTTAGTTTCAGGAGTTTTAGAAAACTTACTTCAAATCGCTCGTTTTTTGTAAATCCTTATTTGGCAATAGCGTCGGTGATTTCCCTAATTGCAACTTTTATAATAATTTATACTCCTGCAAATAAAATTTTTGAAACAACCCCTCTTCTATTTTTAGATTGGGCAATTGCATTTGGTTTTGGAATTCTTTTTATTATTCTGTTTGATATTTTTAAAAAATTTAATTCAAAGAAAAAGATTTTGAATTTAGAAGGGTGATTTTCAGAAACTTTCTTCTTCAACTTTTAAATAACCTTTTTGTTTTAGCCAGTCAACTTGATTTGGACGATATTTGAAAATCACATCTCCTTTTGTTTTGTCTAATTCCCACATTTCAATTATCACGACGTCGTCAGGTCTTAACCAAAGTTTTCTTTTTAATCTTCCAGGAACCCTGCAAATTCTTTTTTCTCCGTCAATACAATTGACATGCATTTTATTTCCACCTAATCTTTGTTCAATAATTCCAATCACTTCGTTTTTCCCAGGAAGTTTTACTCGAATGGGTTGATTTGCATTTTGCGCAAATTCCTCTTCTTCTAATTCGTTTTCTTTTTTGTAACTTTTCATAGAATTTATTTATAATTTTTAAGAGCTTCTTTTACATTTTTCAAAAGTTGTTTCATTGAATCTTCTAATTGATTTTTATTTTTTGTTCCAGTGCAAACGAGTTTTCCGTTGCTGAAAAGAAGAAAAGTTGCGTTAGGTTCTATTAATTTGTAAACTAAACCGGGAAATTGTTCTGGTTCATATTCTGTATTCTCCATTTCAAGAGCAAGAAAATTTAAATTTAATTTTAGCTCTATACTTCCAGAAGCAACAATATTTTGAACAGTTATTTTTGGAGTGATAGTTATGTTTACATTTATTTTTTTAAGTTGTTTTATAACTTCATGAATAACTTGTTTAACTTGCGCGATTGATTTTGTTCCAGTGCAAACCAGATTTCCCGACGAGAAAACTAAAACTGCGGATTTTGGTTCTTTAATTCTTAAAACTAAACCTGGAAAAGTTTCTGGATTATATTCTGTGTTTGGCTGAGTTCGCGCGAGTTTTGTTAATGGAACAGGTTTTTCTAAAGAAGTTGTAGCTACAATATTTTGAATTTTGTAACTGCTCTTGTCTGTCATTCTGATATTTTTATGAAATTTGTATTTATAAACCTTGAGGGGAACCCTAGGTTCCCCTCACAGTAACCCCTCCTTTTCTGTGCATGTAAATGATATCTCCTTTATGCCTCCGGTGGATATCACATAAAATAAATCATTCAACTTATTTGCAAAAAATTATTTTAGAAAAAATTAATTTGGATATTATAAAATTTGTAGAAAAATAAATTCTCGACGAAAAAATAATCCTCTAACTATATTTCCAACCTTGAGTTTGTTTCAAATAATCGCCTTCAATTTCTTTCAGAGTTGTAATTTCTTCTGCTCGTCTGTCGTTTCTCAGCGTCGTGATTCTTGGGAATCTCAGAGCAAATCCTGAAGAATAATTTGGCGAACGTTGAATCTCGTCCTTTTTCTGAAATAATTAATGGTTTGATTAATTTTGTCAAAGTTTCAAAACTCAAGCCTTGTTCTGTTTTTTCTTTCAAACCTGTCGAAGCTTTTCCGATTTCTAAAAATTTATTTTCTTTTTCGTCTTTGCATGATAAAATAAAACTGCTAAGCCAACCGCTTCTTTTTCCAGTTCCATATTCTGCGCCGGTAATTACTAAATCCAGATCTCTTTCTTCTGGTTTTAATTTCAACATGTAACCAACTCTTCTTCCAGGTTTGTATTCTGCATTTAAACTTTTCATCATAATTCCCTCTTGATTATTTTTTAGCGCGCTTTTGTAAAACTCTTCGGCTTTCTTTTTGTCGTCGGTAATTAATCTTTTTGACGGAATTATTTTGTAAGGAATTTTTTCAATAATTTTCTGAACTAAATCCGAACGCTTTTCAAACGGCTCTTGCATGTATGACTTTCCATTGTAAAATAAAATATCAAAAACATTTATTTCAACTGGAAGTTTTTTTTGCAATTCTTCAATATTATATTTTCTTTTTATTCTCTGGGAAATTTCCTGAAAAGGTTTGTATTCTTTTGTTTTTGAGTCAAACCCGACTGCTTCTGAATCTAAAATAAAATTTTTTCCTTTAACATATTTTTTTATGTATTCGACAACTTCTGGAAATTGTTTTGTGACATTTTCAAGACGACGCGTGAATAATTTTACTTCGTCTTTATTTTTATGAATTATTAATCTAAATCCGTCGTATTTGTATTCGATTGCACACGGAGTTCCGAGTGCTTTAAATCCATCTTCAATTGAAGTTACTTTTTGTGCGAGCATGGCTTTGATTGGTTTTCCTATTTCTAAATTTATTTTTTCTAAATTTTTTATTTTTCCGGTTTGAGAAATTTCAAAAACTAATCCAATATCATTTGCTTTGTCAATTGCTTCTTGAACTTTTTCCAAATTGTCGTCGGTCTTTTCAAAAAATGCTTCAACTATTGAATCTCTGATTGTGCTTTCTTGAATTCCAATTCTCAAATCTCCAATTAAAGTTCGTGCTAAATATTTTGCTTCAACTGAAGTTGCCGAAGTCATTAATTCAGTAATCAAAGAAATTTTTTTATCAACTGTTCCATGTCCTTCTAACTCCGGAAGTTTTCGCAAATTTGTCAAAACTTTTTCTGTTGTTAAAATATTGCTTGAAAGAGTGTGCTGTTTTTTTTGTTTGCTTAATTCTTCTGCGACTTTTCCTAAATCTCCGACGAGCTTCCATTTTTTTACCACTTCTTTTGATTCTGTTCCTGTTGATTTTGAAATTGCTTTTATAACTAACTGGTCAGAGATTCCGATTTTTCTCTCGTCGTATTGCGGATAAATTTCTCCGAGAAGCAAATATAAAACATCTTTGTCGTCTTTTGTCAAGAGCCTTAAAAATTTCGCGAGAATGTCTGTTTTTTCAAGTCGTTTTGTAGTCGCTGAAAGTTCTTCATAAAGTTGCGCGAGTTTTAAATACCTCATTAAAAAAATATGTGAATTGCGTTTTTAAATATTGGTTGTTGAGAAAAATATTTTCTTTACCTTTCTTCTTCTGAATCTAATTCGTATTTTCTTAACTTTTCAACTAAATCAGAATCTGCTTCTCTTTTTAGCTTTTCTTGTTCTAGAGCTCTTATCTTTTCTAATGGGAGATATTGTCCTTCGTAATTGAATAGTCTAACTTCTCTACCCTTAACAAATGCAGAAATATACTCTTCTCCGTTTGCTGTTTCTCTTTTGACATACAAGTCCTCCTTGTAAATTTGGTTTAACTGGGATTGTAAGGCTCTTGTTTTTTGAGAATCACATTGTTGGGTTATTTCTATTCTTTGTTCTTCAAGCCTTTTTGGGAGAATGCATCCTCTAAGAATTAATGAAGCTAAAACTGCTCCAATAAAAAGTCCAGAAAAGCGGTCTTGTTCACTCATTTTTTGTTCCTCCTTGCATTTCTCCAAGAACTTTATAAAAATTAGTAACTAACTCTCTTAATGATTTTCCGGGAAGATTACTAAAAGGGAAATCACTTGAACTAACCTCTCTTGATAGTAGCATATAGGGGCAGGATAAAAAAACTTTATTATGAAAATGATCTGGTCCAATACAAGAGTCATATAATCCTGTTTCTGCAACTAATTTAAAAATGCCTTTTCTTCTTCTTGCTCTGAAAATATTTAACTTCCATTGTCCTTTTCCAGTAAGTTCTCCCTTTCGTTCAATATGCTGAAATTCAAGTCCAGCATTAATACAGGAGTATCTATATGCCTCCCAAAAATCTGAAAAACTTAAGGGGCGATCAATTGACAGAGATAGATTTCTATAAGAATTGTACCCCTCTACTCTTAAACTCCTTGCTATCTCTTCTGAACGTCTATATCTAGTCGTCTTCTTTCTACTCTTCTTTTAACATCTTGAAGATAATTTTTTCCAGTATCATAGGCATAAGTTAGAGCATCAAATGGTAGAGAGACAATTTTTCCTAAGAGAGATGCTATAATCTGATCTTTATTACCAACTCGAGCCATAGTTTCAAAATAAGTATATAAAAAGCAACCAATAGCAGATAACATTTTTATATTTACATTATAATTCATTTGTTGAGCTTCAGGAGTAAAAATAGAATCCGTGTTTATAGTGGGGTCTACAAATGTTTTTCCTTTTAGTGCGATAAATAAGGCGGTTTCATAAACCGCAAAATTAGTCAATATGCTTGCTGTCCTTGCTTCTTCTGATGAATAGTACCCTTTCCCAACTAGATTCTCAATCCTTGTTTGTAGATTTCCTGAAAGATTCCCTAGAATGGGATAAGAAGATTTGCAGATTATTTGAGCTAGTCCTTCTGCCGTGGATTTTCCAGCTCTTGCTAAACCTCTTGATGTATCTCTTCCTATTTCAGCACATATCTGTAATGTTTTGTTTTTCATCTTGTTTCTCCTCTTAATTTTCTTGCTTTAATTCCATCATAAACTCCAATTCCGGCTTCAATAGGGATGGAAGCCAACTTACCAAGAAGACTCGCAGGAACTTCTCTTAGTTTTCTAGATTCCTTATCCGATAGAATCACTCTAAGAAGTAATTCAGGTATTGCTATCAGACCTACCCCTAGCCCCTCAGAAGAATGCGATAACATCACCCCTGCCACTCCATATAATAAAAAATTTGTTAAAAGAGAACTATTTCCTGCAGAATCACTATTATAAATCCCCTTTCCCAAACAATCTTCTATTCTGTCTCTTACTAGCATAGTTAAGTTTCCAGTTAAAGGATAGCTTGCTTTTGCTAATATATGCCCACTATTCTTTGTAGTCCATTTAACGCCCCTACAAGAAGCATCGGTAATATTTCTAAAATCTGCTTTTGTTTCGTTCCAGTCATAACTAAGATATTCCAAAAATTTTCTTTCTCCTATAGATTTGCTAATTTCATATATATTTATTCCCATTTTTGTTTCTCCTTGTTGATATACAACTTATTAGTAATAACATAATACACATAAATAAAGCTTTTTTTCTTATTTTCTTACCTTTGAGCAATATTTATAAACTATATACGCATAGTAAACAAATGGAAGATAAAATAAAGATTAAGCTAGACTTGAAAGACAAAAGGATATTGGCGCTTCTAGATGAAAATGCGAGATATAGCAATAGTCAGATTGCAAGAAAAGTGGGATTATCAAAACCCGCTGTAGAATATAGAATACAAAGATTAATGAAAAATAATGCGATATTTGAGTTTTATAGTGTTATTGATTTTACTAAGCTGGGTTATTCTTTATATAAGGTTTATTTTAAGTTTCAAAATGCAAATATAGAAGAAGAGAAAAAGATTTCAGATTATTGGATAAATTCAAAAAATTCCATATGGGTTGCTCAATGTAGGGGAAAGGCAGATCTAGCCGTTACAATTTTAGCTAAATCTAATTTTGAATTTGGACAGATTCTTTCTAGTTTTATGGATAAATTTTCAAAGTTTATACTTGACAAAGAAATACTTCTTACAGAATCAACATCAATTTATCTAAAAGACAAAGAAAATTCAGAGTTAAGTTATAAAACTCCTTCAAATTATGAAGATTTAGATGAAACCGATAAAAAGATTTTATCTGCGTTATCAATAGATGCAAGAATAAATATTATAGACTTGGCTGAGAAGATAAAATTAACGAGAGATGTGATAAACTATAGAATAAAGAAATTAATAAAAAATAAAATAATTACGAATTATAGATGCTATCTCAACTTACCTAATTTGGGGATAAATCACTATAAGGTCATATTTAGGACAAAAAATTTTAATGAAAAATATGAAAAAGAGCTTCGTTCTTATATTTCAAATCATAAAAAGGCAACCCAATTCTTAAAACTAATTGGTTCATGGGACTTAGAAGTTGAGTTTGAAACTGAAACCGAAGATGAGATTTATTCTATTTTAACAGAAATAAGAAAAAAGTTTTCTGAGATAATCAGAGATTTTGATTTAATCAGAATAACACAAACTTACAAATATAATTATTTTCCATTTTAATTTTTCAATTCTTTTCTCCACAATCCGTGCAAATTGCAATATGCTCTTGCAGAAATAATTTCTGACTTTACTGGAAATTTTGCTTCTGGGTTTTCGTTAGGTTTTAAAAATTTTTTTCCTGTTCCTTTTTCTGTAATTATTTCAATCCATTCAATAAAATGTTTTTCTTCCATAGGATGCGTAATTTCTCCGACGCTGATTACAACTCCGTCTTTATTTTTTTTAATAACAGGAAGATGTTTTTCAAGAGATGCTTCTTCGTCAGAATTTTCTTCCATTAATTTCATTTCTTGTCCGCAACAAACTAAAGTTCCTGAGCCAGAATGAGAAACCTCGACGACATTTCCGCAAATCAAACATTTGTAAATTTCGTTTATTCTTGTCATAAAATTAAATAGAAAATTGGTTTTTATATTTTTCCTAAAACAAAATTTTATAAACCCCTTCTCTTTATTCCAAATATGTTTAAGAAAAAAAAGTGCGCGAATTGCAACAGCAAAATTGAAACTGATTTTGATTTTTGTCCGAGTTGCGGAAGAAAATTAAAACAAAACTCCGACGAGGATTTTGGGCTTTTAGGAAAAAACGATTTATTTGAAAAACCTTTTCAAGAATCAAATTACTTTGGAGATTTTACAGGAGGAATTATTTCTAAAATGTTGAAAGGCACAATGAAAATGATCGCAAAAGAAATGGAAAAAGATTTGAAAAATTCGCAAAATCCAAATATGCGTTCTAATTTTCGTTTGATTGTAAACGGCAGAGAAATTCCAATGAATAAAATGCAGGAAAATAAAATGCTTATGAAAAAACAAAAACAAATCCGCCCTGAAATTTCTCTTCCTCAATTTAATTCAGAACAACAAAAAGAATTTTCAGAATTAAAAAATATTTCTCCAAAAACAGAAATAAGAAGATTGTCTGACAGATTAATTTATGAAATAAAAATTCCTGAAGTAAATTCTATAAAAGATGTTTCAATTATAAAATTACAAAACACCTTAGAGGTAAAAGCAATTTCAGAAAATTTTTCTTACTTTAAATCAATTCAGATTAATTTCCCCATACTTGAAATTTATTTTGAAAAAGAAATTCTAACTTTGGAGTTTGACACAAACCAGCAAAACATTTAAAAACCGCAAAATCAAAATATTTTTGTAGAGAAAAGGAAATGTACTATTCTCTTATTGATTAAATATAATAAGATAAAAAATGACAGAAAGAAAAGTCGTAATACCTGGAGAAATTATCAAAGAAGGAAATGATTTTTTGCCAGGAGACGGAACAGAAAAACAAGGAAATAATATTATTGCTCTAAAATTCGGTTTAGCAGAAGAGCAAGACCGGCTTGTAAAAGTAATTCCCTTATCAGGGGTCTATATTCCTCGTCGTGGAAATGTTGTAATCGGCAGAGTTACAAATGTGACTTTTAACGGTTGGTGCATAGACATTGACACATCTGAAAATTCTTTTTTGCCTCTGGCAGAAGTTCCAAGATTCATAAATAAAAACGAACTTGAAAAATTAATGGACATCGGAGATATGGTTGTCGCGAAAATCTGGAACATTGGCGGAAGAGGAATTGACTTAAGCATAAATTCAAGAGGTCTGGGAAAAATAGATGAGGGTCTAATTATAAAAGTTAATCCGCACAAAGTCCCGCGAATTATCGGCAAAGAAGGAAGCATGATAAATTTAATTAAAGAAAAAACAAAATGCGAAATCACCGTCGGACAAAACGGATTTATTTGGATTCAAGGTAAAAAAATTGAAGAAGAAATTTTATCAAAAAAC
>Ga0208375_1004850_pt1 | contig 10304 bp, 11 predicted proteins | sample RifOxyD1_FD_184038 | JGI IMG/M metagenome (GOLD analysis project Ga0208375, IMG submission 184038) | Soil microbial communities from Rifle, Colorado - Rifle Oxygen_injection D1 (SPAdes) | ecosystem: Environmental > Terrestrial > Deep subsurface > Rock core/Sediment | place: Rifle, Colorado...
GGCAGAACAGCTGCTTAAAAATTATAATTGGCCAGGCAATATTCGAGAGCTTCGAAATGTAATCGAACATGCTTTTATTATAGAGTCCAGTGATTACATCCAGGCATCCGCCCTCCCGGAAAGTGTCCGCAAAAACGCTAAAATAGAAAAGAATTTTTCAAATGATGAAACCAGTCAAATTGATTTCAGGGGGATACAGGATTCTGTTTTGGATAACCAGTTAGGTCCCAACGATGTAAATGGTTATAAGTTTTCTTTTATTAATAAAAAAGAAAACGGTGAGATTAATTTAGACTTTCAAATTGCCAAAGATCTTTTTGAGAAAGAATTTATTATTTATGCCTTATCTTTAAATAAGGGAAAAATTAACCAGACTGCGCTGAAAGCCAATATACCCAAAAAAACCTTGCTTAGAAAAATCGAAAAGTATGGGCTTGATCCCAAGGAGTATTACGCATGAGTTTATATTTCCTAAAAAGACTCTCGCTTTTTATATCACTTATACTAGTTATTATATTGGTTGATCAGGTAACGAAAAGTTGGATTGTTTCTAATTTTTTTGTAAACGAAACCAAGCCGATTATTGAAGGTTTTTTTAGTTTTACCTACGTTAGAAATCCAGGAGCAGCTTTTGGGTTTTTGGCTAATGTTGGTGATATGATAAGAAAACCACTAATCTTTGTCGTACCTGTGCTAGCTTGCTTTTTACTGATTTTTTTCATTAAGCAAGTTTGGAGAAAAAATTTAATCTTGGAAATAGCGTATAGTATGATTTTTGCAGGAGCGGTTGGCAACTTGATAGATAGGTTTACCCTTAATTATGTAATAGATTTTTTGGATTTTTATTACGGATCTTATCATTTTCCTGCTTTTAATGTTGCTGATTCTTCGATATCTGTCGCTGCTGGATTATTAGTTTTAGATTTAATTATTGTATCCATAAAAAAAAGACATAAGCAATAATCTGATATGAATTATTATGGGATAGGATCGTAATGTGTATCCATTGATTATCTCCTTTGGTGAGTTGAAAGTTTATTCTTATCCCTTGTTTATAGGATTTGCTTGGGGTTTTGCTTTTCAAATTGCCCAATACTTGATTACTAAACTGGATATCAAGTTTGAGCGTTTTAAATTTTTTACAATATGTTTATTCATTATTTCCTGGGTGGGTGCCAAAGTCTTTTTTTTAATTTTTTCTTCCACGGAACACATGCAACTTCATCTGGTTTCCAGCAATTTTTGGTTGGGAGGAGGGTTTGTTTTTTACGGTGGGCTTTTATTTGGCATGCTTTTTATAATTTTTTATAGTCTGTTCGTAGATAAAACTTTGAAGGGGGAAAAACTGATTATTCTGCTGCCTGCGCTTACATTTGGCCATGCCATTGGTCGGATTGGCTGTCTCCTTGCTGGGTGCTGCTATGGTAAAGAAACCTCCTCTGCTTTAAGTATTCATTTGCATGATGCTTTCAGATATCCGGTTCAACTTTACGAAGCTTTTTTGCTGGTGGTTTTGGGTGCGGTAATCACAAAGTTAATTTTTAAAAAAATTAAACATGATTTAATTATATCGTTATATTTTATATATTATTCAGTAATGAGATTTATATTGGAGTTTTTTCGAGGAGATCTTGTGAGAGGTATGTTCTTTGATTTATTGTCAACTTCGCAGATAGTTTCTGTTTTTATTTTTGTCTTGGCAATTATATATTTAATCAGCAAAGTAAATAAAGAAGGCAGTTATGAAGATATATACAAAAATGGGTGATGAGGGTAAGACTTTGCTTGTAAATAGTTCAAAAATTAAAAAATCAGATGTCAGGTTAGATGTTTACGGGACGTCTGATGAATTAAATTCATGTATAGGAATTGCTATAGCCAAACTTGAAAAAATAAATTTTGAGAATAAAGTATTGGAATTTTTATTTGATATTCAGGTAAGAATGTTTGATTTTGGTTCACTGTTGGCTTGCGAGAAAAAAGATTGGAACAAATACAATTTACGTTTGATTGATAATGATAATATAAAAAAAATTGAATTAGCAATTGATGAGTTGGAAAGTAAAAATTCCAAAATCAATTATTTTATTTTACCTGGTGGAAGCGAAGAGGCTGCTCATTTACACTTGGCAAGAACTGTATGCAGAAGGCTGGAAAGAGTGCTGGTTTCTTTTTATAATTTAAAAGATGATGAAGCATGCCCTGAGTTACTCATCTACATCAACAGACTATCTGATTATTTATTTGTACTTGCCATGTATGTTAACCTTTCTTTGGGTATAACCGAAAAAGTCCGGCCTTAAGATTCATCATCATCGGGTAAACTGATGGTCACTGGTTCAATTTTGCAATTTTTTTTGATTTTTTCAATTTTTTCTTTAATTGTTTTTGGAAAGCTAATTTCGGCAACCTGGGTTTTGATTTGGGTGTTTTTATTGGTGTGGATGATGGTTTGTTCCGGGGTCATGTCTTTAGAAATCAGCTGCAGTGAAGTTTTTCCAATTACAATGATATCCCCTATATATAATTTGGTTTCTTGAGTATTTTTTCCGTTTATAAGCATGCCGTTGGTGGATTGCAGATCCTTGATAACCAAATGATGGTCGACAATAGTAATCAAACAATGACAGTTGGATATCAGGGGATCTTTAAGCTTAATCTGACAAGTAGATGATCTGCCAATAAAAATTTTATCCGTTTCTAATTTTACATTTGCCGATTTTCCATTATAACTAACTTTCAAGTAAAAAGGCATCGCATTCCCTTTTAATAACGCCGCTTGGTAATACAGTATTTATTAATAATAATATTGTTCCATAATTCATTCAATCTTTTTTCAAGATATTTTATTTTCTCTCTATTTAGGATGGAAAATCTTAATCAGTCCAATATTAATTTTTAAACTTCAATAGAAACAAAATTATAATGTTATGACTTATATCAATTAAACAAACAAGTGTGGGGTTTATTGAGATTGAAAATTAATGGCTGGGGTGGAGGGATTTGAACCCACGACCAACGGATTAACAGTCCGCTGCGCTACCGCTGCGCCACACCCCAACGATAATTTTAGACGTATTTATTTATAAGTATTTACAATATCTTTGTCTACAAAAAAAAGAGTAGAGCTTGGTGTAAGATTTTTATCAAAGATATATCTATTTGAAATTACATCAAAGATTTTTTAAAAAGACTTATGAATTTACTAAAGAAAGGCTAAATAATTCCGATCAATTAAGTGGGTTATTTTTAGGATGCAATTATGAGTTCAGAGGCATTAAAAATTGATGACAAGATAACTTCTCCAGATGAGTCGCTGGAAGTTGTTGCCGATGAATCGCAGTCAAAGAAAGATAGCAGTAACTTGAGTGCCGGTGATTCCATTTTAAAAAACTATTTGAGGTTGCTGACTTGGGAAGAATTGGTGGAAATTGCTTCAGTTTTTGACTCCACCTCCATGATTCCACTAACAGATTTTCTTACTAAGGAAGTTTTGCAAAAAAAATATATCCAGACACAGGAAAATGCGGATTTAAGTAATACAAAAAGCGCTAAAATTATTCCATTCACCAAAGATGTTTCAACCACTGATAGTGAGCCAACCAACGATGATTATGAGTTCGACAAATACGACCAGGAGGTGATTGATGCCAAAGAAAAAAATATTATAGAAGTGAATAAAAATGGAAGTTTTTCGATATATGATCGGGAAGAGGAACTACATCGAAAAAAACATGAATTAAAAAAAATTAATATTGGAGAATTTATCCTCAAGCAAAAAAATAAACTTAAGCAATGCCAAAAAAAATTAAAGAAAAAAGAGATTTACCTGCTTTATAAAAATAATTCCTCGGTGGATATTCGAGTCAACAAAGATGATGATGAAAAGCACAAAGGAATAAAGACCTCGTCAAACAGCGGGCTGCTTATTAATAAAAGACAAAAATAAAAACTATTCGTGAAATCCTATCAATTGCTGGCTCTGTTTAGTTGAATCACTTTCGACAATAGATAGTGGATAGACACATGAATTGATAGTTCCGGTAAATGCAACCCGATAATTTCCTGAATTTTTAATCCCCAGAGAGGGGAGTTCCTGTTCAATATTAGTGGTAGGTACGTTAAGGTTGATGGTACCTGATTGCAATTCATCCAAGCACTTTTTCTTTATTTGGGGAAGGTTGGTATATACGGAAGAAACCAAACCATATTCTGTGCTGTTGGCGATTTCAATAGCTTCCTCTATATCTTGGTAGGGAATAAAGGTAGCAGTAGGTGCTAGGATTTCCGAGGTTAGAAAACGGCTTTTTTTATCAAATTTGTTTGTCAGTTGTATGGAGGGGGTTACATAGTATCCGGGATTTTTCTTATCAATTTGTTTTCCTCTCATGACTTCTTCAAAACCCTCACGTTTTGCCATTCCAATGAAAAGAATGTAATTATCCACAGATTGTTGATTTACAAGTGGGCCCATAAAAGGTTCTTTTTCAAAGTTGATTGGATCATCAATAATAATCTTCTTGGCCAATTGATGAAACCTGGCAATAAATTCCTCCTGAATATTCTTGTGGATAGCTATTAGTGAAGTAGATCTGCAATTTTGCCCGCTTGATAAAAAAGAGGAGATTAACATATCCCTGATAGCAAAATTAATATCGGTATCATCGTGGATAATGGTGGTATTCTTGCTCCCCAGGTTCAAGGAAATCATCTTATGTAAATCATTTTGAGTGGCATCGATGACTTTATTTCCAGATTCATTGGTTCCAATAAAAAATACACATTTGATCAATTTTTCTTTCAAAAGCCTTCGACTTATTTCGCTGTCGCCCTGAATTGAGTTAATAACTCCGCTTGGAAATTCAGCCGCCTGAAAACACTCCATAATGAGTTGAGAGGTATAGCAAGTTTCTGGAGATGGTTTAAGAATAACGGAATTTCCTGCCATTAAGGAATTTGTCAGATAGTTGTTAGGTATTAAAAAAGGAGAGCAAAAAGCAGTGATAATCAGAGTCGGGCCAATTGGTCGATAAATTACCCTGGCATGCGCAGAGTCTTTTGAATTTTGACCCAATAAACCTGCGGGAAGTATTTGTCTTTCACAATTATTTATCAGAGAAGTGCAACCGAGAATGGATTGTTTAACTTCTTGCAAGGTTTCCCATACCGGCCGTCCGGTTTCCAGCGAAATTGTACTGGCAATCTCATTTTTTCTTTCTTCAATTTTTTTAAGATAGGTTTTTATTTTGTTTAAACGATTTTCAAGGGGTATTTGCTTCCAGCATTTAAATCCTTCTTCGGCAGATTCAATTACAGAGGTGATATGTCTTGCATCAGCCGGACATTGCCATAATATTTCGGTGGTATTGGAAGGGTTGATTTTTTTTAAGAGGATATTAGAGCTATCCAACCCCTTGGTGGGGGGAAGATGGAAGTTATTATGAAAGAAATCACCTTTTATTTCGTAAGTCATTTACTAGTCCTTGACAATAGTCTCGCTTATGGTTTGTTCAATTATAGCAAAAACTTCTTTGATGTGCGACAGGGTAGTCATCAGGGAAGGTAAAAAACGAATTCGAGCGGGTTCTTGACCTGCGGAAAAAGCTATTACTCCGTTATCAAAAAGCTTGGTTAGAAATTTCCAGGTAAGTTCATAGCTGGAATCCCCCACTTCAAATGAAATCATTAAACCTATTCCGCCAAAGTATGGAATAATTTCCTTGCCATACTTTTTCTGGAGTCTGGTGAGATTATCGATAAAATGACTGTGGATTTCCTGGATCAATCCATTTTTGCCGTAGATATTACTGTTTAAAAGAAAATTAAGTGCAAGGTTTGCTACCAATAAAGAACTGTATGAAGCGGCAAAAGTACCTCCCAGAACCCCGGCTTTAGGATTTAGCTCATGGGTATAGAAGGTACCACAAACCTGGAGTGCTTTCCCGATCGTGACTATATCTACCAAGTCATCCAGATTAAACATTTGAAAAGCAAAAAGTTCAGTGGTGCGGGCAAAAGTTTGTATTTCATCAACCCAAATAAAGATTCCCCGTTGCTTTGCCCAGAACATTACTTTTCGGTAAAATTGGGAGTTACCAAAAATAAAACCAGCCTCACCTTGAATCAATTCAATCAATATGGCGCTATAAACGTTTTTATTTTTTTCAATCAGTTTTTCTAACGCTAGAATTGTTATTTGGGCATCTTCATTGGAATTTGATGGCCCGGGAACATAGTCGACGTCAATAAGGTTCGGGAGGTTTTGCTTATATTTTTTATTCCATGTAATATTTTGCCCAGCAATGGTTCTGCCGGCAAATGTTTTTTCAAAAGCGATTAAACGGGTTTTCGGGTGGGTTTTGGACCATATTATTTTAAGAGCGTTATCGTTAGCCAGACTTCCAGAAGTGGCAAACCAAAAATGCTTTAACCTTGATTGGTTTACATTTGCCAAAATTTGGTCACAAAATGAAAGATAGGAGGAGTCTGGCAACAGGTTCCCACATATTGCACAATCTTTAAGAGCGGACTGTAAATGGGATTGTATGTAAACGGGATGTGAATATCCCAACAAATTAATGCCAATACCATTGATCATATCGTATTTAACGGAACCATCTGACAATTCAAGAAAAGGGCCATTGCCACTTCCAGTTTTAAGATAATTATAAAAGGAAGGAACTCCACGGTATTGTTCAAGTTTTTTTACCTGATTATTATTTTCAATTGATAAATCTGGTTGGGATTTTTTGACTTGATTTATTTTTTCATTTTGATTTTTAATAAGTGAAAATAAATGATCCAGGGTTTTATTTATTTGTTGGTTATTAGAATGAATTTTTGTCATAAATTGAAATATTGGTTAAGCTGTTTTTCTTGCATTCTCTATATGCCAAGCAGATAATATTTGTATGGATAATTCTAGCATAAACCCTTCAGTTGAGTCATTAAAAGTACTTTATAATAATAACAGTTATAGTGAATCTATAGATGCTTTATTGAAAATTAAAAACCTTTTTAGCAAGGATATTTTTCATTATAATATGGGTACTCTGTATGCACAAAAAGAGGAGTTTGCCATAGCGCGATATCATCTAGAGAAAGCTAATTCAATCCAATCACACAAAAATATAGTTAAAAATATGGATTTAGTAAGGCAAAAATTAGGTTTGGAAAATGAAGTTCAAGCGCTGGATAAAGTTGATCAAATAGGTTTTTCTATCATGGAAATTAAAAATGAAGACTATATCATTGGGGGGTTATTTTTTTTGCTATTTTTTTTTATCGCTTTATTGAATCTGAATAAACATAAGAGAATATTGTGTTATTCCTTTTTATTATTAAGTTTATTTTCATTTGGTATGGGACAATTTATTAAAAAGGAATTTTTAACGGGAATTGTTCTTCAAGAATGTCAATTAAGAACTGGGCCATCTTCAATATATCCGGTGAAGACTGTTTTAAAAAATGGACAAAAGCTGATTGTAGGCAAAAAAATTGATGGATGGTTAAAAGTAAAGATGCCACGCCCTCTTGAAGGCTGGTTATCTCAAAGTGATTTAGGTTTGTATTAGGAGGAATGGATGGGGGGATTTAAACATGATAACGAAGAGGTTGATTTACCCGAGCGTTTACATATTGGGGTGATTAAATATTTTTGGCAATCCAGTCCTTATAACCCATCCAAGAAAACCACAATTCCACATTTTTTAAGAAATATAATTGTCTTCAAGGATTTTTCTGATTATGAACTTTACCTGCTTTCGAAATTCATCCACGAAAGAACCTATGAAAATGGTGAGATTATTTTTAAACAGGGAGATTTGGGTATAGGCTTTTATCTGATTTATTATGGTAACGTGGAAATAATTGTTGAGAAGGAAAATCCCTCATCTACTTCAACAACTGAGAACTTAGAATATAATCTGGTAACTTGCCTGGAAAAAAAGGACTATTTCGGAGAACTGGCATTGTTGCAAGAAAACAGTATAAGAAGTGCAACTGCGATTGCTAAAAATGCCTGTAAATTAATTGGAATATTCAAGCCCGATCTGGACGAACTCATCAGGGTTCACCCAGTAGTGGCAACCAAGTTATTACAGTCAGTATCAATGATTATTGCAGAAAGACTTTACTCAATTACCAAAGAAGTAAAAGTTTTAAAGTATAAACTCAGTAAAATGGAACAATTGAATGAAAATGAGGTTAAATAGTAACAAAAGGAAAAGAATAATTTTTTTCTTTTTGTTAATAGTGATCTGCATCGGTTTTATCTGGAGTCTTCCCCGGTTATCAATTCCGCTGATGATCTCATACGTTTTGTATTTGATAGTTGAGCCAACCATACCCCATCTTATTAAATTAGGTTTTGAACGTAATCTGGCGGTCATTATTATTTTTTTGAGTTTAGCAATTATTTCAATTATCCCTGTCGTGGTGTTAGTGCCAACCATTAAGATGGAAGTTGAGAATGTGGGGATTTATTTACCCAAAGTTGAAACATATGTAAAAACTGAATATGAGGAGATTCAGCAGATTGTTTTGCAAAAAGCTGGAATTGAAATTAATAATGAATATTTTAAAAATGCGCTTATTTATGTCACGGACAACCTGCAGAAAATTATTATTAATATTCCCAAACTTTTGGCATCCTTGTTGGAATGGTTACTGGTCATACCTTTTCTGCTTTTCTTTTTTTTACGGGATGGTTTTTCTTTCAAAAGAGTTATATTGAAACTGGTTCCCAACGAAATTTTTGAGAGGACGTATTATTTATCTAACGAATTAAATAAAAAAATTGGTGATTATATTTTTGCAAAATTTATAGAAGCCAGTATTGTGGGGATTATTATTTTTGTTGGGCTTTTACTGATGGGTGTCCGGTTTGCATTTTTACTGGGAATTATTGCTGCCTTTACAAATATTGTTCCTTATTTGGGGCCTTTTTTGGGACTATTACCAGCTATAATTCTAGGACTGGTGGAGCATGGAATCCAATCCCCGGAGTTTTCAGGAATATTGATTCTATATTTAGCAGCTAATATTATTGATCTTGGTTTTGTATTTCCAATATTGGTTTCAAAAATGGTCAATCTTCATCCCATAATAGTTGTAATCAGCGTTATAATTGGATCACATTACTTTGGGGTAGCCGGCATGATCATTTCGATACCTTTAGCTGCCGCCTTTAAGCTAGCGGTCGCTCAAATTTATTTTGAAATATACGGACGTTAAAGTACTCGGTTTTATTTGCGACCAAGTGCAGTTTATTGAATAAAAAACTAGTTTAGAAAATTTCCAATAATTTAGCTTACTATTAAAGTCTTCTTTGACGATCTTCCAGTCTCAATGATACAGTTCTTGTGTGTTACAATTGGTAGGGAAAGCTTTATGAAGTCGTTTTTTGTTCTGGGCATTATATTTTGTGTATTGATTGGGTGTAGTCACGATAGACCAAAAGGGGACACGGAAGCTGAGATTCTTTACAAGGAAGCTCAGCAATTGGCAGAGAAGGAAAGATATCTACTGGCAATTGAAAAACTCAACATGATACGTTCACAGTTTCCCTATAGTTATTATGCTACCCATGCAGAACTTTTGAATGCTGATGTTTTATATAATCAAGAAAATTATGTGGAAGCGGCAGCGGCGTACATTATGTTTAAGGATTTTCATCCCAAGCATCCTAAAAATGCTTATGTTAATTGGAAAATTGCAGAATCTTTTTACAACCAGTTACCTTCTACCTTTGATCGGGATCTCACTTCAGGGGACGATGCAATCAAATATTACGAATATATTCTGGCAAATTATCCTAATTCAGAATACGAAAAAGATGCCAAAACCAGGGTTTTATACATAAAAAAAATGCAGGAAGACAAGGAACAATATGTGGCAGATTTTTATTTCAAAACCAAAGATTATGATGCTGCTGTTTTTAGATACAAAAATATCTTGAATAACTTTGATAATCTCGAATTGAGAAAACACTCTATGGAAAAAATTATAATGGCAAGTTTTTATCAAGAGAAATACGACGAATGTAAAAAATACGCCAATAGTTTTTCAGGTTTTTTCAATTTGAATCAAAAAGAAAAAATTATTGAGATGGGACAGAAATGTCAGGATAAATTAGTCAAATAATAGCCACAATGGGGTTATTATTAATACATATATTTAAAAATCTTATTGGAGGAAATTTTGATAAATCACAAAGAAGCAGATTTAATAAATAAAGCCCGGGATTTTTACAATAGGGGTAGGTACAAGGAAGCCAAGATTCTTTTAAATGATATTATTGATGG
>Ga0208375_1004852_pt1 | contig 10303 bp, 5 predicted proteins | sample RifOxyD1_FD_184038 | JGI IMG/M metagenome (GOLD analysis project Ga0208375, IMG submission 184038) | Soil microbial communities from Rifle, Colorado - Rifle Oxygen_injection D1 (SPAdes) | ecosystem: Environmental > Terrestrial > Deep subsurface > Rock core/Sediment | place: Rifle, Colorado...
CATGTAGTAAATAATTTAGGGTCTTCAGTAACAACTAATACACCACTAGGTTGTATTTGTGAATTAAAAGTAACTCCATTTACATTATATTCAGTATAATAATTTCCTGTTGATAAACTTGAATCACTTGCTTTCTGTCCAGCAACCCAAGCAAAAACTATCTAAAGAATTATTGCAAACTATAATTTCTCAAATCTAAAGGTGCATTTCCTTCAATAACTGGTCTATACCATGCCTGTATTAATGGAACTTCATCAGGAGAAATATTGCCTCTATTTGCATCAGGATTGTACCCGCTTCTAATATGCATTCTATCTTTACTATGTCCATAATTATCAGTTCTATCTGATACATGGGTCATTTCATGATCTGTAATTCCCCTTTCAGTAACTCCACCAGTAAGAATAATATCATTTCGTAAGGTTCTGCCTGGATTAAATGGATCTCCTCCACCTTCAAAACCAGTTGCTGAGCCTGAATCCAAATAAACAATAACATCAGCTTTAGATGTTGTTGTGTCTTGAATATATTGAAATAAATTCAAACCAGTTGCTGCATTAAAACCAACATTATCCCAAGATGTTCTTTGTGAAGGTTCTACATAATCAGATGCATTTCCTAAAACTTTTGCTGCTAAATCATCTACTTGTGCATCTGTATATTTGTTTTTTGTATCTACAAAAAATACTTTAGCAGGAAGTGAATGGGGCATTACTCTTAATGGACGAGGAAGATTTGTATTTGAAGCATTTATTTTTATTAAAAAATCAAGTAAATCAGTATACTTAGTTGTTTGTAAAACAACTTGGGGCAACATATAAACAACAACCCTAGGAGTTCCAGCTATTCTTGCTCTTTCTAAACATTCATCTTCTTCTCTAATAGCATTGGGATATTGTATACGTGCTATTCCATTATCATTTGTGTGAAGAGTATCATCCTCATAAATAACAGCATAATTTTTTACAGGGTTTCCAGTTGTAACATCTTCAAGCATAACTTCAAAATCAGATGGAGAACTTGCAATTTTAGCACCCAAACTTTCAGGAGACATTGTAACTTTAAAATAATTTAATGTTGCAGGAACTTCTAAACCAGCAGTTTGTGCTACTCTTGCCAAATATTGTGCACATGGATCAACTGGGTCTACTATTTTAGCCATTTTATCACAAGCACCAAATGTAAAAGCAGAGGCAATAGTTGCGACTGTAGAAATGACTTTCCCCGTGACTGAACGATTAGGAACGCGCATTTTAAAGCCTTATCTAGGTGTTTTAAACCTTAGATTTATAAAGGGGAACTATTATTTAAGCTTTTCTATGACTAAAAAGGAGTGACAGAAATGAAATAATTGGACTTTTATGTTTAATCAATCTATTTCTAATTCATACCACAACAACTCTAAATTATCAAATTTCTCTTTTTTAAAAAGTTTAAAACCAGTTTCTCTAAAGATAATATCATTCTGCATAAACTCAAAAGAGTCAGCAATTATTTTCTTAACTTTTCTTTCTTTGCATTCTTCTATAAAGTTCCTAATTAAATCTCTTTTAATTTTTAAATTATTACCACTTATATAATCAATATAACTAACATTATCATCTTTTTTATAACCCGCTATAAAATCTAAGACTTTATTATCTGCAACAGCCAAAAAACTAATCAAATTCGGATTTTCAAACTCTTTAATTAAATTGTTTTCTTGTGCATGTTCTTTATATCTATCAATAATCTCTTTAGAAAATTTTTTATCTGGTTTTGCTAAATCATTTAACATAATTTTAGAAATTTGCTTTATGTAAGTCTTATTAGATACTATAATATTGTATTCTCTTTTTAATTTAATTAAAAAATCTTCTTTATAATCTTTCAAGAATTTTATCAATGAAGGAGAAAAAACTCGAGTATTATTTTCTATTTCTTTAATTAAATTGTGAAAACTGATAAATTCAAAAGCATCAACTTCAGGATTATTTTTTGGATTTGGTAAAATATTGAAATATCCAATATAAAACGCATCAAACTCTTTTTCTGTTTTTATAGTTTTAATATATTTAAGATTGGTAATTATCCCTGTTTCCTCTTTTAATTCCCTTTTAGCACCATCCTCATAGGATTCTCTGGATTGAACATGTCCGCTTGGTATTTCCCACCGATTTAACTTGCTATGGTCTTCTCTCTTTCTCTGAATTAAAATCTCTTTTTTATTATTAACAATAAAAATGTAAACTGCTCTAAAATATAAATGACTATTTTCTTTGTATTTTGTGCTCTTTTCTGAACTTAAAACGAATTTTTCATTTTCATCAAAAAAATCCAGCATTTCTTTAGCCATTTAAAATATAAAACAAATTAGCTTAAATATATTGGCTTTTCATTAACTAAGAAACTTTATAGCTTTTTACATTTAATACCCAATAATCTCCCCTTCTAATTACTTCTGTATCCATAAACTGAATTTTTGCATTAAACAATGGACAAGATGTAACAAAGGTATGAAATTCACCAAACTCGCCACAAGGATCTATACCCCTTTCTCTCACATATTCTAAAAATTTACGATCTAGCCTTTTACCCACCCAAAATTTATCTATCAAATTTGCATTTGCACAAATAATATATGATTCAATACTTGAACTTAGTACTTCATTAGCAAGAGTACTAGTATTCTCATTCCATAATGGTTCAATATGTTCTATTCCAGTGTCTTCACATACATGATCTCCCCATTTTCTATGCTCATTAACATAAATATTACCCAAAACTAATGCATCTAAACCCCAAGGAATAACTAAACTTTTGAGAGATTCTACATATTCGTTTTGATATCCATCTGGAGTTGTAGCTTTTTCTAAATAGGGAACATTAAGTAACCTTATTTGTGATCTAAGCAAATTAGGATCAATTTCATGAAAACTTATGTTTCCAGATTGTTTTGAACAACAATTTAAAATATATACTAATCTGCTTTGAGATTCTTCTCTTAAAATTCTATGTAAAGCCAAACAACAATCTTTACCACCACTCCAGCCCACAATAATTCTTTTTGATACATCTTTAATCAAATCTGTATAAGATAATATGCTAATGGGAGTAACTGTTTTTTGTTCTTCTAATCCAAGATCAAATTCTCTACCATAAGTTTCAAATGCTATTTGAGATAGTTTATCATCAGTTTTTAAAAAATCACTCGCATATTTTAATGCCCAACCATTTATTTTAACGATTTGTAAAACAAAAGACCTATCATTTCTAAGAGGTTCATCTGCAAATCTAAACGCATCGCCATTATTTCTAACAATATTTAATACAAAATCCCTATCTTTCCAAAGTGATTCACTTGCAGCATCAAGAGCCCAACCATGTTCTCGTTCACTGGCTAAAACAATACTTGCATCTTTTCTTAAGCTTAAATCAGCATATCTTAATGCCCATCTATGCTGCCTTACAGCAGTTAATACGATTTCTCTATCTCTCTTTAAATAATCAGCTGCACATTCAAGAGCAGTACCATCCTTTCTTAATTCAGATAATACAAAATCGCGATTTTCCCAAAGTGAAGGATCTGTATAACAAGTAGGCCAGTTATGCTTTTGTACAGCCGCTTCTAAAACTAGCTGTTTTTCATTTCTAAGTTTATCAGGTAGTAATTCAATAACTCTTCCATTTTCATTAATAACCCTTCTTACGAACTCATAATCATTTTTTAATGAGTCATCTACATATACAAAAGCCATTCTATTTTTTTTAATTGCTGCTAAAACTATTTCTGGATCGCTCCTTAAAGTTATATTACTATATTGTAAGGCTAAACCAAATTGTTTTACAGCAGACATAACAATCTCCCTATCTCTTCTTAGAGTTTCATCAACTCCTTGAAGCATCCAACCATGTCTGTTTACAGCTTCGAAAGCAGTATTACGATCTTTTATTAATCCTTCTAATGTCATTTACAAACCTCCCATAATATTAATTAAAAAATTAAAGTTCTGTACCATTTTCTCCTACAAACTTTAAGTTATCTAATAACCAGGAGGTTGCAATTACTTTTCTAAGCCTCAGTATTTCAAATGTACTTACTTGAGTTGAATTTAACTCATAATTATCAACTGAAAAAGCACCAAATCCTACAAGTAATGAGTTATCATTACCTTCTTTTCTTCCTTGATCAGCGATTTTTCCTATATCATCAGTAGAAATACCCAATCTTGAAGCTAAATCATTTAAAGCTACACCCTTATTAACGTTATGAGGTACTACATCTATAGAAGTACCAGATGTCATTGCATTTACAAGCAAATCATTTTTTCTAAAAAGTTCATTTAATTCATCGATATTAATTATAGTATCAAAATTTAGTCTATAACCATCAGTTCTAAATTGTGTTTGAAAATTTATCTGAGGAAATTTTCTTTGGATGATTCTTTTTACATTTTCCATAAGTAATGGGTCAAAAATTTTTTCATAATAAATTTCACCAGTACCAATATTGCGTCCAATCCCACCTTCACTATTATAAAAATGAAGATGCCTCAAAACATCAGTCGATCCATTTTGCATGAAAAGACCTAATTCTCTCATGAAATGGTCAGTCCATACAGCTCTTCTTCCGCTTATGATAGCAACATGAACACCACTTTGAAGCAAAGAAGAAATTTTTCCTAAAGCATATTTATCTGTTTCTTCAGAAAGAGAAATAGTATTATTAAAATCTAAAGCTATGACTCTATATTTTCTTTCTGTGTATGTTTTAAACATTTGCTGCATAGCTGGATTGACTTTTCTTTGTCCTTCTTTATTCAATTCAGGATAATAAGAATATACAAGAGATTTAAGTTCTTCAAATTCATCTCTTAATTCACTCAATCTTTTAAGTCGCGACTTAGGAACTAAACACTTCCTCACAATACTTTTTACTTTGTAATCTACAAGGCTTTTTGTAGGAAGATGAATTTCTTCCAATTCTCTTAAGACAGAATCAGCAACATTTAGATTTGCTAAATCTTCTAAGGTAGCAGCACTTTTAGTTTTTTCTGGAAGAGTAGAATCCCTTAATCCATAAAAAGTTTCCATTAATATTGCACCAATTCTTATAATCTGTAATAAAGGGTATTTTTCAGGTGGCAAAGAATAAAGTGGGTCTAAAAATCTTATTGAACCATTTGGTTCTACAATTATATTTTTCAAATTAAATTGACCATATAATATACCATAATCTTCTTTTAATCCACATATCGTTTCAGCAACATTTCCATAGCATAAAAGTAATTTTTCTAAACTCCCTCCAGTTATTATTTCATGAGCAATAAAATCGTCTAATGTTTGACCATGTACATATTCCATTATAATCATGTTTTTATTCTTATCAAAAGCCAAATAGTGTGGAAATAAATTTGTAACTCCACATCTTGTTAATCTTCCTTGTATGGATGTCATATATTCAACTTCTTGTTCCAAAGGAAAAATACCACTCTTTAAGGCAAGTATACCTTCATTATTAATATCAGTAACTTTGAATACCCTAGCTTCTTTTCCACAACCAAGAAGATCTATTATCCTATAAGGTTTATCTCCAACTGAAACCATTCTTTTATTAAAAAGAGAATTAAACATTTCAAATTCAGTATAATCATCAAACATAGGAACATTAGTTTCTGGCAAATTAATATTTTTCCATGCGATTAAAATATCTTTAGCTTCAACTAATTCTAATTTATGTCCACCTTGAAGAAATAAGGTCTCTAATGGTGTAGTAGCACCATTAAATCTGGTAGGTAGCATTTTAACACCAATTTTTTTACCTTTAACTGTTGTTAAGACCATAGCATAATGGGATTCAAGGTTTACTAAATACCAGTCTTTAATTACACTGTTCAAATTAGGTGTATCAAAAAAACATTTCCATAAACCAAGATAAGTATTTCTATCCATTTTTCATCACATATTCACATGATTTTAATATAAAATCTAAAGTAAGTCTCCTTCCCTCTTTATTTTCTGGTACGCTATCAATAAACTGTTCTTGTTGAAATTTATATTTCCCTTCGGGAACAAAAAATTCCATAGGTGATTCAATTGAACCATATCTTGTATCAATAATTCCCATTCTAGAAAGTACATTGTTCATAAGAATTGTACCGGTAAGATAACAAGCTTGTGTTAATCTCCCAGATTTATCACTTTTAAACTTACTAGCAGCAACTACAGGTATATGTATAGCTTCCATTAATAAAACATGGGATTGCCAATCTCCAGTATTTTTTACCCATTCATATATACCTTCATGATTACCTAACATTTCTAACATACTGTCTCTTGCATCGGACATTCCTAGTACTAAATTACTACACTCTCCAGTATAATATAATTGTGTTATTAATCTTTTATCTTCAAATCTCGTGTTTACATCATAATTTCCTCCCATTAAAAAATGTGCAAAAAAAGATAATACGATTCTGCCTAACTCAGATTCTACAGCATTAATTGGTCTACGACCATGAGGATCCACTAAAAATAGTTCTCTATTTGGATTTATAAGAACATTACCAAGATGTAAATCACCATGTGTAATTCTCGGAATTTTTTTTGGATTTAGCTGTTCATTGATGTAATCTTCATTTTCTTTTATTAAGGCAAGCATCTTTGGAAAATTTAAAAATTCAAATCCATTTATTGTAATAGTTTCATAATCGAAAAGTTTTTTAAAAAAGTCTGATAAAGTATGTGAAAGTTGTTCATCTTGATTGTTTACTAATAAATCAATACCTTGCCTTAATCTATCTAAATGCCATACTGAAACATACTTTTCAGGAGTTTCTTGACTTCCTCTAGAGTAAACAGTTTCAGTTAAATTTGTTAACAAGTTATTAACTATTCTTCTTGTTTCTCTAACATAAGCTTCTCTGTCACAAAATTCTGATAAATGGTTCATAACAGTTCTTGTATCGGGAATAAATTCCATCACATAGTAAGTAATGTTTTCATCATCATAATATTCACAAATTTGTGGAAATAGTCTTTGTGATTTACCTAATTCTTCTACAATTCTTTCCAGGCGCATAGCTTCTTGTTTAAGGACCGGACGTCCATTTCCTTGAAATCCTTCAACAGTAGAATATTTAATTACAACTTTTTTACCAACTCTATCCTGAGCCAAAAATAATTTTGAATCCATACCGCCACTATTTAAGGGAGTCAACAAGGAATAACCTTTTTTTGATAGAATATCTGGAAATATCTCTTTTTCAAACGTTACAATAGGTTTAACAAAGTCGGGACAGATATTATCTTTTGGTAAATAATAAAATGGAATTCTTCCAAGATTTTCTTGACTTGGGGAAACAACACCTATAAATTGATTGGGGTATCTGGCTAAATCAATTAATCGAGTTATTTCCCATCTTTCACCTGTCCAAACAGTAATGCCATGATGTGAATACATAGAAGTTCCAGGAATTAGTTGAAGTGCCAATCTTTTTTTATCCGATCTAACGGTAATGGAGATAGCATTAGGATATTCCTGTTTAATTCCTAAACCCATTTTCCCACTAGAATATTTAATATTATGAAAAGCAAAATAATCTATAGCTAAACTATAAGTAGTTTCATCAAGCAACTTTCTTACATCTTGTAAAAAAGGATGCTGTAAATGAGAATTAGTTAAAACTTGCACCCACTCATTAAGACTTAATGTTCTTTGTTCTCCACGCTTACGCATTAATTTATTTAAATCAACGATACTTAAAGCAAAATTACTTCTCCATTCATCAAACTTATTTATAAAATCGAAATCTGTTTTATTTTCATATAATCCACTTAAACGTCTTTCTTCTTCTCGTAAATGTTGTATAAAATCTGGACCTAAACCTTCCATTAATTTTTTACCATCTACAATTTTTAAAATACCTGATTGTCCTGTTCTTTCTTCTATTAATCTTACAAACTGTTTTATTTGAGAATAGGTCTGATTAACTTCTTCATCACTAAACTTTCCCAAGTCCTGATATATTCCGCCTTCATATGCAATTACAAATTGAATTCCTGGTTCATATACTCTATAAATAGGAGTAGCAATATCGACCAAATGTTGTAAAGCAATTAGATTTGATAAATCAGGAAGCACATCATAACCTGATATGAGTGGTGTAGAAAATTTAGGCGAAAAATTCATAAAAAATAGTTGTACGGGTTGTCCTCTTTTTACACTTTCATTAATTTGCATCATATATTTTGCTTCGTCAAGACCATAATTGGATTTACTTCCTGAATGTCTAATTTTACCAGGTCTAGAATTTAAATAATCCCAAATAATTTTAGAAATAGATGAGGGGCTATAATCATTATTTTTTGGTTTTTCTATTTCATATTTTTCATGTTCAAGTCCTGCGACAATTTCTTCTAAGCTTGGACCAGTAAACAATTGAAAATCGGTTAAATTTTGGTAAGCAAAAGTAAAGTCTAATGCAGTCAATTTTGGACTATTTCTTCCTATCATAAAATTAGTATTTTGTGGCATATTATAATTATTTAATATACCTCTTTTACTTATTATAATCTAATAATAAATACTATTTATAACATTTACTATTTTTTTAAAACTTTCTATACTAATATGTAGTAACAAATTTTAACAATTTAAGCAGTTATTTTGTTTATCTAAAATTTTAATATCAGCATAGGTTCCGTAAGTCTCTTTTCCATTTGTTGTATCTAATTCAGTGGAGTAGCAACATGCTTTTCCTAAAACATTATTCGCTTGTACTTCTTTTTTTGTAAAACAATCAGCATAATTTGTATTTTTAGCATCTCCCCAATAACCTTTCACTGCAGGGTCAGATGAAGGATATTGCAATTTCCATTTGGAATGACATTCAATATTATCATCATCAGTTACAGGAACCCCATTTAAATCTTGATAACAAATATCATAGGATGGTACACATTTAAGTAAAACATCGTTCCAGGTAAACAAATCAGGACAAACACTCTTACATAAACTAGTAGTAGCATCATCAACAAAGCCAGCTTTGCATTTACAAGCATTTGCTTCAGTAGGTAAATTACAACCACTAGTAGCTAAAGAAGAATCACATTCTTCATTAGTATTTTGCCTTGAATTGCCACAACTAAGTTCAGAACTAGAACAACCAACAACAGTATTTACAGGAATTCCACCCCCATTTCTGCAAAATCTTGAAAAGTCAGTAAAAAGACTATGATAACCACAAGGATTACTCAAATAAGTTCCATAACTAGCACTATCGCACCAGAATAAATTATTAGAAACACAAGTTGAACATGTAGTAAATAATTTAGGGTCTTCAGTAACAACTAATACACCACTAGGTTGTATTTGTGAATTAAAAGTAACTCCATTTACATTATATTCAGTATAATAAGTTCCTGTTGATAAACTTGAATCACTTGCTTTCTGTCCAGCAACCCAAGCAAAATAATTAGATGAAGAGCTGAAAGAAGAATCTTTCACAATTTCATCAGGCCATAAAGAAATATCTTTTTTAATTTTATAACCAATATTTATATTAGCAGGCAAATTCAAAAATTCTCCATTTACATTTTTTCCTTTTACAGTATTGCTTATAACCCTTCCAGTAGCACTATCTTTCCAGACAAAAGGATAATTAGCAGGGCATAAATCATTTACATTATCATAAGCATAACCACCTGTTTGTTCACAATTGTTTTTAAAAGTAGAATAAGAACTAGAACTTTGGCATTTTTGGCTAGCAAAACTCCCGCTTCCCAAATCACACCAAAACTTTCCTGTATTTACACATTCATTGCATGTAGTTGGTTGAACAACAGGAGCATTAGCACAAACAGCTTGTCCATCTACATTTTCAACACATCCATATTCACAATGTTCTAAATAAGAGCTTTCTACTCCTCTGCAAGTAACTAAATTATTCCATGCGCAATGTTTTCCAGTTATTTTTCCAACGCAAAAATTATCATCAGAAGATTTTGCAACATCACCAGCACCCATTGTTAAATCTCTTGTCTCTCCATATCTTTCTTGAACAGTATAAGTTCTTTCAGGTGTACCATCAGTGCTATATTTTACTGATTCAGTATTATTTTTGCAAGTATTTGCAAAAGTTCTAATCTCCTTAGTTTGTAATTTATCTTTGCATGTGATTATACGTCCTGTTCGTGAAATCAGACCCACAGTACCAGTATACTCTTCACAATAGCTTCCATCTGCTACTCCATTTGGAGTACCATCAATAGTAGGCCATATACATTGGGTCATCCCAACTGTATTCCAGAACCATTCACCACA